>Ga0209611_10010282_pt1 | contig 13824 bp, 8 predicted proteins | sample S1TSphgellanicum_3_FD_187693 | JGI IMG/M metagenome (GOLD analysis project Ga0209611, IMG submission 187693) | Host-associated microbial communities from peat moss isolated from Minnesota, USA - S1T2_Fc - Sphagnum magellanicum MG (SPAdes) (version 2) | ecosystem: Host-associated > Plants > Peat... | reverse complement strand
TGCAGACCAAAGAAGTCACATAGTACTCAAGAATACCAAGAGCTCATACAGCACTAAAAAATTTGCAGTGGTGTAGCTCGAAAGAAAGGAGTGAAGACTTCACCCCTCTTTTCACAAAGAAACTCCCTCATCTGCCCATGTTACTCTCTAGACCCATCGGCTATGGTTCCATAAGTGCAACTCCCAATGTGATTGTAGATTTGATACTGTAAACTTGACACTGGGAGGGAGTATCCAGTCTTGTATCCCCAAATGTCACACAACAACAACCCACCACCACCATGTCCCCGATCAAATGCTCCCAAGAGCTAGAAACCAATCCTGCAGAGCTCAAACAGCAAAGTCAAAACACAGTGCTTCAGAAACCAGTGTCAGGAATCTATCTACTGCAATGGTTTCTTCCATGTGTGCTTTGAATGTCAGACTAAGATCCAGAGACAGGTACTAGATGTGCCACCAAAAGAACATAAAATACCTGAGCAGATAATCTCAGTAAAAGGCATCAGACCCACAAGACAAAAGTCAGCTCTCAAAAATTCGCCACCTCAGCTACAGCTTCCATGGCCATATACTCCAACAGATTGCTGTAAACAAGCAATGAACCCACTGAAATTCATCTTTACTGATAGATGAGAGAGTTTTCACAAGCAAAGTCCTGTAAGCCTTGCCTGTGATCCAGAAGATTCTATTCAGCAATATAGTAAGGAATGAAAGAGCAAACCCCCCAGGTACAAAGTTTCAATCCTGCAAAGACCATAATATTTCACTTGATGACAGGCTCTGCTTCTGGCTCTGCTTCAGATGGACCAACATCAATCCTGGATGTATCCCATTTACATGTTCAGGCCACCAAGCCTACTTTCCTGTGAAAATTTCTCATGGAAGCAGTAAGAAAAACACTGCATGATGGTAAGAGATACAACAAATACTACAAAAGACATGTGCTGAACATGTCCTGTCAGGAACGCAGAGGCCAGACTACAGGTCCCAAAAAGAAGTCCTGTCAAGCAGCTGTGACAGCTGATAACCTTATGAAGAATTTACATGCATTCTTGGTGTCTAGCAAGTTCCAAATTGTTTTCAAACCTCAAGACACAGATGGGTCAGGCAATGGTGGTACCAAGATGCAGTTTGAAATGGACTCTAGATGAAAAGGCAAACTGGATCGGCAACAGAATCAAAATGCAAATGCTTTTGACAGCATTGCCTACAAAAACTTCTTTCCCAAGATGTGTTTTTTGGCAAACCAGCTCTCTGTCTAGGGCCTAACTGATCCTCTCTCAGTACACAACAGCAAAAAGTGTAAGGGTCAAATTGTGAATACCACTACCTTCAGCATACTGAGTCTTTCTGACCTCCATCAGTAGATTACTTCTGTACACAAAGGAATACTAATGTCAGAGCTAAGGAAGGGCTTTTGCACCCATCATTTTTTACAAGGTCAAAAATGCAAATGTGCAGTTTCTGCTTCAAGTGCACAACTTCAGCTGTATTTGTTACATCTTCACTCTTGCTCCATTTTAGGGTCCCCTCGCTCAGTTTGTCAACTGTTGCAGTACAACAATTTCCCATCATCAGACTGCCAAAGACCACCTGAACTGTCATCTCAAAGAGAGAAAAAAAAACTTCAGCATGAAAAGAAACTCAGGGTATCTTGGACCTTTTCTCCAGTACCTTTTTCCTTTTGATGACATAGATTTGCTTGACTCACCATTGCTGCCACCGCTTTGCAGGTTTGCTCCTTTCCCCTTGAAGGATGGAGAATCCTTTCCCTTGAAAGATGCAGAGTCATGGCTTTGTGGTTCAAGGGATGGAGAACCCTTTCCCTTGAAAGAGGAAGGGCCTCCTTTGATAGAAGCAGATTCGCGGAGGCTTTGTGATACAACAGGAGCTGGAAGCGTCTGCTGACCTTCAAGACGCTGGAGATCAAATTTGTAGACAAGATTGCCTCCAACTCCAGGCTCATACCGCATGGCCAGGGCTTTGTAAAGGCCAAGATATGTATATGATTCTGTTGTCGGGCTCTTCTTGTCTTTGTGGCCTCGAATAACACGAATGGGTTTCGAATGCTCAAAGCTATTCTTGAGAGCTTCATTACCTCTTGTCAGTACCTGATCTGCAACACTGTGTGCAGTGGGCGATCTGTGAGAGAGTCCTCCTTGCCCTGTGTAGGTGATGATATTGCCATTCTCTTCATCATCCAGGTAGGGATTCCCATTGTGCTTAATGACAATGCTTGTTGCAAATGACATTCCTGAGCTCGATTTGCTCTTCCCAATGAAAGCAATGCCTGCTTCCAGCTGTTGATGAAGCCCAACAATAACCATCTCAATCCGATACCAGAAGTGATCTCCCACATGCACCCCAGGCACACTGCCAATGATTGAGTTGGTATTCACTCGCAGACCATCAATCCGCATCTGTACACTTGCTCGAAGGTCCGGTCTCAGTCGCACAGCTTGTCCCTCTGCCTTTCCTTTTGCTGCTCTTGCCTCCTCCACTTCTATGAAGCTCTGTCTCAACTCCTCAAACTTGTACAACGCTTGAATCACATTCTGTCTGCAACCACAACAAGAAAGAAAGAAAGAAAGCAAGCTTGCTTATTTACAATCCATGTGTTCAAACCCTCATGTTTCTTGGCAAAGTTTTCTAAGAGATGGGTTGATGGGTTGATGGAACAATGCTTGAATCACATTCTGTCTGCAACCACAACAAGAAGAAAGCAAGCTTGCTTACAATCTGCGTATTCAAACTCTAGTCTTTCTTGGCAAAGTTTTTCTAAAGAGACAGCTTGATGGGCTGATGGACAATGCTTGAATCACATTCTGTCTGCAAATTCAACAAGAAGAAAGCAAGCTACCTCACAATCTGTGCTTTCAAACCCTAGTGTTTTTTGGCAAGTTTTCTAAAGAAATTGGTCGATAGGTTGATGGACTTCAGACAATTACCTGGCTGCATCTTCAGATTGCTCCCCACTCAGGGTCAGATCCTTCCAAGTCTCCCTCCCTTGATTCACAAGCTGAGCTGGCATCCTGCTCTTCAGAGGCTTACAGTTGTAGGGTATGGGTACACTCCCCTTCTTCCCACAAAGAAGCAAGGGAGGAGAGTTCTTGCTCTGGCTGCTGCTGAAAGGAACCCAATCTGATGGGTCGAAATGACCCCACTCATAATCCTCTTCTCCTCCGCCGCCACTGGTACTGCCATCTGTGATCTGCTTCAGAGGTTCAGAGGAGGAGCCGATGCGCTCAAAATTCTGCCACCCAGTAAACATTGCAGAAGCTGTGAGAAGGCACGGATTCTCCCCTCCCCGTGAGGGCTCTCTGAGAGCCAATTCTTTCCCAACTTCCATTACTTCCAAGCTCGCTGCAGAAGAAGAAGAAGAAGAAGACTGCGGTGGTCTTGTACTCAGAGGCGTCACAGAGAGTGCGATTTGCTGGCTGTGTTCTTCAAGCGCTAGCGTTGTTCCCACTATCTCGTGGAACACGGAAAGCGCGGTACTGGGTTGCTGCTGCTGCACCACCACAGACAAACAAGTCTCTTGTTCTTGTTGTTCTGCTTCTTCTTGGGATGCTCTTGCGTGGTCTCCTCTTTGGTGTCTTCCTGCCTCATCCTCGAACCCAATTGCAATGCCATCCCGCATACCCAATTGCGCATACAGGCTGACATCTTCTTCAAGCTCCATTGCACTGCTGCTGCGTTCTTGGGGAGCAGCAGCAGCAGTGGCATCAGCATTGTTGATGATCTGCTGCTGCTGCTGCTGCGATGGGTGGTTGTAGACATCGTCTTCCACACCTCCAGGGTACAATCCTCCAGAGTTTGCTGCCATGTAAGCTTGCAGAAACGGCTTCAGCTCTGCAACTTCCGCAAACTGGGCATCAGCATCAGCATTCTTCTTAGGCTGCAACAACCATCGCCCCTTTTCTTGGTCAAGAACCACACTCGCCATTTCTTCTTGCTCCTCTTCACAATAACCTTGTTGTTGTTGTTGCAGCTGCTGCTGCTGCTGCTGCTGCTTCCACCCAACAAGACGACTCTCAAGCTCCGGGAAGCGCACACAATCCTCCTCTACTTCCTGGAGTCCGTAATCCACCACCATATACACACATGCTTGTTCGTCTTCCTCCATTTCCAAGTCCGCCACAACACCCACATTCTTCTTCTCCTTCACATCCTGCAGTACCAGAAAAGTCTGCGGAAAACCCATTCTCTCATGGTAATTCTGCTGCTGCTGCTGCTGCTGCTCCTCTTCTTCTTGTTCACAATTCTGACGCAACAAGAAATTGGCCTCAGGTTCTCGAGCATCACTCCCATGCACAATGTGGGTGATAACACACTCCTCCTCCTCCTCCTCCTGGTACATCTCCTCCGCTTCCTCTTGCTGCTGCTGCTGTAGGCGACCATATGCTGCGATGTGGTGGTTTGGGAGTAGAGGAGAGAGAGGAGAAGGAGAAGCTGCTACTACACGGGAGTTTAGCGCCACACTCCACAATTGGGAGCTCGCCATCGCCAGAGCTTCTTTGGTTTCTTTTCTTTTGTTGTTGCAAACGGGAAACTCCTTCCGGAAACGCGATCCGACTGCAAAGAAACAAGAAAAGCAGTTGCAAAGAAACAAACAAAAAGAGAAAAAAACGCAACAAAACTGCAAAGAAACAAACAAAGAAACAAACAAAAAAGAAAGGAGAAATGCTCAAGAGGGACTGGCTAGCTTAACCTTAATCACAGAGCACTAATCAGAGATTAAGGAGTTTGATTAGGGTGTAATTAGGACAATGAATTAGGCTCAAAAGGGACTAAACTAAAATCAAACTGTAGTTACCATCATCAGAGCTTAAGAGTTTTGTGATTAAGAGTTTTGATTAGGGCAGCCTAACAAGGAGAATGTGGTTTGTTAGTCAAGGAACCAACTTAATCAGATTTCACTAATCAGAGATTAAAGAGTTTGATCTTCTAGGGTATTATTACAAGGAGAATGGGGTTACCTAAGTAAAAGGGACCAACTTAATTAGAGTGCATTAATCAGAGGTTAAGAGTTGATCTTTATAGGGTAACAAGGAGAATGGGGTACCTAAGTAAAAGGGACCAACTTAATTAGAGTGCATTAATCAGAGATTAAGGGTTGATCTTATAGGGTATCAAGGAGAATGGGGCACCTAAGTAAAGGGGACCAACTTAATTAGAGTGCACTAATCAGAGATTAAGAGTAGGTTAGGGTTTGAGATTTTGGACTAAGTAGCTTAATTGCCTCCTAACCTATCTATGAAGGAATGTACATTGTTTGTTTGTTGATCTCTTCAATCATAATGCCTCTTGCCATGTTCTTTATATCGTTGGAAAGCTCTCAACAAGTACGGGTGCACCAATCTAGTTTCATAATGTTTTGACATATAATAAAGAATTTATTGAATATTGAACTCTTTTTTTTCATTGAAAATTTATTTAAATTAAAATTAAAAATTTTCTAAGGGAATTTGGGTGTGCTCTTAGTATTGTTCGAAAGCCCTCCTTGAGTAGGATTTAATGAAGATGATTTTAAAATGTTTAGACTTGAGGGGTGGGAGATATTGAATTTTGAGTAATTTTTTTCATTAAAAATTCAATTAATTTTTTTAAAAATGATTTTGGATGGAAAAACTAGTTAGGTTAACCAGTTCACACTTGGGCTAACTGCACAGGCTATATACACTAAGTTAATAATATAAGAGAAGATGCAAAACTACAAAGAAATCCACACAAAAGAAGGAGGATGCTCATGGGGACTACCCTAATTAGGGTGCACTAATCAGAGATTAAGGGTTGATTAGGGTCAAAGGAAGATGATGCTCAAGAGGCCAATCAAAGAGATTAAGAGTAGCTTAGGGTGTGGGATTTGGGACTAATCAGAGATTAAGAGCTGAATTAAATTAGTGCATTGAATGATACATTGCCAACATATGAGACAAAACATCATCAATGGTAACTTGCAAGATGTTTAAGATTTGGATTAGTTGAGGCAAATGTTTTAGAATCACCATCAAATCAAAACAAAGGCAAAATTATACAAAAAAGAAATTCCTTTGTTTTCATTTTGCCATGACAAGTGAATGAATCTTCTAAATCCAAAAATAAGACATAATAAGGCTCACCTTTTTTCAAACACTTTGGAGGCTTTATGTTTTTGAGACACATAACATGCTTGAACAAGGGGATGCATTACAACACTTGCGGCCTTGCTATGTACACTAAAAGGTATCTTAAGGCAAAAGAAGAATTATGAAAACTCAAATATTTCACCATGCAAAAATATGATCTTCAGAAATTCCTCTTAAAAAAAAGCCAAAATCCTTCAAGATATTATAACTCTATAAACTAATCTCAAGTTTCAACACAAGCCAAAATATCATCTTTCAAAAATCCTCATCTAAAAATAGACCTATTTCATAGGGGCCAAAATCCATTAAGCTACTATACTCTATAATGAATCTAAACACAATATCCTTGCCTTGGTAGGCAGGGCCAACACAATAACCCATCAATTATAGAAGCCAACACCCATTGTGTCAAAGTATATTCAAATACAAAACTTGTGTATTCACTTCAATAAAATGCATCGTGAAGAATTTTGAAGAATTTTGAACTTAAGCGATGTGCCTATATATAGCAAGACCAAATGGAAAGGTTACCTTGTTTTCTAGTTTGGAAGTGTCCATAGTGTGAATGTTTTTTTTGGGAGGATGGGTCAATCAAAGAGGCACATCACAAAAAAATATATATATATATTTTATAAAATTATTAAAAAAAAACATTTTGGACACATCCCCACAACTAATTAATACAACCAACAATAGATACACACACAATCTATATGAAGATGGATGGATGTTTGTTTGTGTTGTTTGGATGTGACCATGTTGTAACCCTCCCAAACCAAACCATGGGGCTCTTGCTTGGGTTTCGGTGTCATCAAAACCCTTAACAAAGCGACATGCACATTTGCCATTTCACAAATTTTGAACAATAAAGAAAAAATGAACTAATTTATAATCATTTTCATTTTAAAAAATCAAATTAAAATTGTTTCAACAAGGTTCCAACTTCCATAAGAACTCTAAAGCGAATCCCATTTCAACCAAAACAATAATATTGAGATGAGATGGGTGACCTTTGAAATAATTTTTTATAATTTGACATGGGTATATCTAAGTTTATGACACTATATTTTTATATGGGCCCAATAAGGAGCCATAAATATAGAATGATGCTATTAAAAAAATTCCTCAATATTTATTTAAAGCCAAATTTGACTAAATCTTTCTTATGGATGATAGCCATTTCAATTGCATCAAAAAAATTGGGAAAAGGAAAACCCTACTCCCTATACTATACCTAAAAATACAAGGAGCTTACAACCATTTTGGCATTCTTTGTTTGGGCATATTGGACCACCAAAGAGGAATTTGACCATTGGGTAAGTTATTTTATCTATTAAGGAAGGTAAGTTATATGTTTGGTTTGTCATGTTGAGATCTCCCAAACCATGATGCCCCCTTCTTGTAGTTTTGATATGCTTGCAAAGTCCTCTATGAGTAGGGGTGCATCAAGTTGGTTTCATAATGTTTCCACCTATGGTGGAGAAATTATTGAATATTGAACAACTTTTTCATTGAAAGTTTATTTAAATCAAAATTCAAAATTATGAGGGAATTTGGGTGTGCCCTTGGTATAATTGAAAAGCCCTTAACAATAAGATTTTTTAAGACCTAATGTGTGAAAGATATTGAAATTTGAGTAAATTGTTTATTGAAAATTCAATTAAATTACCAAAAAATGGGTTTAGAACTAAAAATTAGTCAAGTAACTAATTCACCCTTGACCAATGGCATAGGTTACACTAGTGCATATGATTTGAAGGAATTGGCCATTTTCATAAAATCATTGTCAATGTTAACCATTCATGATTGTGTGTACCCATTTGTCATAATGTATTTAGGTGGGTTACTTTAAGTATGTAACCTACTAGTTTCTCAAAATTTATTGTGAAAGTCACAAGATTTCAAGAATTTTTTTGAAAAAACAAAGAGATAAAAATAAGAGTATTTTATGTCTACCATGAGCTCAAGGTGTGATAATTTTGTAATTCTTTGGAAAATTCATATAAATGTAAAAACATGATTCTAATTACAAAGATATGAAGTCCCCACTTTGATTAATTAGTTCCTTCTTTCTAGTATCAATTGTTGTTAATTGGATGTGGATGGTTATTGAAGATCTGACAACAAGTGAATGATTATTTAGTGAACTTTTCCTTCTAAAAGACAAATTAAAAAAAATAAAATGTGTCAAACATCTTAGATGGTTATTGCACTTTATTCTCAAATGTACCAACCTAACTTATTAAACACACCTTATTTTAAACATTACCAACCTACATTAAACATACCTTATTTTAAACATTTTTATTTTTATATGTTTTTGGTTACATTTTTTGTTTTCATTTTATTGTCTTCTTACTTTCATTTGCAATTATTGTTTTTTTTCCCCCAATGTTTTCATTTAAAAATTTCTTGGTTGTTGCGTTGCAAGTTCATTTCAATTTTTTTTAATCTTAACTATTTGTTATTATAATTTATAGCTTATGTTGTCTCTTTTTGCATTTGATTGCATTACATGTTCCTTTCCAATCTTTATTTTTATTTTTATTTACATTTAAATTTTGATTATTTATTTTTTGTATTACATTGCAAGTTTTCTTCATCGAATTTGGTTTAGATGTCTTATTTCTTTTGTTTGCTTCAAGTTGTTATGTTGTTATTAATTACATTTTGTTGTTCTTGGAATGGCAAATTCATTTTAATTTTTTCCTCACTCGTGAATGATCATCAGATTGTTGAACTTGTGAGGTATTGTTGTTCAAATAGTAATTGGCTATAATAATATTTTCAATCACATTTATTTGGGGTTACTTGGTTATGTCAATGATTTTGAGTGCCAAGAAAATCGTCTTTGTATAAACATATGAGAGGTTTGTTGAATATCGATTAGGGGCACAAGTTCCAAGAATGGTAAAATGAACCTTTAAAAAAAAGAAGTAATTATCATTGTTATCATATATCATGCATGTGAAACAACAAATCAACATCAAAATGGGTGGAAATACAATAGAAAATCTTATGACCCTTTTATTACACTTATAAGAATATGCTTCTAAAAAATTAGAAACAAATAATTTTGTTTAAGTACACCAAAAGATATCCCCATTTATTGGTTGGTAAATTCATCTTTGAAGAGCTACCAACACAATATATTCAATGAAATATACTTGTACTATGTTAGGATATAAAATTAATTATATTTTTGAATCTCCGGTAAACAAAACTATTTTGTATTCTTTCTAGTAAAACCTACTTGACACATACTTGAAATAAAATATCAACACTAGGAAAAAAAATGTCATTTGTAATTGAAAAATGTTGTTTACAATTGAAAAATGTCATTTGCAATTTTTTTTCAATTGCAAACATCTTTTAGTTGCAAGTGACATTTTTTAGTTGCCAAAATTGATGACAATTTATATTTTTTCTTTTAGTGTAAATTACAAAAGATCAATTTCATAGTTAATTATTTTTTAAAAAACTACTTAAAACCCATTTTTATAATGTGAAAATTGAAAATTAAGATGCACAATAATAAAAAAATATCTTGCTTTTTAATCATTAAGTAGAAACATTTAATGTATAATAATTCTGTGACAAGATTTGTTGTTTTCTATTTTTTTCACAAGTAAACAAAAGAGGCACTTTGTTGGTCCACTTTATTGCACTTTCACCCCATGGGGATTTATGTTTTTCCATACTTATATGATAAAAGTTACCTTCTTATTTCTTGGATTATGATTCCATTCAAAAAGGAATATCAACACAATACATTCAAATTATTTTACAATTAGAAGCACATATGTGGGTGTTTTGTTGTAGGTAACACATTTTAAATTCTAAAAACAACTTTCAATGAGTTATTGGGGAAGTTTAAATTTCATGTGACTTTCATTATTGATATGCATGCATCTTGCACAACCTTTTGAGGTTGGAAGCAAAATCTCACATTTGACGATTAATTGTTGATTTTGAGTTACAAAGGAGATCTTCAATAGGTATTTCAAATTCACCCAGTTGACATTGAGCTAACACAATATGGCATTAAGGATAAAAAAATCTAAACAATTCAAAAGGATTTCACCATTTATCTTGGTCATTAGCAAAAAGTTGTCACAAATTGAGTTTAAATTTGAATTTTGAGGAGAATCAAGAATAGAATTAAGCTTTTCACACATTACTATTGAAAGGTTGTTGGTGACATGCAAGCATTACAATGACCTTTTGAATAGAATCACATGTTTTAATGTACCACTTTGTTATCATTTGCTTTTGTAGAACTAGGCACATTAAAAAACTTTGCAACAATTTTTCATAGATACATTTGTGCTCTTTTTGTGTTTGTTTAATGTAAAGAATAACATGACATTACATTGCACCTCTATTTAGACATTTATTTTCCTTCCATTTGTTTCTTGCAAAAGAATATTGTGTCATTGCACTACATTTTTGTCTATAAATTGCAGGAGGCGCAATGATGAGAAGTGGGTTGGGGTTAACAAGCACAAAAATTATTAGGTTGCTTTGAACATTATTATGTAACACAAATTGTTGAATTGTAAATCTAAGAATTTACAAAATTTTGATGTTAACAAACCATGCTCCTAACATTGAGTTATAACACCTTAAATCACAAGGCTATCACATCATATTTTACGTTAATTAGCATGTTATGTATGTGAATGCCCTTTTTGTTGTTTCATAACACGAAGTTACAACTCAATTTGCACTAGGTGTGAATGGCTTATAGGTGTGAACTCCCAAAAACCTTTTATGTAGTAAGTAGTAACCCTATTATCCCTCCTCTTTTGTAGGAGGGATACTCACAAATATAAGGTGACCTCCAAATACATTAGCAAGAAATTTGTCCCATTGCTTCACTTTGTAATGAAGATATGACTACCTTTCACACAAAAGTTAATGACAAAGCATGATTGAATGGTAAATAGAAGTCGAGTTTGTCCTTGACAAGAACATGATTGAATGGCAAATACGAGTTGAGTTCATCCTCAACAAGAATGTGCATGCAAAATGATATTCTATTTTTAATCTTTTGAGCTTATTCCAACACTATGTGAATAATACAATACTATAGCCATTGACTTTGTAGTGTTGAGCTTCTCACTACAAGCCTTCTGTCTCTCTCTCTCTCTCTTTGGAATATTTCATTAATGACATAAATTTAGAATAGTTTTATAGTTTTATTTTGTTTAGATTGTTTGCATGACAAAAATGATGGTAGATACATATGAAATCAAAAACATATAGTAGGTAGTAAAAAATGATTGACATGCATTCCAACTAACTTAGTGTGCAAGGTCATCTTGATTCTCACAACACTTAGTTCTAGTAATGGGGTTCAAGGTCGTTGGTTATTGTAAATATCTAATGTATAATATCACCCAAACTATTTCTAGTAACCAATGGCCTTGAACTAGTTACTTACTCCATAATAACATCATGCACAAAATGTCAATAGTATCTTCATTCAAGCTACAACAAGTTTGTAGTTCCTTACGGAAAATAAACAAAATGGTTGGCAATTGCATGGAAACAAGTAACCTTATCACGCTATAAACAAGATGCAATGTACTTAGTTGAAAAGATCTATTTGTTCTAAGGACTAAATGCAACATCTATCCTCAAATTGTATTGGAAAACATCCTTAACTCTCTCCCTCACCCAATCCACCTTTGAAGGAAGATAGGGTGGTTTGTTTTTGTCAAGTTTGAGATCTCCCAACACCATGGGTCCCTTGTCTTTGTTCTTGGCACAACTGGAAAAGTCCTTGATGAGCAAAGGGGTGTGCACCAAGGTGATTATTACCATAATGTTTTAGAGTTTAGACCTAACACATGTAACATAAAAGCTATTGAATTTTGAGTATTTTAATCCCTGAAAATTCAATGGAAATCAAATATTAAATTTTTTTAGGGAAATTGTGGGTGTGCTCTTTGTACTCATTGTTGGAAAGCTGTGGATGAGTACAGGTGCATTTTGGAGATGATTTTGGAATTTTTAATACCTATGGTGTAAGAGTTAAATTTGATTTTTTTTTCATTTGGAATTGAATAAAAATCAAAATTTTTTTTTTAGGGAAATTGAATTTCACATTATAAAATAAATTTTAAAAAATATATATTTGAATTCTCCCCCCCCCCTTTCAATTTGGTGATGTAGTTGAGGTGGTCATCACCCATAAACTGAATTAGCCAAATTTGGCTATTCAAATATAAAAAGAAAAATAAAATCCTACATATACATATTGGCTACCTACTTGAACGATGCATAGGAATCTGGAGGAGTTTTAAAATATTTTTTAGATTCTTAGAACTTTGGCTTTTTTAAGAGAAAAATCATGGAATTTGCTATAAAAAAAAATAAAAAATAGTGCAAAAATTGGCCCTGCCAAAAAAAAAAGGTTGAACAATTTTAATTTTTGGTTAAAAAATGGTATATACACTATGTACATTGTGAGACACATATTTTACAATATGTGCTCAACATTGAGCACATGCCACCACACACTCTCTAGCTACTCTAGATTCTCTTAAGAGGAGGGGGTTGGTTGTTGGCACAACTAATATTGTGGCACAAACTCTTTGGCATTTTCACAAAAATTGGCCAATCAACATTACATGCAATCCAACAACCCATTTCTCTCAACAAAGCTTTGCATGTGAACCCATGTGAGGAGGTTTCTTTGCTCACATACTTACTTCTCCAAAAGGCTAGTAATGCTAGACCTAGGTTTTTGTGTTCAAGAAGATGATGATGATCCAATTTCAATTTCCACTTTTGATTCTAAGCTTCTTCTCTCAAGAAGGTAATATATAATAGGTCTATTTTATTTATTTTTAATTTGAGGATTTTTGAAAGATGATATTTTGGCTTGTGTTGAAACTTGAGATGATTAGTTATTTTAGAGTTATAATAATATCTTGAAGGATTTTTTGGTTTGTTTTAGAGGATTTTTTTGAAGATTATAATTTTAAAAACATAGTGAAATATAATTTGAGTGTTTCCATCATTCTTATTTTGCCTTAAGATACTTTTGAATGTAAATGGCAAGGCCACATTGTTGTGACACACACCCCTTGTTGCCCATTGGGTCATGTAGATCATCAATAGGAATTAATGATTTCATGTTTTATAACATGTTAATCCCTTAGTCTTGAAAAATTACTTGCTAATTTTCTTTGTGGATTTTTTCTTTTTTGTAAAGAGCTTAGGGTTTAGGGTTTAGACCAAACCCTAAACCTAGGGCTTATGAAGAAGACTCTAAACAAATTTGCTAGACAAAGCTTGTGGGGGGGGGAAACAAGGACCTTGATGTTATTTTAGCAACAAGTTTTGTGATTCATATATGGGTTTATAGCCAGATTTGGCTAAATTTTCCTAAGGATTAGTGTCACTTTTTTTACATGTTCATTTGGGGTCATTGCCAATTTGGCTAAAAAAAAAAAATTCCTAAAAGAAAAAAAACATTGGTTGCATTACTTACCAACCTATCTCCAAAGAAAGAATTGGATTTAGCCATTAATTAATAATATCCAAAGATAATTAATTGATTTTTTGAGTTCAAAAACTTTTTGCAATGAGTCTAGAGCACCACCAAAAATCCTAAATTTTTCATATGAAGTATGAGTCTCTCTTTTTGCAGATCCACAAAAGCATTTTTTTTTTTTTTTTTTTT
>Ga0209611_10010279_pt1 | contig 13827 bp, 6 predicted proteins | sample S1TSphgellanicum_3_FD_187693 | JGI IMG/M metagenome (GOLD analysis project Ga0209611, IMG submission 187693) | Host-associated microbial communities from peat moss isolated from Minnesota, USA - S1T2_Fc - Sphagnum magellanicum MG (SPAdes) (version 2) | ecosystem: Host-associated > Plants > Peat... | reverse complement strand
TAGATTGCAATCCATGCTCTAGGATGTGGGCATTGTTGACTATTAATCAAATTACTTTTTTTAACTTGTTAGAGTGGTTAAAGTTGGTGGAGTTGTCCATGGTTATGGTTTTAAGCAATGTGGAAGATGAGAGGTGTTTATCTAATTTGTCTTTCATGAAAACAAAATTGAGAAATTAATTGACAACCCATTTGGATCTTGTGGTGAAGATGTATGCACAAAGCTTTTACACTATGGAGATTTTCCCATTTTCTACAGCCATTAGATCTTGGGACCAATAGATGAATTGGAAGGCTGTAGATGCATAATAAACACAAAAATTGCATAATGTAAACCCTTACAACAAAACCGTAAACCATGTTTTTCCATATGCTTTTTTTTTTATAACATTTTTGCATTCTTTAATTTTTGTACCTTAGTGCATTTGTTGATGTTTGCAATTTTGGTATGTGTTTGAGTTTATTTGGTGGCTCTATGCATTGGAGTTTTGATGTTGTTGGCAATTGGTGTGTTTTTTGTGTAAGATTAATCTATTATTTATATATTTTTTGCAAGCAATCTCTTGTTGCAATGGGTAGGGTCCATTTGGATCGGGGTTCAACTCCCCAAGAGATGTTACTTGTAGTTAATTTAACTTTACATGACTTGTAATTACTTGAATTATCAAAGATTTTGGTGACCCCATTGTTATTGCATTTTGCATTTGATTGGCAATAATTTGAAATTTGATTCACTTTAATCGTTTGCAAAATTTGAGAGGCATAATGACCTTTTAGCCAACAACCATTTACGAATTAAAACATAGCTTAGCTAAGTTTTTACTAGAAACTTTGACACCTAGTTTCAACAATCTAGGTTCAAATTTGAAAGGTTGTCATTTGTTAGCCATAGATTGGCAAAACCTAGCCACCTAGGCCTCCTCTTAAAATCCTTAAAAAGATCGTTGATTGGAGCTTTACAAGACCTCTGTAATGGAACAATGTCAAAGATTTTAAGCTTTAAATCACAATTTTTTTAAAAACACCACTTGTTTCAACATTTACCCCTTTTATTTCAAGATCATGTATCTTCCTCATTTCTTGTCCTTTTTAATGATCTTCATGGTTATGGGTACACCAAATGGAGCTCTACAATATATTTTGAATTCCAAAGGTAACCAAAGAATGTACAAAGATTTTAAGTTTTTTGATACATTAAATGGGTGTGGATGAGTTCAAACAAGCAAAAAATGATGTCAAAACGTCAATTTTTTTACAATTCTTGTTACATTTGTTTATGTGGTGCCACTTTAAAAGCATGTGAATCATGGAAAGTTATGCTTATTAAATAATATGGATATTGAAAAATCTAAAATGAATCAAACAAAATTCCAATATCAAAGTTTGGTTTGAATAAAGGATGTTTAACAACTTTATTCAATGACATTGCTTTCATAAATGACCCCTTAATTTTCATAATACAATTTATTTCATCTTCAATTTTTAGATAGTAATAGGGTACTATTAGACACATTTTAAAAACACTCAAATTTTCATATTTTTTTATTTTGTTTTTATTAAAAATTTAAAGTTTTAAAAAAGTTCATGAGTCCTTTCTGACATGTAAATGTGATGCAATGTATATGTTGTTCAAAGAAAACTTGTAGCTTATAACATAAAAAATTAAACTTGAAATTGTTAACATGTTTTGGTATGATTTGAAATTATGAAAAAAATTCAAAACAAAACACAAAATCACAAAATCTGGCAAAATCTATGCATTGTCCAAAATTCATATTTCTCCAAATTTGATTGTAAAAAAAAAAGACATATTGGGGCAACTATAAATACAATATTTAAAAAGTTTCAAAACATTTAATTTGAAATTTTATCTTTAGGAAAACATGTTTTTTGAAAAAGAAGAACCCAAAAAGGACAATAGTCCTAAATGCAAAGTAAACACATTGGCTCATTATGTATCGTTTGGACCCAAATGTTTAGTCATCGATTTATCTACCCTAGATGTTCAATTTCCTAAACATCGAAGACTAGGTTCATGCCCATAATCAAAAAATGTAAATTATCTGACAATATAAAATACAATGCCAAAATAATAATAATGACATATCAGGTAAGAGTTTTGAAAGCACATGTAGTGGCCACCAAAAAATTGTTAAAGGGCATGCAATAATGCAAGGCTTCATATGAAAATAAATAGGCATTGTTTTGAAGTTTTATATTTACACATGGAAGGAAGTGACACATAATTTTCCTAAAACAATAAAAACACATAAAATTTGGGAATCCATACATTAGCATTTTAAATAATGAAAAAATATATTTACATGTTATAATGAAAAATGATATTTAAATGTTATATTGCACATATAAATACAAAAATTCAATCAATTTTTTTTAAAAGTTGGATAATTTGTTATATACATGGGTCTATTCACGATTCACTAGATACGTGATTGTCATGTTTTTGAAAATTACAGATGAATTTACAATGATTATGAGATACCTTTCTCAATTCTATTATTTTGGATACCCCTTAATCAAAACTTACTAATGTGGAACTCAACAAGGGTTTAGGGTTTAACTTGCAAGTGAAAAAATAATTTATTGATGCAAAATGGTTGAAGTTGCAATTCTAGTTTTCACTTTACCCACTCACCAAAGTCTCATTGTTTAAAAGAAAAGAATTCAAGTTGGTCTAGAGTCTTAGTTAGGTGTGGGAAACTTGTCAAGATCACCCAACTTAGGTTAGTTTTGTAAGTGTTGTTTAAAAAATAGAGGAAAAAAAAAGGTGGATGGCAACTTGCACATTCGGGGAAAGGACAAAATGAATCCTTGCATTTCCACTCACCAAAACCAAAACTTTCATTTCTCATTTATGCTTCTACAACCCCCCCATGTTGTACCTTGCATGGCCTACCCAAAAGAGTGTTTATTATTTATTTATTTATTTAAAAAAAATTATAGCCATGTATCGAGTAACACCCATAGTTATGTCATCATGACAAGGTGAAAGCCATGAGGAATCATCACACCCATAGTTCTTTGCATCAAGATTGGCATTTTGGACATTTGGAGGATGTTGTGATAGGTGCATTGTTGTTGATTTCATATTGGTTTTGTTTTGGCTTGAAGAAGAAGAAGAAGAAGAAGATGGGTGATGATTATAATGATGTTGAAAAGAAGGATATGAATTGGTGAATGTGTAAACCATCATAAGAATGCCAAGAAAATGGTGTACTATGAGATGGCATTCCCAAATAAATCTTGATTTCATCCACATTATCAAGTTTTGTCCATTTTGTTTGTATCACAATTGTCATTAGATTCATCCAAAATGTTTTAGTTTTATCATGTAGTTCATTTCATCAGAATTGGGAATGTCTTTTTTCTTTTTTTTTTCTAATGTAATTCATTATTCCTTATTGTCAATTCATCCACACCAAATTTATCCATATATTTCTGGTTCATCCATTTGGTAAATTTTCATGCACATGGCACATGATAATTTCAGATCTGTATCATCAAGGTCATTTTATGTTTCATCCATATGCCATTTAGTTTACCTAAATTTCATCACTCTCATCAATTATTTATGATAACAATGTTTTCCAATTTCCTCCATCCATGGATCACATATTATCATCCATATGTTTTTAAGATTTATAAAGTTCAAATTTCTTCCCATTGTCATCAAATAGAGATTGTCACACCTTTTCATCCATATGGGTTTCATTCATACTGCTGAAATTTCCTTCACAATGTGATCAAATTCAGATGCATTCATTCATCCATACATCCATCTATCCATCCATCCATCCATCCATCCATGGGATCAAACCTTCATTCATGTGAAAAAATAAATTACCCCTTATACATATCACCATAAAACTTTCCTCAATTTTCCAATGTCATGTCATCCATGCAATCCAGGACAATCATAAGGTGGTGGGATGTGCATCCTAGGGTCCAATGGCTTTAATGTGGATATCTCTGCACATAGATATGTGCAGAGATCCTGTGGAATCAATTCAAACCATTAAGTGTACAAACCTTTGAAGGGTGCCATGCAGTATGGCTAGTAAATTTTTACGAATATAATATAATATAATATATATTTAAAAATTAAAAAAATTAAAAAAAAAAGAGAAATGTTTGCTTCATTTGTTGGGTTTCACCTCACCTACATAAAATAAATAAATAAATAAATAATTGCTGACATAAATTGTCACATGCAACAGGATGGTGGTTTCCAAACTGACACACCAACCTCATAAGTTACTTGGGTGCCTCATACCTACTTGTGTGGCCTTTGGTTGCAATGAAGAGTCAAAAGGAATGGAAGTTAGTGAAAGCCACAAGAAGACCCATTCATTGCATTCATGTTGTTGTAATGCTAATCCAAATAATAATTAATTTAATTAAATTAAATTAATAATATTACTATTAAATAAAGACTTTTGTAGCCCAAGCTATAGATGAGAACACTACTACTCTTGTAACCTTGTAACTAATCCCAATTAACCTGAGGTCACAGGGTAATCACTTTCCTGCCAACATAGAGCCCAGAGTGGAGTGAGTCTCAGGTTTTTTATGAAGCATTTGTAAATTAAATTTATAAATAATTAAATTTGTAAATTAAATTTATAATTAATTAAGTCAAAATAGTTCTAATAGTTATGGAGAGATATGGAGATGGCAGTGCCTTACAGAAAGTGTCAGCCTTTACTCCAAGGTTTAAGAACCCAAAACCCATTAAAAAGACCATACAACCCTGGGCCAGTTCCACACTAGTTCTATTATTTTCAGAAATGTTCAAAATTTCTAAAATAAAATAAAATAAAAATTCTGAAGGAAAAATAAATAAAGAATTTGGATGGAATATTTGAGAACACATCATTTGTTGAAATGGAAATTTCAAAATTGATTAATTAAGTAATTAATTAATTAATTAATTAATTAATCAACAATCATGTGTCAGAGTGACCAAGGTACTAACAACAGTAAATAGTTTGACAAGAGTAACAACTTTACCATAGTAGTAGTACCTTTACCCTTCCTACATCTTGTTGCCAAATATTTATTTATTTATTTATTTATTTATTTTTCATTTTTTCACTCTCATGGTAGTAGCCTAACAATAAAAAAAATTCCTTCAATTTTGACACTTTCAAAGAGAAATGAGCATTAATATTAATATTAGGTAGCAACAGAATTTCTAGAACTTCCAGCAAGCATTGTGGGCAACTAATTTTGAATTTAAAAAAAAAATCAACATTTAATTGAAAATTGGGTTATAAATCAGCAAATCAGTATTTATAATAACAAACAAGGTAACCAATGTAGGCAGGGGCTGGTTAGAAACTTAACCCTAGAGGCTGAATTTTTGTTCATAGTCAAAGTGATGATCATCCATATGAAGATTTAGCCAAAATATGGCTATAAAACAGATATGAAAAGAAAAAAAACTCAATCATCCTTCTATATTTTGGCTACACACTTAGTCCAAATATAGAAATCTGGTGATAATGCATTTTATGAAAAAAATAAAATCTTCAAATCTACATATAATCTTATTATTTTGCTGAACATTGAAAACAATGGTCCTTCTTTTCTTCGATTTCCATTGGTCCTTTAAAATTCTCACAAAATTATCAAACCCTATTAAGGATTTTAAACTATTAAGTTCACTCAAGATAACTAGGAAGAAAAATAAATTATACCACCATGACATTTTCATTTCCCACCTAAGTTACACACAAGCCTATTCAACACCCTTTGTATATTAAGACACTAAAGGTACCATTCACACATAATATGAAGTCACTGTTAAGTGAAAATCTAGGTGGCATCTTAGGTGGCAGCCAATGTTAAATGGGTGATTTTTTTTAGTATTAAGTGAATTTTGACATGACATAACTCACTATGGGTTTAGGATTTAGGGTTTAGCAAGTAGCTCACAAACACAAATTGAGCTACCCCTATTGTGGTTAGGTAATGAGACCCAATGCAAAGGTGTTGTCCATCTATTGTGAAACCCTCTCATCATGTGTTGATGGATGTTGGTTCAATTGTGTAGGAAGGGGGGGAGAGGAGATCTAATACATAGAGGGTAAAATGTTTTTCCCCCAATTTTTTTGCAGGTAGATGGATTTGTCGTCATTCAAAAAGAGGATTTAGCCAAATTCGGCTATAGGTCATAAAGGAAAGTAAATTGTTTTTGGAACCTTGCTACATTTTGGTGACATGCTAGAACCTTATCATCTAATCCTAGCAATTTCTTTTTTAATCCCTTGAAATCTAGGAAATTTGGGCATTTTTTTTTTTCCAAAAAATCCTATGTACGAGTTGGAACACCATTTTTTTCATTGCCAAGTGCCAAAAATTTGCCACAAAAGGAAATCACAAGAAAATGACATTTACTTTAAAATTGGGCTCCATGCTACTCCACACTACCAATGACAATGAATTGGTGAACAAATAAGTTGATTTTGTGAAAATTAACTTCCATTTGAATGAAAATATTGAATGAATTTGCATAATACAACTTGAATTGAATTCAAACATTGAACACAATAGTCTTCTGCTCTTATTCAACAAGGTTAATGTTCCCATTGAGATTTCAATTGAATTGAATCAAATTAAATAAAATTCACTTCAATATAATATAGATTGGTTGAATTCAACTAAACCAAAATATGAAAATTCAATCATGAAAAATCCATGTTATATAATAAAATCAAATTTGAGATTGACATAAATAAGAATGAACTATTGGAAACCATATGAGAACACATGACAAAACTAAAAAGGGGGGAGAGGTGGGTGGAATGGTACTAAATTAATAAACCTCTATATTTTTACCATTATTATTACCTATTTTCACATTTTCAAAGTGATGTTTAAATTTAAATTTAAAATTTTATTTATTATTAAAGTTTAATGATCGTGAACACAAACCTTTTGGATGAAGAAAAAGCTTTGGATTTATGGAATTTATTTTAATGCTTAAATAAATATTTAAATTTAATTTAAGATTCATTTTTAAATTCTATGAAAAGGGTAAGAATAATGATAAAAAATATGGAGGTTTACCAATTAATATCCCCCCTCCCTACATGCACATTATTGGAATGTATGATATGATTTTCAAAGGTTTCTTTAAAGGTCACAAATTTGCCCTTGAAAGTTTTTGAATTAGAATTCATACAAAGAAACTATGAGCTTAAAAAATTACAATACTCGTGATTTGGCCATTATGAGATTCACGCTTGAAAGTTTCAAGAATCTTTTTCATTTTCATATAATGTTTGTCATCAATCGTATAATATCCCATGAGGAGGAAAGTGACAAGTCTTCCCAAATTTAGGTGTGTTAAAAATTTCAAGAATTTTTGTCATTTTGATGTAGTGTCTATCATCAATCATATAATATCCCATAGGAAGGAAGTGATAAGTCTTCCCAAATTTAGGTGTGTGAGTTTTAGTGTGAGTTTGTGGCAAGTCTATGACTTAATTTGGTTCCAAATGAATTCATTGCCTTCTTTCGTTTTATTTGTGCATTTTGTGATATTTGTGAATTCAAGCTTGTGAGTTCACATATTTCTTATCCCAATGTGTAGAACTAAGGAACCGTGTCAATTTTTTTGCAATGTACCATATGAAAATTACCTTGATACCTTGTGGAGCATTTGGAGACATGTCAATTAAAATTTCATCTACATGAGTTATCAATCCTAAAACCTTAAACTTGTTTATGACACTTGAAAACACCACCACATACTCTCTAAAGCTTAGAATCGATTTCCTTTTCAAAACTTGGGTGTTTGCTACTTTGCATATAGTTGTAGGATTGTACATTCACATTCCTTGAAGAGACATTTGATAATTTGAAATGTGGCATTTTGCATTTGTTCAAAAGCTTTTTAATTATCTTTTCTTGATTGACGAACCTCCCTTGTCAATAGTATTTGTTGGCCCATTAACATGCTTTGTGTTTTTTATCAACACCATGGATTTTTTTTCATGGATTTAACATTTGATCTATCATCCAATAACATTTACTATTGAAAATAAAGCCATAAAAAATAGAAAAAAAACTAATCTAAACCTCAAAACTTACCTTACATTGGTAACATAACAAGCTATTGTCAAGATGGGTATTTTAGAATCAACCTTGACAATTAGCATGCAATTATTACCAAAAACAAAACCAAGTAAATTAGTTACCCAAGGTTGATATTTTGATAATTAAAGTGATAATAGGTGATTCAAAATATTTTTGGAATTTTTTGATATCAATACCTTATGTGATCCAAAACAAATTTAATATATAAAACCTTGCATGCTCGTTTAAATAAATTTATTTAAATAATTAAAAGAAATTGGACCACATTAGTTCAAACCTATTTTCACATCATCATTGTGAAACTTGTTTTATGCTAGAAATTGAAAGCCCATGACCCATTGAAATACAAAAATGTGATTGGAAGAAAAGTACTATGAAAATATAAATTCACTTTACACAAGGAAATGAAAGCGGATGAAATCTTGATGTGGATTCCTAAGTGGCAGCTTATGGACGATGTTTCATGGTCTAACCGAGGTCAAGTGAGGCCTGCCTATTTGAGGTGGGTTGGGCTTGACCTCCATTAGATCGTGACCTTTAAAAACCCCCATTGGTTAGAATTTATTTTAACATTTTGCTAGGTGGGCACAAAAGTTGGTTATGCAATGAGAGCTTAAAAACCCAAAAAAAATTCATTTTTTTCAAATATGTTTTTGAGGCATTGATTTGTAGAACTGTTATTGGCTAAAATTTATTTGAATATTTTTCCTGAAATTATTTACATGCAATAAAAAAATTGAAAAAATAAATTGGGGGGAATGTTGGCATTTTTTTCCCAATTTTTTTTTACTTTAAAATATTTTTTTGAGGCATTGATTGCAAAACCATGATTGGTTGGAATTTTTTTAAGAAAATTATTCCGTATTTTTTATTTCTTATTTTTTGAAAAAAGAAATTGGGGGAATGTTGGCATTTTCTTCCAAATTTTTCAACCTTAAATTTTTTTTTGAGGCGTTGATTGTAGAACCATGATTGGTTAGAATTTATGTAAATGCTTTTTATCTGTAATTTTTTTATATGTATTTTTTTTGAAAAAAAAATTGGGTTGAATGTTGGCATTTCCTTCCAAAATTTTTTACCTTAAATTTCTTTTATGAAGCATTGATTATAAAAGACATGATTGGTTGGAATTTATTTAAATTTATTTTCTAATTTTTTTGTGTAATAATTTGTTTAAAATTTGAAAAAGAATATGTGTATTTTGCTTATGTAAACATGGACCCAATTTTCCACACGAAAAATGAAATGTAGCATGTGATACACACGGTCTTTGCTTAAACATCCTCTTTGTTGGGCCAGCATGATTGTGATGCGTTGTTAAAGAACCCAACAAAAATCTATTGACAAAACCAGTTTATCTCTCATAAACCACATGCTACAATCTCTTTAACTCATAGCATCAAAACAAATGTTCAAAATCATGACGGTTTCCCATTCTTCATTGAGAGCTAATTCTTGCATATTCAACACATGTTGCATCATCGTATGCAATCACCAATACATGGTTAAAACAATAATAAACCTTTTTTTTTCTCTCATTCATGGTGATCCTACTTGCTGAAATGAAAAAAATGAATAATGCACAAACACAATTATATATATATATATATATATATATATATATATATATATATATATATATATATATAAGAAAAACATATAAACCCAAACCCTAAATTAGTAGTTCTAAAATAAAAAAATCAAGTTAAAAAATAATATTTACATGAACTTAAAAAGTTAACCCATTTTGGTTCCATTATAATGTTAAGGTACCTGAACAAAGTCTTACTTTCACTTTACACTAGACTTTGAGAGCTCAAGCTCACACCTAAATGATTATTGAATTTCCATGAAAATGGCCTTGGGATGAGTTTTGAGAGCTTTCAGAATTTCCATGGACATGGGCCCTCACCATAGTGTAAAGGGGGCCTAACCATGTCTATGGCTTTAGGCTTGCAATATGTGTGGTTCAACATCCTAGGTAGTTGATATTTAACCTAGTTTAGACCTAGTTTAGACTAGCTATCAATTCCCCATTCAACTTTGATAAAGTCATTTAAATAGCTAGTTGTTATTATATGATTCCAACTCTTAAAAACAAATTTAAGAGTGGATGGAGAGTTATTACTAAATGCCCACTAAGAACTCTTAATTAACTATTTGGTGAAAGGACCCACCTAATACAATTCACTACCCAAGTGATGTGAGAATTCTAAATCCTGACAATTATTAATAATAACATTCCCCATCTACTTACCATTACATGTTCCACTTCACAAACCTTATTTTTATGATGACATGCTCTAATCTGGGTTCTGTATCTGAGACTTTGAAATGCCATGCATAAATTATTCAATTATGTTTTTTCCCCCAAAGTCAAGTCAAGTTTTGAGTTATGTGAAAGATTCATGCATTCTAGGTTTCCATGGAAGGATTTGTCTACCTATCTAGAATGCGTTTTAGGAATTGTTGAAACAAAAAACATTAAAAATTGTGCTTTGCCTTGGGCCAAATCCTGGGTTGTAAAGATCAAATCCTGAGCTTCAGGTCTTTGTGCTGAAATTTACATCCAAATCACATTAGTCATTTAATCTCATAACTAGGTCACAACATGTTTAGAATGTTGTGTGTACAATAGAGAAAAACAATGTGAGCCAATTTTTGAAGAAAGCCAATAAAATTTTATCATGCTAGCTTTTAAACCTTCATGCACACATCTCAGGAGTGGAGACCCAATTAGATGAAATACCTTTCTCATCAAAACATGTACATGATATGATGATTGCAAGATCAGCAAATGAATCCCAAAAGAAGAAGAAAAAAAGTGTGACGAAACATGTTCCAAATTGATGTATAATTGGAGTGACTTACAAGGGTCTTTTATGGAGTTGCACAACTGTGTTGCACCTTTTACCAGCCACGGCAAGCTGCACGAATATGGTGCAGAAAAATCAATTTCCAAATACACCAGCACATTTTGACTTTTTCACAATAAATTTTACTGTCTGGAGTCACATACTGAGCACCGGTGGAGATGCTCTAAGTGCCAGATTTCACACACCATCACGAGTTCTACATCATGTGCTCTATATATAATGCTATATCCTTGTTGAGATTGTAGATGTGCCAAATACATATAGTGAAGTAATCAATAGTTTGCAATGTATGTAGTGGGAGGTAGCAATGCAATTGATTACAAATCCTTGTCACAAAATTGCACATGGATAAATTGACCTTTGGCTAGAAAGATTATCCAATGCAATGTAAATGGGTCTTTTGAATAAAGATTAATGTTCAGAGAATGATTTCTAAGTACAAAGGCTAGAGTTGTAGCTAAAGGCTATTTGCAAGCATATGATGTCAAATATGAGGATACTTTTTCACCAATGATGATGAACTACAAACTCTATGTGAAATGCTTTGGTAATGGCAGCTATTGAGGATTTTGACATCACTCAATTTGATATAAAGAAAACCTTGAACTTTATGTTGATTTAACTAAAGATATTTACATGTGTCAGCTTGAAGGGTTGTTTTCCATTAATAAATACATATGTTTACATAAGAATTTGCATGGGTTCAAAACAAGGAAGCAAAAAATGGAACAAATTACATGATCCCATTGATTTTGTGAACTGACTTGTGAGCTTTAGCCTATGAGAGTTGACCCTTGTGTCTATGCAATAAGATGTCTACTAGAATAATTATCATTGTTTTTGTAAATGATAGGTTTTGGACGTCACATGACTTCATGTTAATATAATTTTAAGCATCTTGCTTAACATGTAGTAATAAGATTCATCTCTCTCAAAAGAGAGGATCATTTAGAGAGTGATCATTCTCACTACATGCCTAAGTTGTGGACTATGTACTATTTTGCTGAAAGCACCAAGTAAAGAGAATGCCACATTGCAAACTGTTTTTGCCTCTATATACTTTAATTGTGCTTTCTTGTCAAATTCACAACAGCTCCAAGGTTGGGATTCTCTGGGATGACAAGGATGTCGCTGTAAGGTGATGTTGACGATTGTAGGCCATGTCACTTTTTGTGGGTGCTACACAGCTCAGCTTGAGCTGCCTGATCATGTTATATGTTGCTCTCGTGTCAAGAACTGCACCTGTGTTCCAGATTAATTTCATGGATGCCACGAGAGAGGTGTACACTACAAATTCATAATTCATGAAAACAACGTAGTAACCCTTTTCATGTGTAGCTGAGTTGCAAGTAAGTGACCCATAATTCTGGAAGTTGAACATAATATATGTACTGGGAGAAGTAATTATCGAGTTGGAAAAAATGATTTGAGCAAGGACTTGCTATAACAACTTGCAAAAGAACTTGTGGGATTTGGATTGGGATACATGTTCCTTGGAAGATGGTAAATTTTTCGTAAATTTTTCTTGCTGAGTGCTCAAGCTCAAAATTTCCCTGAAAATCTCTTGCATAAAGAAGAAGCTCAACAAGTCCCAGAAGCTTCAGGTTGAGCTTGCAAGTTCAATTATCTGGAATACGCCCCATTACTCATCCAGAGAGTGGAAACTCTGAACCCTAAATCCCTCTTGCTTGTGTGCAGCAATGTTGTTGTAACTGGTGCACAGCTTCCTTTTATGATCAGAGGCACCTCCCACAAAGCTTATCAATCATCCAGATGGCAGATTCTGAGATCTGACAACAGCAACAGTAGAATGTCTCTTGTATTTTGTTGGTCCCTTTGCACTTAGAGCAATACATGTTCAAGTACTTTGTTTTGTTGAAGTTGTTGTATTTGCCAATTGGGTGGAATTCATACTACATCATGTTTATGTGGCTTCAATGTCCTCCATGATTGGTCCAAGCTTGTAACATAGATTGGTCAGATACTAGAAATATGAGAGGGACAATGGCGAGTATCTTACCAAATCATAAGAGAACTTCCACTTGGGTGCAGAGAATTGGTTTTATATATGACGGCATATTAGCTGGCTCCACAACAGCTCCTGCAAGTAACTTGCTCCTCCTTAGGACTGTAGCATTTTAAGTCTTGTGACCAGTACAAGCTCCTGGTTGTGGAATGACCACCACCTTGTAAGTACCACCAAAAGTCATGGACTATCCTCATGTGAAGTGAGAGTAACTCTGACCTAGTACCATTAATGATCCTCCCCCATTACCACTAACTAGCTGCACACGATGAGCCTACACATACTCCAATTCACACAATCCTCAAAACTCCGCAAAAAAAAACCAGCATAACAAACACTTCAACAAACCCTAAATCCTAGAAAACACCAATTCAAAAAACTTCAAACCCTAAACCCCAGAACTTTGGATAAAGAGATTCATTAGAATTCGTTTTTTTTTTTTCAAATCTTTTAGGGTAGTTGTATCAGAGGTTTTCACCAGAATCAAAAATTTTGTGACCTGCAAATGAGAAACAAGCAAGTAAAATCAGCAAAAATTCAGGCCCCAGCTGAGAACACAACATTATTGATGTGATGGGTGGCTAACATGAAGTATACAAGCAATCGGATTATGCAAAATATAGAATGAATTCCTGAATGTTCCAAAACATTTTCTATTTTCTTTCACAAAAGTTTGTTCTTTCAAACAAACAAGTGTTTTTTGAGATTTTTGCAACATTTTTACAAATGATATAAGTAGTGTCCAAGCTTTCAAGCAAGGTATGTAATTAATGTAATGTAACTGCAGTTTGTGGGTTTGTAA
>Ga0209611_10010278_pt1 | contig 13827 bp, 20 predicted proteins | sample S1TSphgellanicum_3_FD_187693 | JGI IMG/M metagenome (GOLD analysis project Ga0209611, IMG submission 187693) | Host-associated microbial communities from peat moss isolated from Minnesota, USA - S1T2_Fc - Sphagnum magellanicum MG (SPAdes) (version 2) | ecosystem: Host-associated > Plants > Peat... | reverse complement strand
AATTGGGCGTTAAATATTAAACGACCAAATTATTTTGATGCCAACTTCCAATTGTAGTTGCATCATTTAGGACTTTCCTTTTGAACACATGGTCTTGGTAAAACTTGATAAAGTTATTTATTTAATCTCCTTGTACACCAAAATTACTTTTTTCTTTTATATTCATTCATTTCCTTTTGTATTTATTCAGGAAAATGGCTTCAATGAAATCAAGGAAAAATTCCCCTTAAAATTTATGCAGTTTAATGTATTTTGATCCAATCAAGCAAGGGTCAATTGACAATTTGAAAATTTGAAATGAAGAATTTTCTTTTAAAAGATTTACACATATTTATGCATATTTTCATAATTTTACACAATGGATGAATCATTCACACTTACATGATTCTACAAACTTAAAATTGATTTAGATGATTTTACATTTACATGTCCATGTTAAGGGGGTTGGACGAGTACATGATTTTGGATGAATAAACATTTAGGATAGGGACTTGATCAGGGAATTTTGTTAGTTTGAATTTTGAATTCTTGTTGGTTTTAAATCATGATGAGGACATGGGGCTATCAAAAGGGGGAGGTTTTGGAAATGGGAGAACATAATTTTTAGACACACAATTTTGGTGGAAGAGTAGGAGGAGCTATAGGTTATTATAGTAGAAACCACAAATTCTATTTTGGACATACCATAGGTTTTAATTGTGGTTTTGTATTTTTTTCAACAAAACATGGGATTTTGTTGTAATTTTTAGTAATACAAAGAAACACATACTTTTGCAATGAATTTTATGTTTATATTGTCGTGTGAATTTTCTATAGTATGAAAATATGATGAAATGAATTGTAATCTTGTTTCTAGAGTTTTTTTTCAAATGTATTATGAAGTGCAAAATTTGGTTATATGAAATAACCATGAATCTCGTGTTTTAATGAATGGCAATTTTAAGTGTGTTGAGAACTAATGCAAAATAATGGATGTATGCATGTGAAATGAAAATTTGTTGTTATAGTAACGTGGAATAATTATGTAGGAATTAAATTTCACTTCTACCATTTGGCGACCATCTTGTGGAGGATTTTTTTTCTATTTGTTTTTTTCAATAATGGGATGGTTTTATACAAATTTTGTTGTATACTATAAATGTGAGTGTTCAAACGAGTAATGTTGTTTTTTTTCAATTCGAAATTTACAGGAATATGTTATAAAGTATTAGAGGTTTAAGTGGTTGATGCCGTAAGGATTATAGAACAATCAATAAACTCCAAAGATGAAAAATTGTGAAACAAGGTGAATTGGATGGTGACCTAAAGTTTATAATGACAATTGGACTTGGAGGCAAATCGGCAGGTTATTGAAAGACAAACAAAAGATAATCTGGAAAATGGAAAAAAATATGCAAGGTTTATAAAAACCCCATATCGGAATCTAATGTTGGATAGAGGAGTTTTGAGAATAGAATAAAGACCTATAGGGCACAAGTTTTTTCTACCATAAGAGGTGGAAAATCGTGAAGTATGGATTAGGGGTCTTTAGAGAAGGCCCAATTACAAACAACAATCTCCACAAAAAGAGATGTAGTCAATTATTCACCCAAATGAATGGGTGCAGTATACTTTTTAGCTGCAATTTGTGGTTTAGAGTAAAAAAGATCAAGATGAAGCATGGACTTTTGTAGTACCTGATCAACCATTGGAAATTTCAAATTTAGAGTCGGTGAATAGTCGAAGAAGGGATGTTACAAGAGGTATACAACCCAAGTTTGTGTATGAATCTAGATTTTTAAATTACTATGAACCAATGAAAGACTAGGAGGTGGAAGAAAACACCAATATCGATGTGGTTGAAGAGATTGAGGAAAATTACCTATGATCATCTGATTATGTAGAGGCACAAGTGAATGTGTTGGATGAAGTACCACAGTCATACTCACATTAAAGGAATCAATAGTTAAATTAAACTTGGTACACAACCGAAACATAATATTATGAATCTATGGATTTAGGGATGGTCAAATTACTTTCAAGGGTTTGTGCATTCTGTGAGGAAGGACATGCAATCATGGATTGTCCTTTTGTGCCTTTTCACATCAGAGTAGGTATTGCTAGACATGTGGAGTTATAGAATGTGGCAAGAACATTAATGGATTAATCGCATGAATAGGAACCAAGAATTCCTATAGTCCAAAATAAATTGAGAGGCATGGAGTTGGTAAGCTAATTGGGACCACAAAGTTGACAGATTTGTTCATCTATTTAGACCAAGAATAGAAAACCAAAGGTGTATTCACATCCACATTTTTCACCACAGAAGATACCACTGGGTAACCACAAAATGGAACATCATTGCCTTCGAATCAACACATTTTCACCAATCGTGTTAAAAGCAGTAATTATTGAAACCTGGAGATAACTTGCTAGAGTAGTAATTGCTTAATCATTTTATGCGAGTATAACAGCCACAAGAGTTGAAACAATTGTTACGCCCACCATGGATGTTGTCAAAAGGGGAGTACTAATTGGATCCATTGCAAAATTAGGTAGTTGATCGGGTGGATTCTCGACAAGAAAGAAATTGAGTGGGAATATGACATTACCAATAACAACTATTGAAGTTGTTGGGACACCTCAAATGGTGTTTACGAATCCAATGATGATTATTCATTGAATAGGACTACATATCAACCATTGATGAGTTCAATGGTTACTATAGGGTACAAAAGTGTAGAGGCAGCAAATCTAAGAGGAAGATATCGAGAACCATCTGTTGTAACTATACCAATTCTTGATCACAGAGATGGCCATTATGTGAAGTCAAACAGGGTAGCTTTTATGTATCCTAATTTCAAAAAAGATGTTGATCTAGATGCTCATGTCAGAATGTTCAATTCTGCAATAAAAATAAATGTAAAGACTTCTAAATAGTATATCATCAATGCGTTTAGCTATATGCTAAGAGATATGACATCAAACTGGTGTCATAATTACATGTTAGAATTCCCTAACTGTATTTTTTCAGAACTTACATACTAGAAGAAAAACCCCATTTTTCTACTAATGACACGTGCATTTTACAAATGTCATCAGAAGATTTAGAATGATGAACAAATATACATGGAGTTAAAGAATATGAAGCAGAAGGAGACTAAAAAGGTGGAGGTTTACTACGAGTAGATTTAGAAGTTGTTTCATGGATTACAAGTACCAACCACAAACAATTTTCTAACTATTGTGTTTAGAACATGTTCGCAATCATACTTCAAAATTTCAAATGCAGGGATGAAGTGGTCCATACTGCAACAACATAAGGAGGCAACAATGTTGTGTGAAAAAGGCATGATCACTATAGAAACAAGGAGTGCCTTTTTAATACCATAAAATATCAAACATGTAATATTAGTGAAAACATAGAGTAATACATGGAAAACTAACAAACATTACACAAACTATGGGATGATGAATCACAATGTGGAGACATGTAAATAGAAGAAATAATAGACCATGGTGACAACCATAGAGGTAACATAACCAAATCAAAAACCAAAGAAGACATCTTCATATGCATGCCACATCTATGGTTTGAATGGGCATAAAACGAAAGATTGTCCAAAGTTTACTGAGATGTAAAAGATGTTTCATGGGAAATCTATGGCAATAGCAAAGGTTCAACCTATTGTCGAGACACAAACAATCATTGTAGATGTGAATGTGCTGGATGTTAATGCTACCACAAGAAGTAAAATAACTAAAAAACATGTGTTCAAGGATAGAGAGCCAAGAAAAGCAAAAAGTGTTGTTGATTAGGAGAAATAACCATTACAAAAAATCGTGGTTTTTTTAAAGGTTCAACTTGACTAAAGTGTCCACATTGACCGAAAGGATGTTTACTTTGACTAAAGGCATGGTCATGAAAAACACTTGGTTCTTTTGGTTGGTGTTTTTGACTAAAATGACCATATTGACCAAGTGTTAAGTTTTACATCTAGTCAAGAAAGACAAATTTTTTAAATGGTCCATCAAGATGCCCATGGTGTAATCAAATTGGCCATACTAAATGGCCATGTTTAGTCAAATTGGCCATATTAATTTGGTTAGCTAACATATTTATTATGATTACTAAAGTACCTACCTACCTACTTACCTAAATATGTCCTATTTAACTACCTATTTACCTACCATCTACCTACCTACTTATATTTTATTTATTTATCTACCTACCTATTATCAACCGACATACCTACCTTTAGTTTCATAAATATGAACATTTAAAAAGATAGGTAGGTAGGCATGTGTACCTACCTATCTATTTAGTTAAGTACCTACTAACCTACTTATGAAAAAAATTGAAGTTCAAATGTTGTTTTACACATTGACAAAAAAATTCATGGATACATGTAAAATCTGTTTGGTATCATATTGTTTTACAAAGTGATGGGATGGTTTGATTGCCAAAATATTAGTGTGGAACCAAGGAGACCAAGGTTCAATCCCCTTCACCAATATATATTATGTGGAGTATGTATATTTGTATATATACCTTGTACATGTGTGTAAATGTATAGTACCTAGGTGTGTTGTGGATAGGTAGGTAGGAGGCCATGGTGGGTAGTAGGTCATGGGTGGTAAGGTAGGTAAGTACTTATTATTTATTTATTATTTACATTTTTATATTTATAAATTGAACTTCTTTAAAAAAATTAATTTGCTACCCAAATTTTTGTCCAATTTGACTAGTCAAAAAGACCATTTATGGTTAGTTCAAAAAACCACTAATCAAGTTGGACGTGTTCAAATCAACTTGTCCAATATGACTAAGTGGTCAAGTTGATCAAATGTCAAAATGACTGGTTCTTGGTTTAATTTTCAAGTCAAATAAAACATGATTTCTTGTAATGAACAGTTTAAGAAGTCAATGGTGGAAAAAATTCAACAAATTTAAAAAACATAGACCCAAATAGAAAGGCCATCCACATCCATGGAGGGATGGAACACAACATGGCCGAGTTTGCCAAATACTATTCATGTGGAAGCACAAAAATCTCAGGAAGTAATGAATTCACAAGAGAAATTCATCACAATAGAAAAGATTTTTCTAGACATTGGTAAGCAGATGTTAGAAACAAGTTATAATTTGAGCTTGGGACAATTGCTTAAAATAACTCTTGAGTTAAAAATATATCTTTTGCATAAGCTAAAACCAAAGAAAACTCAAAATTTAAGTAAAACAACCATAGATAAACAAGTTGGTTCTTCAATACCATAGGTAGGGACAATTGTTATAGCAATAAATAATCATATGGCACCTATCCAAATATAGATTGGGAAGAATACAATAAAAGATGTGTTGATGGATGGAGTTTTTGGAGTTAATATTATCACAAAACAATTGAGATTGAAGTTGGGGCTTCCAAAGCCTAAACCTGCACCATATAATATAAGGATGATAAATCAAATAACCACAAAACCCAAGGGGTTGATCAAAGATCTGAAGATAAATGTTCATGGCATTATTTACATAATTATGTTTATAATATTTTAGGATAGTGTGGTAGATTCTAGTTATTCCATGTTGTTGGAGAGACCATGGTTGAGGGATGTTAAAGTTACACATGATTGGGGGAGTAACATTGTTACCATACAAGGGAATGAGACAACCAAAACAATTATAGTCACCAAACATTTGGGAGGTGAAACAAGAAGACCAAAAGTGTTATGTTATGATTATCATAATGGCATCATAGATGAAGAAGATATCATCTTTGTTATAGAGCCAAAATTGTTTTCAATAGGAATAATCAATTTACCTAGGACAATTCAATTTGTGAAAACCACATATGTGGATATCATGGATACAAATGTGAATACTACTATTTTAAATTAGGAATTTGAAGTACAGAGCACAAAGAAGAAGATATATGGCAACAAATATGAACCAAAAGTAAATTTGGAGGATAAGGTGTATTTGAAGATGTATTACAATTATTAACCAGGGATAGTTGTAGTGGATGAAACTCTATGAAAAATCAAAGCACGTGAATTATAGATAATTGGATGGACGTTAACTAAATATCAACAATTGATGAAGCTCAATCTAGGAACTAATGCAGAACCACAAATGGTGAAGATTAATGCACAGTTGGAAATAAGCAAGCTGTTAGAATTAGAGCAACTATAGAAGGAATTTTTAAATGTTTTTACATGGACATACAAACATTTGAAAGAGATTCCACTAGAATTAGCATAACACAAAACTGAGTTGGACACCACTATACCATCAGCACATCAGGCTAGGTACAAATTAAATCCAAACTATGTTCAATAGTTAAACAAGATATAGACAAGTTGTTAGCAACTAGATTTATTCAATCTATAGAGGAAGCTACATGGTTATCACCCATAGTAGTAATACCCAAGAAAAATGGCAAACATAAAATCTGTATAGATTTCAAAAAACTAAATGCAGCCACAAAGAAGGATCCATACGCATTACCTTTCATAGTGAAGTGTTGAACATAGTAGTAAGGTTTGAGGCATATTCTTTCTTAGATGGATATTCATGATATCATCAAATCTTTATAACTCCAAAGGACAAATACAAGACTACATTTGTTATAGACCATGGGGCTTTTATATGGAAGGTGATGTCATTTAAAGTGAAAAATGGACCTCCAACATATTAAAGAGCTATTACCAAAGCATTTAAAGAATATTTGGACAATTTTATGAATATATTTTTGGATGATTTTACAATGTATAATGACATGGAGAGTCATTTACAAAAGTTCATATTATGTTTTCAAAAGTGTAGAGAATATGGCATTAGTTTAAATCCAAACAAATGTGCATCTATGGTATTTTCAAGGATGATCTTGGTTTTTATTATTTCCAAAAAAAAGAAACTACCATATCTAAAGAAAATACAAGCAATAGTAAACATGCCACCACCCAAGAATCCACAACAGATTCAAATACTCAATGGGATGGCACAATTTTACACATGTTTTATAAAAAACTTTGTTGTTATGGTACCTATCACTAAATTAATTAGAAATACACAAATTTTATTTGGACAAAAAAATGTCAGAAGGCTTAGGAATTGATCAAAATATAAGTATATTGAAATACCGATATTGATATCACCAAACTGGTAGGTGGAGTTTCATGTTCATACAAGTGCATCCTTGTTAGTTGTGCGGGCCATGATGTTTCAAAATGAAATAGGGAAGATTGATCAACTAGTAGTGTATGCTTCTAGGCTTCTAAATAGGGTAGAACAAAATGATAACACAACAAAAAGAGAGGCTTTAGCAATGGTGTTCGTTTTGCACAAGTTTAGACATTATTTATTGGGCAATAAATTTATATTTTATGTAGATCATATGGCATTGGTGTATTTGGTAAATAAACCACAAGTTTCAGGGAGAATAACTAGATATGCGGTTGTTATTGTTCCTAAAATATGACTTCATAGTAATGTATAAGCTAGGTAGAACTCATGTAGTTGCACATGTATTATCAAGACTACCAGATATTACAAAACCCATAGGTGTGCCTGATCAAACCATAGATGCAAGTTTGTTTTACATAGAGCCTAAATGGCTGAAGGATGTGAAAAAACTTTTGAGAATAGGACAAATTGAGGGCACGTTATCGGTACAATAGAAGTAAAAATTAGTCAAGAGAGCAAAACATTTTACATTAAAAAATGGTGAATTGTACAAATGGGCCAAGATAACAAATTACGACAATGTTTAACAACTACAAAATCACATATGGTGATGAAAGAATTTCATGAAAGACCATCAAGAAGGCATTTTGCAACTAAAGTAACATAGATAAATATATTAGATGTTGGATATTGGTGGCCAATTATATACAAAAATGTGCATGATTACTACAAATGTTGTGATGCATGTCAAATAATAGGAGGATTGGTAACTCAAAATCTTGCAAAGTTGGTCACAAGTTTTCTAAAAAACCATTTATGAAATGGGGCTTTGATTTTGTGGGGCTAATTAAACCAACATGAAGATATACAAGAAACAAATATATTTTTGTAGCCATAGATTATGTTACCAAGTGGGTGGAAACAAGAGCATTGAGAACTAATATTGCAATAGCCACAACAAATTTTTTTTATGAATGCATATTAACCAGGTTTATATGTCCTTTAATTATAGTTGTGGATCAAGGAGTTCATTTCATTAATGATGCCTTTAAGTATTTAACAGATCATTTTCTATTGAAACATGTGAATTTTACAACCTATTATCTTCAGGGGAATGGGCAAGCTAAATCTATTAACAAGGTATTTGGGACAATGTTGACCAAGTTAGTTAGTGAGAATAAAACAGATTTGGTTGAACACTAATAGTGTTATTTTCATACAAAATTGTATACAAAGTAGTAATAGGGTAAACACCATATCAATTAATGTATGGATTACATCCATTGATGCCCACCAAGTACATAGTGCTAGTTGCTAGTGGAAATGAGAGAGATAATACTTCAATGACAATTTTAACTAGCAAAATTATAGAGTTGGAAAAGCTGCAAGAAATTAGAATGTAGGCTGTAGAAATTACATGAATTCAATAGTGGAATAGACCATCATGGAATCAACAAAAGAATCCAAAAAAGTAATTCAATTTTGGTGATTATGTTCTATGGTTTACAAGGGGCAATAAGTCACACCTAGGGAAGTTTACTAGGAAATGGTTTGGACTGTATAAAATACAATATGTGTTGCCAAATAACATTATGTTACTGGTGACCATTGAGAAGTTTGAAACTAACCTTGTGTTGGTTAATGTGAATAAGTTCAAACCTTATAAGTACACAGAATCTAAAGTTAAAAAACAAGAACAACAAATGTTAATATATTGGGAACAAAATGTAAACAAAGTTTAAACAAAAAATTCTAATATGAATGAGGAAGTTGAAAATTATGAAATGAAAAAATTACAAATGTAGAGTGTCATGGGCACGAAAAATTACAAGAATAAAAAGTTAACCAAGGATACAACAAGGAAAACAAATCACAAGAAATGTAAGCCTAAATTTAATCCAAGACTAGAAACACAAAAACACAAGGCAAGAACATAATATATGTTAGAAAATGATTCAAAAGGAATTTTATTTTAATGATGTATGAAAAGAAAAGTTAAAACAAGAAAGTGTACCCAAAATCGGTGTTGAACTGATTAAAGGTAATGGGAAGTTCTACCCCTATTTATATCCCTTTGAGGACCTAGCTCAAAGAAACTTCCATAAATTTTTCCATGTGTGCACTAACCAAGGAGGCTTTTCCTAGTTTAAGGAAGCTTCCATGTGTACACCGACCAAGGAGTTAATTAATAGTTAATGATGATGCAAACAATGATGTAAGCGACTATGTTAGTGTAAACGATGATGCAAATGATTATGTTGGTGTAAACGATGATGCAAGCAACTATGTTGGTGCAAGCAATGATGCAAATGATGATGTAGGCGATGGATGATGGTGGTGTCCATGACACATAATATAGAAATTGAAGAAGAAATGGAAGATCCTATGGTCAACATAATATATATTTTTTATCTATAATGATTAACAAATATGTGAGTAATAACTACAAAAGTGAAGGATTTAGGATGCAAAGATTTGAAGATGCTCTTTCATAAGTATCAGTTGAATTGGCAAAAATATTCATCTAGTCATTAAGCATATTCGCATAATCATCAAATTTATTGGCACAATCAATAAAAAAATCGATAGAATTAACATATGTATTATCACAATCAACTAATGAGTTGACATAATCAACAGATAAATGGGTGTAATCAGTAGAAGGTGTATAGGGCAAATGAAGTGGAGTTAGTATAGCTAATGTAAGGAGATTATGGATGTGGAATAATTGGAAAATGAAATTTCCGACATTCATTCATAATGATGATGTTAAGCGTTTCCATGTGGCTATACAAGGGACACATAAACTTGTAGTGATGGGCTATATTAATTTTGAAGATCATGCGTTAATTAAAAGATGGTGGGCAAGTAAAAAATTGAATGTGACAAGCGAGATGTTTAAGGACCAAAAAAATGGGATAACCATTGAAAGCAGTTTATGTTTCTTGTTGGAAGTTGTGCGCATTTTCGAAGTTTTGGAGTTCACAACAACATGAGTGTAGAAAGTGCAATTGAAAAACTATAAAGATTAACAAGGGAAAGGAAGCGCAAAAGAGTTAGCATAGGAAGAGGAAGCAAAATTGTTGAGAAGAACAGAAGTAGGAAAAAGTTGAAAAGAACAAAGAAAGAAGGCATGTTGAATATTCAACTATTGGTTGTGAAATTGTTGTCGCATTCATCATCATCTTTGGAATGTGTAGAAGGAAAAAAATACAATGAGAAGTGCAATTTGCACAAATAATAATTCATGATATATATAAAATTGGAACATTTGCAATTGAATTTTGCACATAAGCAAAAACATTTGGTGTGTAAGAAAATAGATGTCGCAACCCTAGCCTTGGGCTTGCGACCAAGGCAAGGGCTTGCAAGGTTGTGGGGCAAGAGGGAAGCCCGGGGGTCACATCTCATGCTCCCGGGAATGCAAAAGAGTGTGAAATAATGAACTTTCACACTCTCAAGTGAACTCCCATTTTGGGAGTTGGAGTCCTAATGGACTCCCGAATCTTCAAAGGGAGATTGCAGGGGTCAAAACCCATTAGATTAAAGAAATCTTTATATCATTGAAAAGCTATTGAAACGTAAATGTCTAAAATGGGCTTGCATGACCCATTTGGACATCTGAAACATAAGTTATGGCCAAAAGAAAGGATGGGAGTCAAATTGGCGGTTTGACTCCCAACCACTAAAAGTCTAGAATCGACCCGATTTCTTTGTGTGCAGGTGGCGTGCGACATAATGTTGAAAAGCTCTCAACAAAGGCTACACCTTTGCTTTAGACCTCATTTCAATTAGAGGTCTACACACAAAGTTATAGGGTCCCAAAGTCACGAAAGTCCCAACTTTGGGAATTTCGGGACTCCCAAATGGGATTCCCAGGACAAAATGCCATTTGGATGTGGGCTTCGTGGAGAGGCACAAAGTATATTATCAAGGGGAAGGTGGCGGCTTCCCCCAACTTCGGGCTGTGGTGAGTCTTATGAGTTTGAGTTTGCTCATGGTTCGTCTTAGCACCAAAAGTGCTCCACTATGCACTAACCAACTTGTTGTTTGGTTTGTGTAGGTTTATGTAAGTGATTGAAGTGCTTGTCAATCTTCCTAGTCCCATCCCAAAGCTCCAGCACGCCCCTCTACCCCCGAAATGTTACGAGCAAAGGAGCATGCCCCAACTTCCTACTCTTTCACTGTTTTCATCTTAGACTCACATTTGAGTCTCTTGAGGAGGTTGGGAGTGTGTTCGTAGATAGGACCAGGAGCTACATTAATAGATCCAATGTTCATTGAAAAATCAAAGGAAGATGAAGTTGTGGAATAACACTTTGTGGAAGCATAAACAACACAAACGGACGTAAAGAGGAGAATGTTATTGAAACGAAAGTATAACCATCCACATAGGTGTAAATGGAAGTATAACAATCCACATAGGTGCAGGCGAATGGTAGAAGCACAATGAAGGGCAATGGAGATGGAAAAGCTTGAATTGGAAGTTATAGCAAAGAAAATACATATAATCCTGGACAAAATTACACTTCTGGAGAAAGGTATTAAAATTCCAAATCTTGACTGATTCATGTGGACATAAACAAAACAAAATTATGATAAACATATTGAATGGATGGAAAACTAGAAGGATATTACTAAGGAAGAAGACTAGGCTTCTAAAACATGGTTTATTCCTTTATTTCTGATGGATTAGTAAGCACTGATGCTTGATGTAATGTTGGAATTTCTGAACACATTATTAATCAAGGGTGCATATAAAGATAAGGTGTATGTAATTAATAAACAACTAATTGTAGATGTTTTTGGAGTGTGTGCAGATGGGTATGTAAAAGAACCAAAAAGGCAAGTTAATAAGTCCTTAATAATTCAGGTATTATAGAGTTACAGACTTGTAACTACAAATTTTTCTACAAATCAAAGGAATGCAAAGAGTCTAGGTCTATCATTCTCTATTAGATATCCTGCCATTACATCTATCATTTATCAAAGGGAAAAGGTACAATATTTTAATAATAATAATGCTACCGCATTAATGAGAGTAGAGAAGGGGCAGAAGGTAGATTGGGCACAAATTATATTCAATAGTTTATGTAGTGAGCTAGATCAGTGGTATAAGTATGTTAAGGAGAATAAAGGGGATAAGAGAAATACCTATCAATTTGCCTTAATATTGGCAAAAAAGTTTCAATATTTATTTGTGCATCGAAAGGAGAATCCATAGAAACCACCAACCAAGGTTAAAATAACTAGGGAGGAGATGCAAACAAGACTGGAAAACAGAAAAAATGCTATAACAAACTCTACATAAAGTGTTATTAAGAGGAAGAACAAAGTTGAGGAAGGAGGAGCCTCAAACTCAGTAGTGAATACGAAATAGGAGAACGCAAATGCAAGGGCATAAAAAATGACGAGGGGTAGAGTGAAACCATCTACAATGCCAACAATGGTATGAGTAGTGCTAATAGTCGTACAAGCAACCATATAGACCACAAAAGTACCACAAATGACAACTCCATGGGATAGATAGCTGAGGGAGCAAAAGCAAGGGGTACCATAGATGACTTTTCATAGGAAAGGCAACTGAGGGAAAAAGCCAAGAAGTTAAAAGGGGACATGACATAAGGCTTTCAAATAGCAAGGAACATTTGCATTTTGATGGAAATGTATATGAAGATTAGATGGAGACCACTGCAAGTCCATAACATTGCAACATTTGGAACAACATTTGGAACAATAACAACGACAAACATAGGAAGGTTTACATGCTAGTGAATTACATACAAAGAGAATGGCAACACAACTTGCTTTTGAAATATTCAAATTAATAGAATTACAAACACCACCTAGTAGACCAAAATATGTAAAGGGATTCCAATTTGAATTCGAATTAGGGAGAAAAATGGTGTAAGAACTGGGATCATTTGCAGAAAGATTTAGAAATCCTACGACACAAACAAGTACACCAAATGTAAAAGTAATGGAATTAGATAAAGTAACTAAATTATTTTAAACCATGGTAATTATGAGTTTGAATATGGGGAATTTGACTTTGGAGGTGAACAATTTGAAGAACAGGTTGGCTACAAGGGAGAAGGAAAAGGTAATGTTACAAGAGGAATTGGATAAGGAAAGAAACATTGAGAAGGGGTATAAACATATTGTGGAAAATTTGGAGGAAGAAGAAGGCAAAGGCTAAGCAAAAGATTAAAGTGCTCATTAAAAAACTATAAGATGATAATGAGGAGCTCAAGGGTAGTTGCACAACATGGTTGAAGTCACTGAATGAAAAATTGCAAGATTTAAAGCATAAGGCTAAAATCTAGGAAACCACATAAAGAAAGTGGACAGAGGCATTGTTTCTTCATAAGAAACAACATGAGGCTTTGGATAGTTAGGTGAAAGCTCTGACTAAGGAAAAGAAAAAGGAGAATGTTTTTGATAGATTTGGAATTAGTGAATATGAAGAATGTATATTTGTTGTAATCTAAAGAGCTTAGAAGAAAAACAACAAAGGGAGAGAAAAAGAAGTTACTAGAGGAAATGAAGGTGTATTAGATGAATCTACATCACTTGTAAGCATAGTTGGAGATGGCACATGTATAGAGGAAGAGTCTAAACATAGTTGGTGTCAAGAAAATATTAGAAGATTATATACTAGTATT
>Ga0209611_10010277_pt1 | contig 13827 bp, 12 predicted proteins | sample S1TSphgellanicum_3_FD_187693 | JGI IMG/M metagenome (GOLD analysis project Ga0209611, IMG submission 187693) | Host-associated microbial communities from peat moss isolated from Minnesota, USA - S1T2_Fc - Sphagnum magellanicum MG (SPAdes) (version 2) | ecosystem: Host-associated > Plants > Peat... | reverse complement strand
GGCTACAAAAGACATTAATAAAGTGAGTTTACATCATTTGTGTGAGAAAAACACAAAATTGGAGAACTGTCAGTTTTGGGGTATTTCAGAAACATGAAAGAACCAGCAGTTTTTATGAAAGAACTGCCAAAGAATCAACAGTTAGAAAATAACTTTTTTTTTTAAATTTCAAAAGAATTGAGAACCGAAAGTTCTATACCAAAACAGGTTTTTTGATTTTTTTCACCTCCACTGGGTAAGTGTGTATACCCGGGCTGATAATCGGTAGGTATCTGTAGTAGACTCTAATACCCGCACAACAATGGTTCAAACGGGTGTTGTTTGGTTCTAGTGTAGGGGCTAATTCCCCAGTACAACTTGGAAAAAAAATCTACAACCTTAATTGGAAGTCCAATTGACTTTAGAGTGGGAATCAGAACTGGGAACTAACCTCCAGCTAGAATTCGACCTAGAACTAACCCCAATACTGGATTTATATAGGTTTTCGTTTTTTATTGTTGAGAAAATTTATGTTTTTAATTGAAATTTTTGATTAGCGACCTTAAACATGTTCTTAGTGCGAGAAAAAAATTCAGGTATCTTTTTTCTGAGTAATGAAATTGGGGGTTGGGTGGGGTGGCAATGGCATTGAGCATACAATTGTTAGGGGTGGTTTACATTAAGACTACTTGGGCTTGGGACCACAAAATTTCAAATCTCTCATTGATCCAAAGCAAGAAGGGTGGTCAATTTGGGTTTACATTAGCATAATTTGAAGCTTGTCTAGGACCAGGCAAATGGCCTTGCACAAATAAAACTTGTTGGAACCTTACATGGACTGTTGTGGAGATAATGTTGTTTGGGCCTTTGGGGGATATTTCTTAGGCTCAACTCTTGGGATAACTTTTGTTTTTTGGTCCGGAAAGTTGGTTCCCTTGCCAACTTGGTTGGAGTTGTCAATTTGTCTCTTTCTTTTTTCAGAAACTTATTCCAAAGACAACCCCAACCTGCAAGTCCCTTTTTTCCCCAAGGTAATCTCTCTCTCCCCGGGGAACTTGCTACAGGTTTAGGTATATCAGCGGTTGTATTAGTACCGTAGGCGTGAAGGCAAATTGTGGGAGGGCTGGGTTTGAAAGATGTATCCTGGGGGGTGGAGGGGGCGAGTCCCTGAGGCTGACGCAGCATTGAATTGCTCAGTTCCAGAGTGGTGCATCAAGTACGCATCAGACTGGAGTTATGCTGCAACTGTATCCGACGACTTTCATGGTTTTATACTGACAAAAATATGATGCTCAAGATTACAAAAGATTGAGTTCAGTCTGGAAAATAAGTCATGTGGCCAAACGTACATGTGAAGACTAGTCAAGGGGACTAGCAAGCTCTAATTTAGTAGAGTTGGCGGTTTTTAGAAACACGAACAGACCTCTGACGATTATCAGGTAGGCTCTGGCTTGAGTGGACCCAGCACCCAGGAATGCAGCATCCAAAAAAATCCCGCTCTGGATTTTTTGATGGGAACCTGACGGTGGGTGAGTTTGGGGTGAGTTAAGGATTTTTCTCCTTCCCCCTCTTCCTGCCCCCGAGAAGTTATTTTTTTAAAAAAAATCTTTCAGCCCCTTCTTCCAACCTACCTATCGCCCTCTACCTACCTCTCCCTATCCACCTACCTACCTTCTTCCTACCTCCTTCCCTCCTACCTACCCCCATTCCTCATCCTCATTCCTGCCCTCTTGTCACCTCCATTGCACTGCTACCATCACTAATGTGTTTTCACTCCTTGCATATGGTGCTCTTGCTCCTAGTGCTCCTACTCTAATTGCTTTTCGCTTTGGCTCTTGTTGCTCCTGCTGGTATTGCTTTTTATTCTCACTTTTGATGTTCCTAATGTTCTTACTCTTGTTGTTTTTTGCTCTCATTCCTAGTGCTCTTACTCCTATTGCTCTTCACTTTCGTTCCTGCTACTCCTGTTCTTGTTACACTTCGCTCTCACTCCTAGTGCACCTCATTTTTGCTCATGGTGTTTTTGCTGTTGTTGTTCCTCACTCTTGTTCCTAGTGTTTTCCAGTTTCGCTCTTGCTCCTAATGTTTTTTGCTCTTGCTCTTGGTGTTCTTCGCTCTCACTCCTAGTGTTTTTAACTATTGCTCCTCATTCCTTGATCCTAGCTTTCGCACTTGGTGATCCTGGTTTTGCCATCGCCCGCCCCCCCCCTCCCTTCTCCTTGTTCTACCATTGCCACCCCTCTCTCTTAATTTTGTCATCACCACCTTCTTTCCTTATTCTACCACTGATGCCCTTCTCTTTTAGTTTCGCTACCATTGCCCCCCCTTTTTCCTTGTTCTGCCATTGCCCCACCCTCCTTTAGTTCTATTAGCATCTCCTTCCCTCTCTTAATGCTACCATCACCCTCTTTGTCTTTCCTGGTCTTACTGCCATTGCCTTCCATATCTCCTGTTCTTCCATCACCCTAAACCCTAAAACCCTCCTAGAAGCACTTTTTCCTACTATTGTCTACCCCTTTTTTTCTTGGTCTTCACCTCTCTCCTTGTGTTTTTTTCTGCTTTTTTATGTTGTTAAATTTTTTGGGTTATTGTTTGGTGCATTAGGTTGTTTAGTTGAAGATGGCCCCTTTCACGAAGTTGAAAAGGATGCAAGTTCCACGCATCAAACTTTTAGCCATTGATGATAGCAACAAAGTCGATGATTCAACAAATGCACTAATTGTGGTGGTTAAAGGTCAAGATATTCCAAATGAAATAGTGCCTCATGATACATCAATTGTACCTTCAAGATTAGTGGTTGAAGGTGAAAATCTTCAAAGTGCAAAACACTAGTAAAAAACCCCCCTTTTTCAACCAAAATATTTTCAACTGCAAGTCATTTTCAACTACATTTCAATTACAATTTTTGAATTATTTAATTAAATAATTTGGTGCTACCAAGCCAGTTGAATCGTCAACCCTTTTGGTAAGCAGTTGAACCCAAATCTCAACTAAAAGGATAATCACGAAATATTATTTATATCCGCAAGTGTTACAATTGAATTATTATTGAAACTTCAACTAAGAAAATGATGACATTTCAAAATGAGTCCCATGTCCAACTACTTTGGTCAATCACAAACATAAACATGGATGATAAATGCCAATTGAATAGATGAAATGTACTTTTGGACTAATGTATTAGTTACAACTTTGCCACAACTATCTTTCAATTATAAAAACTATTTTGTAAATATAGTAGGTCATACTTATATTAGGTACCTATTAATTACTAGTAAGTAGATACATACCCAGTTACTTACCTATTAATAATTAGGTATTTAATTGGTGTGTACTTAAAACATTAAGTAACTAAGTCTTTAATAGGTAATTAATAAATAATTATTAACTAGGTAAGTTTAAGTTTTAATTAATTAATAGGTACCTACTTACTAGGTACCAACATATATATATGTTATTATCTCTCACCTAAATTATTATAATTTAGGTATATATCATTATTATGCACAATATTAATCATCATATTTACAATTAATGTTTAACAAGATATTGTAAATTGAATATTTATTTTTGAATATCAAATTTATGTATTGTTTATATGATTATTACTATCAATTATATAACTAATTATAAATAGAAATTTAAATTATAATTAAATATTTATTGAATAGTAATAATATTATTTGAAATTTTTGATTAATACAATTATAGTTAATATCTAGTAATATAAACTATAATAACATCAATATTAGTAGTTATTATTATTATAAATATTTAATAATGATGATAATAGGTTTATTAATTTGTTAGATATTTTTATGTTTAATATTTAGTATAACTAGTAGGTGGATTAACTTAATATAACATAATTATTGGATAGGGTAGACACACCTATCACCAAACCTTTACCAAATTTTTGAAATTTTTTGTTCTTTTTTCAGAAATCATTTCATGACCATGGGTGAACCTAGTGAAAATTTAGAATATTTCTTGAAACTCCAAAAGCAAAGAAGCAAGAAAAGGATAAGCTTCTTCAAAGAGAAAAAAAAACATTTAGACCCCCTTACTTTCAAATTTCATTTCATCTTCATTTCTTCTTTGTTTTAAACAATTTTAAAAGCTATGGAAGCATTATTTGAAGTTTTACAAACCTTTTTGAAGTGCAAAGATAATAAGGTGATGTCCAAAGATTTTAAGCTCCAAAATGCAAACTAGTCATATATGCCAACCCACATCCCCATGACCCCCTTCACTTGGAAAACACATATCTCGCTCAAACCTTCATCAATTTGAACAAATTTTGTTGCATTAAATGCACCATCTAAAGCTTTACAAAACCTTTGAAAATAATAAAATGACATCCAAAGATCTTAAGATCCAAAATGTAAATTGGTCATATGTGGCAACCCACATCATGCCCATGACCCCATATGCCAAAGGCATAACTTGTTCAAACCTTTATTGATTTGAACATTTTTTGTTGCATTGGATGCACCATCTAAAGTCTTATAAAATATTTTCGAATTTTAAAGACAATAAATTCAAATTCAAATATCTTAAGCTCCAAAATGCAAATTGGTCATATCTGCCAACCTACATCATGCCCATGACTCCCTTCACTTGGAGAAAGCATATCTTGCTCAAACCTCCATTGCTTTGAACGATTTTTGTTGCATTAAATGCACCAAGTACAGGGCTAAAAAAAAATTTGGAGCTTCAAAAGAAACAGAACAATGTACAAAGATTTATAAGTCTTTATCCTTAAATTATCAACATGTGTATCCTGCTAGTTGCAATTAAGATGTAATTATAATGTTTGACCCATATTTTCATGAGTGTGCACTAAAGGTAATGGCTTATTATGATGCAAAACCCTATGACCATTGGACTTCCAATCCCAATTTTCACACATTCAAAAATTGTGCATATTTTATTTGTGATTTTTCCACTAAAAAGTGCATTAAAATGCATACATGCAATATGATTAAACATCAAGAGCTCTTGAGGTATTAGCAAATTTGTGTGCAACCATCCGTTCATGCCAATCTTTCCTCCATTTGACAAAACAACCCATGTTGTTTTCCACCCAATTAAGGATTGTGCCTAGATGCAAGGATTCATAACCCTTAATTAAATAATTTTTGTCAACATTGGCACATACCACTTTTAGGAATGATGTTGCATGGACGCAAAGTGCAACCCCACCTTCTACACTCCTTCATGATGTCTTGCATGGTTTCCTTTGATTACTCCATTACTCATTCCATAGGAGCATTTGACACTTGGGCCTTAGGCACCTTCACATCATCGAAGGTTGAAATGTCATCACCTAGAGAAATAAGCCCACCAATATCAACAACCCCCTCCCCGTTAGTAACTCGTTCCAACCTTTCATCATCATCAAATGCATTGTAATTGTTGTCCAACAAATGAGGGTCTATGAACATGGCTTTGAATCCTCCTCAATCAGTTTCGTACCATGTCCCACAATGGTAAAAGATGATCTCCACAATGACATCTATGTAAGCCAAAATAAAATTGCAATTTGGTGCTTACATAAATTTCCACACAATGACCATTCACATGTGCAGTTGACATACTATTTAAATGGGTGTTTAACTTCATACATGTGGTTGGGAGTCCCTTGGCTCATCATGGTCCAAACACTCCCAGATTCCAATGACAACCGCTTCACATTGGCATTCAAAATCAACAATGCCTTTTCCACACTTGCCTTTGTGATGTGCTCCAAAACTTTGTTCTTTAGGAACCTGTGTTTCTTCATTTCAAATGTGTGCATATAATGCCAAGCCACAATAATTGTTAATTGTCACACCAATTACTCAATATGTCAACTTTTGAGCCTTTTTGTCTTAAGAAAAAAACATTGTTTCAATGCATTGTGGTAGGACTCAATCAATGCTTGTGTATAATGGTTGGAATGCAACACCTGTTGAAGTCCAACCATCCACAAATCTAAAACCAAAAACCAATGACATATTTAAATAAGTAAACCTAGAACATTATGGACTTAACTATGAACAAATAATAATAATGACATGGATAACTAAATACATGATGAACACTTGCCAAGGGGGTTCATTCACAATGAAAGGAACCAAATCACTTATTGATTGCAATGAAAACTACACTTTTAGACTATTTTGAAAATTCACCAATAATTATATATAATGAATTATTTGTTCATATTTTGGGGTTTCGCTTGTTTATTCATGAAATTGATATCCTACAAATTTGGAGTCATTTCATTATGTTATTAGAGTCTTTTGTCATACATAGAACACTTGTTGACAAGGTTCTTTTAAGGACTATAAAATTTGAACGTGATTTTTGTTCCTCAAGCATTCACCAAATATTTTCAATTTTATTATGGGCTCTAATGTATTTCATAAGAAGGGCCACATGTGTTTATCTTTTTAAATGCACATGTATTGAATCATTTGAATGAATGTTGTTAATTATGATTTTGAATCTCTTTAATGGTTAAAAAGGTTCAAAATTTATAATTATGGTTAAAAACAAAAGTGTACATTTGACTATAATCTAGGTTCTCGTGCAAAAGATAATAATTTTTATTATAATTTGGGTCATGTTTGGTCACAATATTGATATTTAGTTTTAGAAATTAATTTAAAAATATAGTTTTGGTATTTAATAAACTAATCCATGTAGGACACATGTAAAATGCAGTCCTTGGTAAGGATTTTGACCTTAACACCCGTGGCTCCTTTTATTATGAATGGACCCAAAGATGGAATAGTACACCCAAAAATATCTTGTCCAAGCATCTCCTGACTTATGTTATTCAAAATTGGTTGTGCCCTTCTCTCTCCCATGTGCCTTGAAGTCTTTAACTTTTTTGCCAAGGTTAATCATCACATACAAAATAGCATGGAGGTCATCCAAGATTGCCCAATGCACTATCACATCCTTAATATTCTTTAATGCACACACCCACCATGCCTTTAAAACATGCCACACACATAGGTAAATTGGGACCATCTCCTAGCTCCAAACAATTTTATACAACCCAAGAACACATCTATTAGCAAAATCTCATGGTTACAAGTTGTACGCCATGAGTAACAATAGAAGTCATTAAGGTGTATTTGGAATGTAATTAGGAAATGTGTTGGTACTCATCACAATGCCACCAATTCTTGTGGGGCGTCATCAATAATAAAACACGCAAGCTTCCATCCGAGCATCCTTAAAAAAAGCTTAACTTTTAATGGGGCTAACCATTCTATCAAATCATTTCATGTTTGTTACGAAATGGCAATCCATGCAACCAAGATCCTAGTCCAATGTGAATCAAACAACATTAAAATGAAGAGGTGAAACTTCACATCATTAGCTCCAAAAGTTGCATCCATTGAAATTGGCTCATTGTGCCCCCATGTAAACATTGATTCCAATTGGGTGGGTGTTTGGATCCCAATGGTGAATGGTGCTTGAATCCAACCAATATTTGTCACTTCCTAGAAAAAAACACATCATCCTAATGATTATACACCCAAGTTTGAATTGAGATGGCGAGGTTGGCATGCAATCACCAACTTCTCTCCTTATGCTTCTAGTCAATATAGGGGATGTCATTTTGTTGAATGAAATAATCTTTCATCATGGGCTCCCCCATGTTGACCCATGCCCACCAAATCGCCTTGGGTTTGTTGTATATTTGTTTCACTGTGTGCCCCAAGTTCAATTGGGTCCAAATGTGGTTCGTAAGAACTTTAGACATTTAGGGAACATATAATGACATCCAAACTACAAATTCCAAATCATCTTGGCCATGTGCAGGTTCACCCTTAGTGTGAATATGGGCATGATGATAAAAGGATATCTCAACCACCTTTAGTTGTACATATAATCACTTGACCAAAAATGCCACCAAACAACCATGTTTGATAGAACTAGTATGATTCAAATCACCATGATGATCTCCAAACCATACTCGCATTTATACTTACATCACATTCAATCAATTAAGGAAAGGCTACATTTCAATTTTGTGTACTACAATTTGAGTAAAAAACAAGCAAATGAAGGCAATATCTTCATGTGATACATACCAAGTATGCTCAAGGTGGTGCTGAATTGTGGGGTTTTTGACATCTTTTTGTGTAGGCATGTTCTTGTGGATGTTCCATTCCATTGGGGTACGTAGATCGCTTCGTTCGCCCTATAGGAAGTCTTGGACACATGAATATAAGATGTATGCCACATCAATGGATTTCTTGTTTGAACCCCCATGGTGTTCACCCTCAACCCACACCAAGTCCACATTGGAAAATGGTGGCTTGGTTGGGTTTTGGACTTGTATACTTTGGCCTTGGGAGCTCGACCCATGTCTTTGACCTTCCTAGAAATGCTTCCAATATTCTATCCCAACAATAAACATGAAAAAGGTTGATTGCATGGTATATGCATGGTTGTCATTAAATAAATGAATGATAAAAAAAAATCTCTAATTTGAATTGTTTTTATGACACCCATTATACTATAAATTACAATATCTTCATTATCATAGTCATGACGTTTAGGGTTTTCTATACACAAATCACACAATTAAAACCACCAATACCATGGTGCTTAATGTTCAACTTCTAAACCCTATAGGAAAATCATGACATTTTTTGGCCATCCAATTTTGCACTCACAAAACAAAACCTATTGGAATAAAAAATATGAAAAAGATGTATAATAAGTTTTAATGGTACATGTTATGTGAGGTATGGCATTGTGTTAGGATAGCCAGCTAGGCTTGCATCTCTTTGGGTTATACACCTAAAACCTTCAACCCTAAACCCCCAAATGTTTGATGAGCAATAGGCATTATGGACCCCATCAAACATGTGATTACATTTAAAACAAAAAATATAAATTAAAAAATTATCTTGATGTAAATCTCCATACCCTATGCCCTAAAGTCGCCGTATGCAATGGGGGTGGATGGTTAATGGTGAAGAGGGGGAAAGATATAAATAGACAAACATTAATGGAAAAATACAATTTAATGCATAAATATAAAACAATCATATAATTAATTCATTGGGCAAACACAATGAAAAAATACAAATACTTTACCCTAAGGTCAAATTCGTTATTAAATAATCATGAAAATGGTGAAATGAATTTTTGTGAAAATATGAAGTTGACATGTTGAAAATCATCATAACTATCATAGGTTACACTTTAAATAATTTCACTACTCATATGACAACATCATAATAGATCATGAAAAAATTCAATAATTTCAAATTTTAAAGGCGAATTAATTTTTTGAATTTTTATTTTTTTTGTTTATTTGGAAATTGACCCTAGGCTATTGTATTATAATTAAAATTTGTTAAGGGGGTAAGATGATTACATGGTTTTGGATGAACAAGTCATTTAGGATAGGGATTGATTGTGGAACATGGTAGGTTTGAATTTTGAATTCTTGTTGGTTTTGAATCATGATGATGTGACTTGGGACTCCCCAAAGATGGGAGTTTTGTGGAAAAAAAATTCATTATTAAATATAGTTTTGGGGAGTAAATATAGTTGTAAGTACTTTGTAGTAGAAAACCACAAATTTTATTTTGCTGTTCAAAATTCATTTCAATAGAACATGGAATTTTGTTATAATTCTAATTGAATTTTCAATAAAACAAAGTACATACTTTTGCAATGATTTCCATATCCATATTGTTGTGTGAATTTTTTATAGTATCGAAAATGTAATGTAATGAACTATAATATTATCTCTGAATTTTTCTACATTATATTATAAAATGTAGATTTTGGTTATATGAAATAACCATGAATCTAGTGTTTTAATGAACTGCAGAGTCAAGTCTATTTAAAATTAAGGTAAAAATTATGAATGTGTGCATATTGTAGTGCAATCTATTGTTATAGTAGTGTGGAATAATTCTACAAAAATTAAATCCACTTCTAACAAAAAATCATCAAAAGCTAAGGAAAAGATATCATTCATACCTCTTTTAAGTTAAGAATGGGCTTGGTTTTCCTTGAAATGAAACAGAATGAAATGATCTTGATCCATAGATGTGGAGGTGAAGGGTTTGATATAAAATAAAATCATACCTAAATTTTTTTGGTCCATATTTTATAAAAATTGAGGTGCCCCAAATATTTAGTAAACCCAAAGGCCCAAGATTAAGTACACATTTGGGGATTAAAATTAAATAAACTCTACTTGGATTTGTACAATATGCATTTAATTAGGCCAAAATGGAATAAACTAGTAAGGGAAATCATGTTAATGGACATTGCTCGAATTTTCAATACCTGCATTTTTTGCATTCAAATTGAACATTGGTTAAATGAAATCCCACAATTGTTCGTGCCTTCAATAGAATATTCTTTTAACACAATGCCTTTATTTAGGTAGGTGCAATTATTTTCATCTGGGCATTACAATTGGATTGTGTGAACAAAATCCAAGGGAAATGTAATACCTACATTTTTTTCATTTGAACATCACAATGGGCAAATGGGGGGGTCAATCATATTAATGACCAAGCAAGTAGGTATGGTTGGGTAGTGTCTAGTAGGTACCTACCTAGGTGGCCAATAGGTATGAAAATGAAATGATGGCTATTGTTTGATGCAAGCAATAGTTGAATCAAGGTAGCTACAATCATCTTCATCTGAACATTACATGTGGCTTGTGTGAACACATCCAAGGGAAATGCAATACCTACATTTTTTTCATTTGAACATCGCAATGGGCAAATGGTGGGGTTAGTCATATTGATGACCAAACAAACAAGTAGGTATGATTAGATGGTGTTTGGTAGGTGATGGTTATTATTTGATGCAAGCAATACCTATATCTAAATAGCTACAATTATCTTCATTTAGGCATTATAGGTGGCTTGCATGAACAACTCCAAAGGAAATGCAATACTTTCATTTTTGAACATTACGATGGGAAAATGGCAGGTTAGTAATATTGATACTAAGCAAGTAGGTATGGTTGGATGGTGTCTGGTAGATACTTATTTGGGGTGGCTAGTAGGTATGAAAGTGGAAAGATGACACAGTCATTTACATGATGAAATGCAATACCTTCCTCAAATTTTGTCCTTTGATGGTGCCACATGGATTGCAATACCCACATCTAATTTCATCAACATTTCTTCATGCTTGTGTGGTGTGTAGGGCGTTGGTAGGTGTGTACGAGTAGATGGGTAGGTAGGTAGGTATATGAATGTCACTTGGTAACTAGATGGGTGGGCATGTAGGTAGGTGGGGATGAAACTAGTCATTTGAAATATGTAGGTGAGAAGGTAAGTGAGAAAAAAAATAGGCTAGGGTTGGTGGTTGGGAGGTAGGTTAATGGGTGGGAAGGTGTAGTGTTGATGTGGTCAAGTGGGTCCCAAAAAAATTCCCAACATTTTTTCTTGGGAAATCTAGGGGTTGAAAAGGTGGAAAAAATAAGTCAAATTATCCTAACCACCTTGGTCCAAGTTCATTAACATAGAAATAAGAGAGGACAAAAAATCAACGACCATCCATTGGACCATCCATCCAAATGTTGTGTTCTTGGGTGTTAGTTCATGTTAGCCCAATGAACCTATGGGATGAAAAGAAGTGAAATAAAATCATCTTGGATGAAGACCTAATGAATGGGCATATCAAGTGTTGAATTCTGAAAACAACAAGACAAGGATTATTTGAATGTTTTTGCACTTTTGGATTTTTGGAATTTTTCTATGCGTTGTCTATTACAATTTAATTAGGTCAGGATCTTCTCAAAGGAGATCCAAGATATCAAACTAATACAAGAGATGGGGGTGCAAACATGGATTGGGAGAAAAAACATTTGAAGCCCAACCTTGCCTAACCTATTCATGACAAAACCTATTCTAAAATATACTACTACAAACCAAGATAAACCCATTAATTATGAAGAGAAAATACCAAGGGGTGAAGAGGTAGATGATTTTTTGATTTTAAAGAAAAGAAGGCGACTTCCTATAAACAAGATCACATGTTGGGAGTTGGTGGCAGAAGTTCAAATGATGGTAAATGTTGAATTGGTTTGTGAAACAAAGGTGACCACTAATGATGACAATGTTGGTGAAGGTGGTGAAAAGTGGAAGGATATTTAGAATGATATGAATTGTTTACAATTGATACAAATTAAACAAACACCTTTTAGTGACTGGAAAAGAAATTTTGTGGATCAAAAAGCAAGCACAAAACTAAATTTGAAAGGCATTGGACCAATTATGTTTCTAGGACATGATGGTGCTTAAGCCTAATGAAAGGAAGGACATTGTTTTGGAAATGCATATGGAGATTGGGCATTTTGGAAAACAACACACACTTGTTGAAATCTGTAAGCGATATTATTGGTAAAATAGAAGTGAACAAGTTAGGGCCATTGTCAAGGCTTGTAAGGAATGTCACTAGTTAGACAAACAGGAAGTATCAAGTTGAATGTGCAAGACCTAAAAAAATTCCAATATGTGATCTATTTTATAAAGTCGCACTTGATACTACAGGACTACTACCAAAGACCAATAAGGGAAATAAGTATATTTTTGTTGCATTTACCATTACTTTAAATGGTGCAAAGTAGTAGTTATATTGGATCACACTATAGCCACTTCCACTAAATTTTTGGAAAAATATATCATTTACAAACATGGAGTGCCTAATTTTATTCTTATTGACAATGGTGGTGAATGGTCTATTGAATTTGACAACCTACACAAGGTTTATGGCATTCACCATCAATACACAATGCCATAATGGCCTAGGTGTAACAAGATGGCTGAAAGGCTAATCAAAACCACCAAACATAGGATCACTGTGATGTCCACTTTTCATAAAAATGTAAGCAACTGGGATGTGTAATTACTTACGGTGCTATTTGGTTACAAATGTGGGATCTAAGCAAGCACAAGGTTTTTTCCTTTTATGGTGCTAATTGGACATATTCTTAGACTAAAAGTTGATAATCAACTTTGCATGTTGATTCAAACATTTGATGAGGAGATGAACTTCGAACAATTAACTAAACAAATGATTTCCAAAAGTGCAATTCATTTCTGAGCTGCATAAGTTAATATTAAACAATAATGCATAGGTTCAGGTACAATAGAAAAATACGTATGCGCTATGGAAAAGGAATCAAACGTTTCCTTCTATTAAGCTGGGAATGACTTGGTGAAGATGAAAAAACCAAGTAAGAAGAAGGTTTTAACAAGAAGTTTGTAAAGACCTTATTTGTTTATGGGATATGTGGATGAGCAAGGAGGTTTGGAGCAAGATGATGGGAAAAGAAAATGTATCATCAAGGGTAAGGATGAACAACAATGGGAGTGTCCTAAAAATATATTTGTAATTGTACTACCCAAAAGCATGACTAACAATAGTTGTGGGGATTCAGCTAAATCTATAAGGATGCTATTACATATGTGGGATGAAAAGAGGTGAAATAAAATCATCTTGGATGAAGACTTAATGAATGGGCATATTAGGTGTTGAATTCTAAAAGCGATAAAAGAAGGATTAGTTGAATGTTTTCAGACTTGTGGATTTTGGAAATTTTTCTTTGTGTTATTTGTTGCAATTTATTTAGGTTAGGAGCTACGTGGTGTGCACTTGCTGTGTGAAAAGTTAAAGCAATGGAATTGATGAAGGTTGTTTGGAATTTTTCATGGTTTTTGGAAATGGCAGGCTTTGCATGGGACATTGGTGAATAAAAATAACCAGTTGTTGAAAGCTAAGTAGGTTTTTTTTAAAAAAAATTATGATGAAACTTGTGATTTGTGAAATGATGAATGAGCCCTAAACCATAAT
>Ga0209611_10010275_pt1 | contig 13831 bp, 9 predicted proteins | sample S1TSphgellanicum_3_FD_187693 | JGI IMG/M metagenome (GOLD analysis project Ga0209611, IMG submission 187693) | Host-associated microbial communities from peat moss isolated from Minnesota, USA - S1T2_Fc - Sphagnum magellanicum MG (SPAdes) (version 2) | ecosystem: Host-associated > Plants > Peat... | reverse complement strand
GTTTAGTTCGGGTCTGATATGATTTCTTGAGCAGCTTTGCTTCTGTAAAAAAGCCTGGCAGCAAATCTTTGTGAAAACGGGTTTAAGTACCACCCCACCCTACATGTTTTTTTTCTTTTTTTTTTTCCGGTTCCTCTGTCTGTTCGTAAAAACAATTTCCAAATTTGTCAGCTTACTCACTCCCCGCACGTCCTGACCAGAGAGGTCCAAGGAAAGAGAGAGAAAGTGATGGAAAACTTGTTCCGGAAGGGGACAAAAATATGTTTAAGAATCAGCTGTGCAGCAGCCAACAACAACAACAACAACACACCCCCCCCCAAAAAAAAAAAAAAAAAAAACAGACCTCGATTACGAAAACAAACTCCCCATGCAAATTGTCCAACCCAACTTTTTTTTGCAGCTTCCGATATTGTCAGGAATCAGTCGGAACCTGGCACTGACTGAAATTCAGGGGAAGGGCAATGGGGGGGGGACCTCTCAACAACCAACCGGCCTCTTCGCATTTGTCTCTTATGGTTCTAAAAAGTCACCGTTTCGGAGCTTTCGGAAACCATAGGTGTAAATAAATAAATAAAGCATTTTGTTTTGCTTGTCAGTCAGTTGTGTTCGGTGTGTGTTCGTGGTTTGCCAGGTTGTAAGTAAGTTCCGGCTACTTTACGAACACGGATAGGCTGCTGTCCACTCTTGTCAAAGTGTTGTGTTTTTTCACTTGTCAAAGTGTTGCGGTGTTGTCGTCGTCGTCGTTGTTGTTTTACACTTACACGCAACGCAATCCGTCTTTTTCACTACTGGGCCCTTTTTTTCTGCCTTTTCTTTCTCTGTCCCCTTACAGCGCAGAATGTAAGGGGTCTTGTGGGGTCGGCCGAACGTAATCCATGCATGTGCGAAGAAGACGAATTATTTACACGACTATTCGGCAAAATTTTCAAGACCATTTATTAAGCAAATCCACATGACCATTATGAAAAAAAATACAGATGACCATTCTATAACATTCATGAGCATTCTGCAAATTCACATGACATTTCGCAGACATGTGCCAAGACCAATTATTTACGCGACTATTCTGCAAAATCTTTCATGACCATTATGCAAAATACAAATGACCATTCTATAGAATCTGCATGACCACTTTGCAAATCCACACGAGCATTCTGCAAAATTCACATGACATAACCCAGACATGTGCCAAGACTAATTATTTACACGACTATTCTGCAAATTTTTCATGACCATTATGCATATCCACATGACCATTATGCAAAATACAGATGACCCTTCTATAAAATCTGCATGACTTCACAAATCCACAGGCACATTCTGCAAATCCACATGAGAACGATTACATAATAGAGCATACTGGGTATAAGCCATTGTGTTCGAAACTTTGGCTAGGGCATGTCAAGTAAAGCCTGATCCATTAGTGGGATAGGTGTTCAAATGTAGTACCACCATACTAGTTTAAGGTAATGGTGTGTTTAATTTCCAATGGTAAGTCTACCCATATACATGTAGGGGGTCTTTATGATAATATTTTAGGCAAATGTCATGTGCTACCATATTGATGCTTACATCTATCATTGTTCATACATCACACAATATAATGTAGAAACACCTTAATTGACGCATTATGACAAAATTCAAAATTTGACTTAGTTTCAAAAAATATGAATCCAAGCCCAAAATAGAAAATAGAAAACAACATTAAAATCGTGTGCAAAAGAAACTTGTATAAAACATATAAAAACATGCAAAACAAAAAACACATTATATTTTAAAATTTTTAACTCATTTTTGATGATTTGAAAATTTCACAACTTGAAATTATATTTCAAACATCAAATAGTTTGAACCATATTCACACTTAAATTGGTTCCAAGCTAAAACACAATTAACTATGTTAACCCAATTAATCATTAAACTAATTGTGATTTAATTAGACAACTAAACTAACTCTCTTAAAAGAAAGAAAAATGGGCACCATTTTTTAAACTCTTTGAAAAGACATCCCATTTGTTATAAGTTGATATGTTTTCATTACCACCTTGATTTTGTTGAGTTTTGCATGTTTGAAGGTTTTAATTTTTTAAGAATCACGTTTTTTTTTCGGAGGTTTTTGATGTTCCTTGTCACTCAAAGTAGTTTTCCTTCTAACATGAACTTTCTTGGAAATATGGAATTGTAGGTTCCTTTAATCTTAGGTATATGGCTGGTAGTTAGTGTTTTCTTTCAAGTTCCCCATATGAATATCATATTGAATTTTTATGATACATTATTGCATTAACAACTACAAAAATAAGGGAATTAAACTAGAATGCTTTTAACATGAACTAAAGTGGTTGTGATTGAGAGGTTAGTTTAAACTTCCCACACCATTTTTAGGCAATTATCTAATTTCACATTTGTAATCTTCAAAAAAAATTAAAGAAGAAAATTTAATATATACTTAAACATGGTTCTCAAAAAATAAAAACTAATGAAACAACCTTCTTTAAAACTTTCAATTCTATGTCAATTTAAAACCCATTGGTTTTGCAAAGGTTTTGAATTAATCGAAACCATAATTTTTTGTGACTTGGAAGAATGTGAAAAGAACAAAATCAAAGAAGATGAACTTAACCCAAAAATGGTGTGAATGAAAGAATTTTTCTACTAAAAAATATGGGGACTGAAGGAATCTAAATAGCCAAACTTGCTTGAATAATGATACTTTGTGATATGTTTAAAAGGAGAGTGTTTAGGATTGCAAGTTGTAATTTTGTTGTTGTTTGTTGTCTTGGGGTTTGGTGTCTTTAAGGTTTGTTGTCTTGGGGATGCTATGTGGGAGTTGATTTTACCTTAGGTGGTATGATGAGCAACATTGTTGTTTCATGAGTTTTTTGAATTTATGCCGTGGTAGGCTTAATAGGTTCCAAATCTATGATTTAATAAAAGTGAATGGAGCTCACTTAAGGTGATAACAAATTGAGAAATCTAAGGACTCTAATGAGATATTTATGAATGATTCAAGGTTTGGACATGGGTGACTATGTCCATGCTAAGGAGTGTAGATATAGTTTCCATTTGTTATGTGATTATGGTTGTTATGTATGAATATTGATTATTAATAATTCTAGGATTTTATTTGTTATGATATTGTATTGTGAAGTCAATCTTGAATGATTGAGATCTACAATGTTATGCATGTCTCCTTTTTTTATTACAAAATAAATAACAAAAAAATTAAAAGAAAAAAAATTGATTTGAAGAAAAAGACAAACCAAAAGTAGTTATTTTCATGTTTTGTTGGATAGCTGCCCATGTCCATGCCCTTGTTGCCATCATTGATCCAAGCTCAACAATGTTCCCATCATGTTTGGTGAATAACCTTGTAGCATTTTGGGATTAGGCCTTCAACTATTTTAGTTTCAAGTAATAATTACCAAAATATACAATACCCACATATGGGTTATAAGATATTCATTGGTTATTGCATTCGACATGGCATAAAGTCATGTTTTTATCCTAAGTTTGAATATATTGTCTATTGCTTGATTAAATTAGGTACTTATTCCTTAAATAAATTAAGTACATCATGCATTAAATGGTTTAAAATGGAGGTAACAGTTTGGAATCAATTTCAAAAATTGCCCGTGATTACAATACCCACATTTGATAATAACAATTTATCCTTAATAAAGGTTCAAATTGGATTAAAATAACTATCGATGAGTTATTGTAATACCTACATTTTACATTACAACTTCATTGATTGGTGTTGGCAACATGCAAATGTTAAGTAAGTACAAGGGTGGGTCATGGGTAGGTAGGTAGGTATGTAAGTAAATAAGGATAGGTAAGGGGGGTTGGTTGTTAGTTGGTAAGAAGGGTCAAGATGGACATTTTTTAGTTACCATTATCAATAAATTCCAACATATGGATAAAAACAATGGAAGGATAGTTAATTTTCAATTAGATTTAAATTCTACACTGTACAAGATGAATTTTATTATTAAATAATATAAACCAATATTGGACAACTATTACAAGGAATGTTAATGTTTTTGATTGTGTATGATTTGTGTTTTTGTTTGTAGTTTGTTTATAATTAATATAAATGCTTATTGGTATTTGTGTGTAAGTTTTTATATTAAATTCAAGTTTTTGATTGCATACATACCAACATTTATATTGCAATTTACAATTTTACATTTTTTTGCATGATGATGAAAGGAAAAGAAATGAGGGAGGTTTTTTATTTGTTCTCAACCTTCATCCTTTCTTTATTATTCCCTATAATTATGTGCATTTTGATATTGTAGGATTTTAATTAATTTTGGTAGAACAATTATATGTTTATTCTTCCTTTCATCTCCTTGATAAATACTTTCTTACATATGGATTAGTCCTTTGGAAATGAAAACATGGTTAGTGGAAATGAAACACATGAGGTTTTCATGAAAGAAATTCTTATGAAATAATAACCAACTGAGAAAAGGTTTAAAGATTATTCTAATTTATAAACTATTCAACTAACAAAAATTTAAAAACAAAGAAAACACATTGAAATGTAATCTTTTCACATTTCATTTCAAAAAAAATTGTGGAAACTTCATGGCAAAAATTGTTGTGTAAATGATAGCAAAAATTCATAGATTGTGTTGCAAATTTTATTATAATAATTTAATCAATGCATCAAATATGATAACATGGTAAGAAAAGTTTTAATTTTATATTATAAAACAAATGGAATAATAGGATTGAAAAATGTGGATGCAAACCATTTTATTATTGCAAAAAATGTTGTGGAAGAATTGAAAAATCCAATGAGAGGGAATGCAAAATGGTAGTTAAAAAAAAAAAGGTTGAATGAGTTTGGAATTTTGATTTCAATTTTTTTGTTATATAACATTCCAATTAAAAATAGATGATATGCAACAAGGTGCAAACACAATAAAAGGAGCCACAAGGTGTGTGGATAATGCTTAAAATTGTAATCTTGAAATTTTCAAAAATTAGAAGAGGAGTACAATAATTTGGATCATCAAATTTTCTTAGAGTAAGTTCCATTAATTGAAAATTTTCGATGATCAAAATTTTATTAAAATCAATGACATTTTAATAGTCCTTTTGCATTTTCAAAACACTCAAAAAAGATTTCAGGACAATTTTTTTTTTCCAAAAGTCCTTTTTTCATATCAAATGTGCAACTTTCCTTCTAAAAATTGGAAAGGATTTATGATGATTAAAATAACATGAGTGGAAATTTGTGAAAGTCATGTTTATAACACATTTTGGCGCTTATAATTCAAACATGTTTTTGGCCTTAAAAATTATGAATTTTGAAGTTGTGTCCTAAACATAAGCCATTGGTTTTTAGGTGGTAAAAACATTGATGAATTATATACAAGATCAATTTGTAACATTAAATTATATTTAGCACACATTGCTAAATTGGGTATGAAAAATGAAGAAAATTGGATTATAGACCAACACATGAATGCCACATGTTAAATGCAATCCTTTAAAACCTTGGCCCTTTTTATTTGTTTGAACCTTGCCAAAAGGATTGCTTGAAATGTTTGCTTTGAATGTTTAACTTTGCATTTGTGTTCAAGGATTTTTTTCCTTTTGTAAAGCAATTTTCACAAACAATATTATCAAATCATTCGATGGAGAAAATCAAACAATTATATGTTTTATCAGCTTTGGTAGAATGTAGTTTTACAACTACAAGTTTTTTATGTGAAAAGAAACTCATGATGTATTTGTTTTAGTTATTAAATTTTTGGGGGTTAATTGGCAACCAAAGCATATCACTATTAAACTATTTGAAACTACGCATATTATATGACATGCTTTGGTTACAAGTTTGATATATTTTTTGAATAAACATGGTTTAAAGGCAAAAATCATGGTTTATGTGAAAGTTGATAGGTCTAACCGTAATGCAATGGCTAATGCACTAAAATCAATTATGAATTGTGAAACATTGAGTTTGGAGGAAAATTTTGAGGGTACTTGTTTGATTCGTATTCGTTTTTGTTTTGTAAATGTTTGTTAGCAAAAATAATCATGTTTCAATAAACATTGTAATTTAGAAGACTAGTATTATTTGTTATAGTAAATAGAATGTTGTGAGGGGGATTGCTCAAGTGTGAGCTTTTGTACTATGTCACATTTCTCAAATTATTATTTAATGTTTGTCACCCATTGTCATTATTGTGTTCTAAACTAATTTCATGGGCATTTGTTGTTTAATGATACATGACATTTTGCCATTTCAAAGAGTTTGAAACTTAGGGAAGAAAATGAAGATTTATCATCTTTTGATCACTTAACGAAAGAAGGTTTAAATTTTATTGTGTAGTTTGGGTTCCTTGCTTTTAACATCAGAAAGGAACTTTGTGGTGTTTTGTATTCTTTGCTTTCATTCATAAGGAATATGGAAAAAAAATTCAATAATATGTTCTCTTTGATGCTAGGAATTAGGTTTAAAAACCTTTTTTTAATATCTTCATAATTGGCTAGGAATAAGGTGGTGTAATTGTTCAAAGTATGATAGGAAATCTTTGTACTTTATGCTAGTGAAATGCCATTGCCATCCGCATCCCTTGAAAGTTTGTACACAAATTTGTTGACTATAGACTTGATGAGGATTATTCGAAGAATAGTTTTGAGCAAATTGCTAGTACAAGTGAATTAATGTAAAAAATTGTCAATAGGAATTTCTTGATTAATGAGTGCGAAGAATATAAGTGTTTTTTCCAATGGTGGGAGAAATATGAATCAATGTTTTTAAATATTGAGTTTTTTCTCACCAAATCTTAAAATTATTGGATCACAAGAGATAGAAAGGATTTTTTTCTTAGTTAGAATATTTTACTAATTTAAAGAGATGTCATTTAGAATCAAACAATTTTTAAAAGTTGATATTTGTGAAAGAAATTGAATTAATGATTCTTGGGTTGGTCGTGAATCTTTTTCTAGTTTTGTAAAACTCAATGAGATGGATGAAGATTTAAAAGAGGTTGCAGAATTTGAAAATATTTTGAACAAAATAAAGTTGTTGAACTATGAAATTGTGGAAAATAAATTGTTATTGGCACATTTCCATCAATTTCTAACAAGTATAATTGGTATTTTTTTTGTTGCAAAAATTGTTTTGACATTGAGTTTGTTGAGTTAAAAAAAAATCATAACTGGGTTGTGAGGGCTGCCTTAAATAACCACACATAATTCACATTTTGAGAATTGGCTTAATGAAAAAATAAAAGAGTCTCATACCTTGCCTTGGTTTCTAGAGCTTAAATTAAAAAGTAAATAAATCAAGGAAGTTCTTGAAATCCTTCCTAAAATCTAGACTTGGTGATTTTTAAAAAAAAATGAGAATTGCACAACATTGGAATAGACATTTTCAGTCATGTCAACTTTTATTTATTTATAGAGGCTATTCATCTAAACTAGTATATTGGGTGCCTTCCCAATTACTCAATTTTTATTTTGATGTGCTAGCCAATTCTATTGGTCATTGCAAAAAAAACACAAAATAAAATTTTGAAGCCCCACAAATTTCAAGACAATCTATATCATTGCTCATACTGGTGTACCTTGGGCCCTTAGCTCAAGTGTGAACACATTCTTTATTTTTCACATTTTCAGAATTGAAAATTGCTAAATTCAGCAATGTGAACACATTGAAGGCTCAACTGATTTTTTCATTCCAAACCCAATTTTTTGCAATTTGTTTGAATTTTCCACCAACAAAACTCACTCAAAAATCATTATCTTCCACACCATAGTTCTGAAAATTATGAAATAAACTCTATTAAACCTGACTTGTCGAGGGCTTTCCAACAACACCAACAACACCCCAAATTCCAATATAGTTTTCAATTTTCAAAAATTTAATTCGCATTGAGAAAATGATTCAATAATCAATAGCTTCCACACCACAGCTACAAACAGTCTCAAACCAAGTTGGTGCACCCGTACTCATTGAGAGCTTTGCAAAGATACCAAGAGCATGGCATGAAGCTCCATGGTTTGGGAGATCTCAAACAGTCTCAAACCAAGTTGGTACACCCATACTCATTGAGAGCTTTGCAAAGACACCAAGAGCATGGCATGAAGCGCCATGCTCTGAGAGATCTCAACATGACAAACAAAACAAAACAATCTACATTGCTTCATAGATAGATTGGGCTAGTGTGACCACCCAACTCTTCTAGACAACATGATTAATCCTAAGTGGAAGCCTATCACATTGCCAAACCAACACAACCAAACATGCTACTTATTATGTTCCCATGTTTCCACACTAAATTCACTTATGGTATATAATAAGACTGGTATTGTGGCTGGCTGTTGGATCAAGCGACACCAAGTAGGCTAAGTACCCTCAAAGCTGGATGGTGTTTGTGTCATTAGGCTACCAGTGCGTCAGATCACAGACACAGATCACAGTACACTTAGCAAGTCAGTTTTGCTTTTGTGACAACTTGTTAGCCGTAATTCCTCCCTGATCAAATGTGCCAGGCTAAATTAACTTTCCATTTAGTACCTTTGGAAGAAATGGTCTAACACCATCCATCATTAGTTGCTGCTGCTCCCAAAATGTTAGTAGTAATCTGACCATGTTTGTCATACTGCCCAAAGTCATGATGAGAGGACAGCACCTTCTCTGAGGAAGAAGGTTATGTGTAGGCTAGTTAGTGTAAAAGCACCAGGGTGGTGATGCATTCTCAAAGATCTTGGGTGATTCTTCGGTTTTCAAAGCTGCCATGATAGAGAAGAAAGCAGACCCAATGCATTCATTATGTTCTTTTAATCACATGACCCAAAACTATTATGATTATTTTCTCCATAGGGCTAGAATGGGACCAACCCGAGGTCCAAGATAGCCAAATTTTGGTTTTGGGGCTAATAATGGGTTGGCTAGCCAAAGAGTGATGATGAGTTTGAACTTTTCATTTCTATCCCTTTGTGCTCTCCTCAGGTGGCACACCAAACATACATAAATGGGTCATTTATTATTATTATTGCTTTACAAAGCTTTCAGCTTGCCTTTTTTTCCCCTCCCTTCTTTGAGAATCCACATAAGTTTATATTCTTTTGGCATTGCTCAATGTTGAACAAAAAATTATATTAGTCCAATGAATCCAGGTACACAATGACCTTAATGTCTCATTAAGTTACCTATTTGGCAAAGTCATCCAAGAATTTGAGATCTTCTAGAGTCAATGAACAAAAACCTGGTGCTTTAAGGTTGGTTATATATGCGTATATTATGTAGGCTTGGGGTGACTAGGAGGGTCACCTTAACTCCTCTACTCAGCATCTTAGGCCTTAGAGCAAAGGTTTTCAACTTTCAAATGCATTTCAAGCAATTTATTGATGTGTTTGTTCATGAAATGTAATGGATTTAATGTGGTGAAGGCTTTGAGGCTACTATGTAGCCATTTGCATTGGTATGAAGTTGTGCGAGGGTACCATAAACTAACCAATGAAATTACCAAGCCATATACAATGTAAACTCTAGGTTTAGCCATATGAGTGTGCAGGCCTCTCCTAGGAGGGCATGTTTAGGAGGTTATTGTGTCACAAGAGAGAATTGTATCTTTCATTTTTTTTTAATGGTCACAAGCCAAATCCTTACCCAACCCATTACAATTTTAAATTATGACAAATTGTGTCAACATTTAGATACAAACATGATTCAATATCAAATCTTCTTTTTTGTTTACCCAAACTTTGAAATGTTTTCCTTTTCGTATTTTCCTCCAAAAAAGAAATGGACCCTTCTTTTTTAAGAACTTTCAAAGATCTATATGCATTGACTTATACATAAGTTACAAATCATTCATGATTTTTTTTTTTTGAAATTCAATTATGGATCACAAATTAAACTTAAGATTATTTCTTTCAGATCATATTCATTTGGAACAAGGGAAATTTTGATTTTGTATCATTTTTAAAGGCACTTTAAATGTGACCAGAAAAAGAAAATTCAATTTTTTTGATTTCATGAAAGTGGCCAATTCTCTCATGAATTTCAAGCCAATTATTGATAACCTATTGGTTGATTATTTATTTTTTGAAAATTGATAGACCACCTATCAATTGGCATTGAATTTCAAATTTTAATAACCTACCTACATTTTTGGAATCCCATCTAGGTAGGTAATAGATCCTAAAACCCTAAAAATGTTTATGAAAAAAGAAGAAAATAGAAAAAGAAATAAAAAATGAACCCTATTACCTACCCTACCTTGTAATATAATCGATGATTCTCAAGGTGGGTATTTGAGAACTGACTCTTATACATAACTGGTGGTTATTACTAAACAAAATTGAAAAAATTGATAATTGAGGCATTACTTTAACAAATAGATTGATAACTGATGGGTATAATTTTTAAAATATTAATTTCCAACCAATCATGAAAAAGAAAAAATAATCGCCCAACAATGGTTTGAAGTTTCAACCCAATTGACATCCAAGGTTTGAAGACTAGTGTTCTATTTGTTTCCTTTTCATAGTGAAACATGTATAACTTCACTAATATGAGAAAATGAAGCTAAGGTGACCCATGGTACACTTCTGAACTGCAGTAGTAAAGCCCAAGTGTCGTCTTAGGTTACTTACCATGATTGACACACCTTAATTTCTGGACCTCAGTTTTGATCTGCCTTTTGCTTGTACATGAGTGTAGAGTCAGAATTTTCTTTAAAGCTTTTGCTTGTTTAGTTTATTTCAGTGTTTTTTTTTCAAAAAAATTGTGAGATAGGTGGTACGGCAATCTTCCACAAAGAGGACTTTAGCCAAATTTGGCTACAGGTTATATGGAAAAGTAGAAAAAGTTTAAGAATTCTGCTATACTTTGGAACATGCTAGAAACCTAGCTATTGTCTCAATATGATGATTCCAATAAACTTTCCTCATAATGTGAGGACTTTTGGCCCTTTCCCCTTTATATGAGTAGCATTGACTCTTTTTATGTGGTTAAGATGTGAAAATTTGTTCCCAAGGAAAAGGTTGGGATTTCACTTGATTACTTTTCAACTAACATGATAGCATATCTGGTAAAGGTTAAATTTTGAAGATGCAGAAAAATGTATTTGTGAAAAAAAATGCAAAATGATGCCTACAATTGAGTAGAATCTAGTTACAACATAACAATATACTTTTGTGAAATAGCCCAAGTTACACAAGCTTGTTATGGTTGTACTCATCCCGATTGCATAAATGTTTGCCAAAATGTCCTATGCACCAAATAATGGACATAGTGTGTTATAGATTAGTTGTGGGGATTTATTTATTTATTTATTTATTTCTTTCCAATGAGCCTTTTTAATTGCCCCTTCATCAAAAGTGTCTTCAAATTTTTGACTTTAAGAACATAGAAGTTTGGAGTTGGTGCCCTGGAGATAGAATTGGAATAGTTTTTTTCTTTGGCTTATTCATGAGTTACAGGAGTACAACTTTGGGCAAAGAATATGGGATAAAATGTGATGCTATGTGGAACATCTTGGGGAACTCTTGGGAATCTATTTTAAAAGAACATTAGAAACATGTTGAGAACTTGATGGGAAGGTATTGAAAACTTGTTATAGTCACATGAAACACATTGAGAACATGAAAATCAAAATTTCAAATGCCCCACATGCCCGTAATTGTAACGATTTTTGAAGAGTATTTTTTGGTAATTTTTTTTCTTTTTGGCGGTTTTTAAAAATAAAATAACAGTGAATTTGTGACAGAGAATTCATTTAAAAAATATTTTTGACAAAATGGAGAAAATAGAACACTGCAAAGAGGTTCATAGAAACGAGTTTTTCTTTTACAGGCGAATTTTGGCCAAAATATGATTTGAACATATAGGAAGGAGTTTCCATGAAAAAAATGGCCCAAATTCACTAGATTTTGAAAACAAATTTTTACCAATCATCAGATTTTTTATTATTAGTTTCAGTAGGTAGCCAAAAATATGGAAAGATTTTTATTTTTTCCTATTAGTACATGTGGCCAAATTTGGCTAAATCACTTTCGAGATGATAGCCACCTTGACTACGTCACAAAATTGGAAAAAGAAACCCTGATAGAAACCACTGGGCTACACAACCATAGAACTAACAATCAAATCAACTTGTAATTAACTAATAATTAATTAATTTAAGTAGCTCAATAATTGATAAGCCAGTTAATAATTAAGCCCTGGAGAAGAGGGTTCATAAAAACTACTTGACCGTATGTATAGCCACCAAACTTTTATTTGGTGCCAAATTTCACAATTTGTTTTTGGAAGAATGCAATAGAGCAAATCTTTATAGATTTTCTGATTGCCAAGATTCTACGGCAGGTTCCAAAATGTAGCCAAAAAGTTTAAGGATGTTTAAATCTTTTGTGTTTTCATAATTTCATTGACGAGTAAATCGAAACTGATATATGAGAATTGTTTTTTGGAATCCTTCGTATGGTTTGTCCATGGACCATTTCAAAGACAATTTCAAAAATAACTACCTCATTTTCAAGCCTAACTATTTCATTGTTTTCTAAATAACTGCTTTTCTTTTCTTATTAACTTTCTTAATAATTATCTCTCATCTTTCCTAATAACTGCCTCCCTTTTATAACTACCTCACTCTTTTCCCCCAGGCTATCCACCAAAATGGATATGAAAAACCAAATTAACATATATTTTTTCAAGTCCATGAAATGTATATTAATTTTAATTTAATTCAATATAGACGTAAATAATGATAAATTATTAAAAACCATATGAAAACATAAGGAAAAAAAAATTCAATTATCACTGATAGTGCACAGCACCGTGGAGCTCAAATATATTCTGTTGGTAGCCAAATTTGGCTAGATCATCATATCCATTGATTGCAACTTGTGCTATAAAAAAATTTTGGAAAAAAAAAAACCAACAACAACAACACTAGTGCCAGGTACTAGCTAACTAACAATCAATTAACTGGTAGTTAATTGAATAAGAAAATAAAATTGACTAGCTCCTTGTTGATTAGCCACTTAATAATTAAGCTACAGAGGTTCATAAAAAGCTACTTGGTACTTGCGATATATCTTTCAAATTTCTGATATTGGCTAGCATCCCAAAAGGGATTTAGCATTAAATGGCAACACATTTTTAGAACTTGTCTAACTAGTATAAAAAATAACTACCAAACTAAAATCAGAGTCCAGATGCAACAAAAACAATATTCAGAACTTTGCTTTTCGAAATTTGGTGATTTTTTTCAGATGAAAAATGGGAATATTACAACAATATTCCCCTTTTTAGTTTTATTTCTCACATTTTTGGCAACAATTTTCACCCAAAAAGAAAACCACTGCTGGGAAGTAGCCACTAGTTAACTAAAATCAATTAAGTGGCAATTAAAAATATGTAATAAAATGAAGTACCTAAACATTGATTTAGCCAGTTAAGAAATCAAGCCAGAGAGTATATAATAAAACCCACTAAAAGCAGCCACCAATAAATTAATTCATCCGTTACTAATAAAAACGAACAAGTAATGAGTGAACTAAGAATCCATCAGTTAACTAACAGTTAACTAACTACGAGAGTTAGCAGTTTGCGGGCTTATTTAATTAATAGAGGTGGTTAGGCAAACGGGGTTTGCAAACAAGTTTGAGTGGAATTGCGCGCGGCGCAGTTAGGCCGAAGCCGTGGCTCATGTCGAGAGTGGCGGGGTCGGCGGCGTCGGGAAGAGAGAATTGGAAGCTGTGCATGAGACGAGCCAAGCCCATCTGCACAAACAAAATACCCAGCGGCATTCCAGGGCACTGACGGCGGCCAGATCCAAAAGGAATCAGTTGGAAA
>Ga0209611_10010274_pt1 | contig 13831 bp, 16 predicted proteins | sample S1TSphgellanicum_3_FD_187693 | JGI IMG/M metagenome (GOLD analysis project Ga0209611, IMG submission 187693) | Host-associated microbial communities from peat moss isolated from Minnesota, USA - S1T2_Fc - Sphagnum magellanicum MG (SPAdes) (version 2) | ecosystem: Host-associated > Plants > Peat... | reverse complement strand
AGAAGATTTATTTATGTTGTTAAACATTGTGACCGTGTGAGGAGATATTGCAGTTAATAATGTAAAGGCAGCATCATCTTTCAAATGTGACCTTTCAATAGTTTTTTGCAATGTCAAGTTGGTTCAGTCTTTAGCTTAAAGATCGCTTATGGTGAACCTTCGCCCAATCTCCTCCACCATCATGTTGTACCAAACATGCTTCGAATTCAGACTGTATTTAAACTTGTTGGTTTTTGGGTTATACCACTCCCAAAACATTTGATAAAACCAACAACATTGTGTATTAGTCATTGATGGGTACAATAATTCACATGCCTTTTGATTCATGGATTTTTCATATCGCCATTCGTCATATTGACTCCCCCATGTAATAATAGACATGCAAGGATTCCACATCCATTTCATGTTTGTGCCCCATGCTTGTGGCCTATTAGGTGTGTTAAACATATTTTACTCCCATGTTGTGGCATGGCTGCTCAAAGATTGAATTGTTCGTATAAGTGCCGATGAAATGAGGCCCTACATTGTGGACATCTCCTTACCACCATTAAAGCGATTAGGCATTGTGGATACATGTGTTGGCAAGTGCCCAAAATCCATGCACCTTATGAACCAAATGGGGAGCAACAAATAGAGCATAGTTCCCTGTTTTGCATGAAGGGTTGAGGTGTGGGCCAAAAGAGTTCCCTTGTTTTTTCTGACAAGGTAGTGACATATTCCCAATCGAGCTCAAGATGTGTCACCTAATTTATGCTTGCATTTTCCACCATCTTGGGTAAATTGTTAGGAAACATTTTGAATATCCTATGCCATGATGTCAAATCTTGTGATCCAAACCTCCCATCTTCATGGTATTTCACTTGCATTTTTACGAGCTTTGCCTTGATCTATGTAATTCGAAATGTTGCCAAAATACGTGTAAGATGCATGTGGTTCAAATTTTGTTTGGTTGCTTTCACAAATGTTTCAACATTTCTTCAATATTATTTTTTCATATCAATCAACATTTTATGGTAGTGTTCAACGTCTTCCATGAAATTCAGGCATTCTTTTTCTACCTCAATGGCCCTTGTGAGTGCTTCTTGCAGTTTTTGTTGGTGAGTGGCAACATCTTGTTTTAGCCCAAGACATTTTGTTTGGCATCTAGCCAATTGTTCATGCAATGCATCGTGTTCCAATGTCACTTCTTGAAGTTGCATCTACATTATGCCCATTTCCCCTCGCAATGCCTCTAGAGCATGTTCTATAATGTTGACCTATCTTGTGGTGGAGAATGTGTTAACATCCTATGCCAACCACCCCTAACCATCTATCGTGTCAACTGGCAAGTAAAATGCCATCTAAACCATAACATCCAATTGTGTTGCATCCATGGGGTTGTTCATGCTCAACAATGATTGAGGGGGATTTTATTCCCAAAGGTGTTAAACAATTCGGTCGTTCATCATAAGATCTAGCTCTTGGGTACAAAAAATATTCAATGCTAGTTGAAAAGAGAAAGGGGGAATGATAGGGGTACATTGGGAAGGAACTTGGGATTTCCTTGTAAGAATTGGAAGAACTGTTGTAGGAGGTGGGCGAGTTTCTAGATGAGCCAATGGATTTGCCCTTGTAAATTTATCTAGTTAGTACATAGGCACATTGTCAACTCGATTGCCTATAACAGTCTTCTAGTCGACTTTAACTCCAAGCACCACCTCTACATAAACCATCCATGCCATAATCAAAAGCACTTGGTTTTTGGAAAAAAAATGGTTCCCCATCATGACCATGTAAATCTCCAACATGCGTGTTTTCATATGTTCATCTAGGCAACTTGTATATTGGGCAGAATTATTTTTCATGCGGGTATCATGCCTAGAAAGTGGCCACTTCTTGTCAATGTGACACCATTGCACATAGGAAGAACATAATGAGTATGACCAAGGCTGGGGAAGGTTTTACCATCCAGCATCTACTATGATGGTTGGGACTTCAAGTGCTTTGAACTTTGCTTCGTGTTGTCTTCCATTCATGCCATGGCCCTTGACCATTCTCCTTTGGTTCGCATCATCTGCCATCATACCCATTGTTCATTAATAAATAAGTAAACACAAATTAGGGTTAAGGGTGGGGTAAATTAAGGTTAAGTTTTTATTAAAAAATGTATAATAAATCAGTATGGGGGTCCTCCAAGAGGTTCAACATTCAAGTCCAACACACAATTATTTTCACAATTGATATTGTGAACTTAAAAACCTTCCAAAGGACTCCCACTTTCTTCCAAATGTATGGCATTAATTGTTCAAAGTGAATAGAGTCCACACACGTGGGGAAGAAAATACAAGAAATGACAAAATTGTGGGTCTTATAATGGACCCACACATGCACAAAGCCCTAGGACTGGGCCTTGGCCTATTTTAATCACCTTGAGTCACCATTGAATGCACAATATGGCGATCGGCCCAATCCAACAACCCAAATTCGCTAATGACCTAACCAGTTTTTGGTTGCCATTTGATGACCTGCAAGCATCATAGACTCAAGGTCATCAAATGCCAACTAAAAAGTGGTTTGGTTAGCATTGAACCATTGTATCGTTGGTGATTCAAACAAAATTAATCACCATTAGTCAGCCAAATGCAGTTGCCATTGATTGCCAATTGGATAGTCAACCAATTGGTGACCAATTTTTTTTTATCACCAATGGTATAATCTATGGTTGGCAATTGAAAATTTTCTATCACCTTCATATTTGAGGAATGGTGACTGAATTTTCTTGATCACCAATTGTCCACACATCCATTGGCGACTAAAAAAACTCAATCACCACCTAATGACGTTCGATAGCCACATGTGGTTGGTAGATGGGAACGTTGTTGGATGGTAACTGAATTATTTTTATCGCCAAATTTTGTGGGTGCCCTGAGTTTTGGGGTACCCTTAATTTAACCTATATAAAGAGGTTCAAATTTTAACTTTTCTTCCTATTTTTTTCAACGTGTATGACTTCAATTGTTGTGGATAGTTAATGTGCAACACTTTAAAGAAAGGGGGGAGGGGACTCCATGCATTTTTTTTTGTTATTGTTGTGATTCCAAAAAAAATCACAAAACAAAATATGTCAAACAATCAACTTAAAAGAAAGATACTCAAGCAAGTTGGTGAATGGGACGACCCCACCATCATGGCCTGGGTCTATGAAGGGGTAGATGTCATATATTTCCTAGGCTAGGAAGAAGGCCAATATGATGTGGATATTTTTCAATTATCGGAAGACTATTATACAAAGACATACCATTGACATTATATGTTAGAACTGAAAATGTAATGGACAAGGAAAATGTGTTCATAGCTTGGGTTCACAATGGCACCAATGTCAAATATCTTCAATGCACATTTGAAGGAGTATGTCTTGGATGTCTTCAATTTGCCTGAGGACTTGTTGTAGGAGGACATACGACAAAGTTTCATGTTTACAACACATAAGACTATTTTGACGCAATATGACATTTATTAATTTTCAATTGAATTCATAAATTAAAAAAAGAACAAATGTCTTTGTCACTTGAGGATCTATTGGAAATACCATTTTGATAGTGTATTATTAGGGTTTTATCTTTTGATAGATATTGCAAGCAATTCGGTTTGAGTAAATTAAATATTCTTTCTTTTTGTAATTTTTCATTTTCATTTTATTACAATAATTATAACTAAGCGCTCCTTTTTTTTTGCCCATGGATCATTTTGAGTGCCCTTGGAATTGAAAGTTTCCAATTTGAATAATGGATATGAAATTGTCATATGAAATACACCAATTTTGAAATAGGGTCCCAAACCAAATGGTTATAATTTTATTACTAAAGAAATATATAGTTGGAAGAAAATATGTCTGTGTCACCAAGTGGATTTGCATATAATGTTCAACTTATGTGTAAGAATTGCAAAATGCCAAATGCTTATGATTGTGAAACCCTTGTGATTCATGACCTAGGAGGATGATTAGTGGCAAAATTTGGATGTTGGGGTTGAGGCTCATGGTAGTCACTATCATTTGGGGCCTCAATTGCCTCATTAGAATGTCGGTGTTATTGTCGTTATCATCATCGTTGCACCCCTCTTTCGCTTTTGAATTGTCTATCCCACACAAGGTTGTGATGATATTTCAACTTGAACATTTTGTCACAATTCGTTTGGTGGGGTGTTGTTTCTCAATATCCAAAATGCTATCATTAATGTCTGGTCATTCATAATTATGTTCACTTACAAAAGCAATTGTTTTTTAAATAGTGGGCCTTTTCCCTTGAATAACTCGATGTGTGAATGAGTCTTCAATAGGTGGTCGAAGATGATTCATGGAAACTGCCACAACGATTAGTCTTGACCCCATTGGAACTTCAAGTACCGAGGGTTTTGGACATTGTAGGTATTGGCAGATTGGTGCGTGGTTAGAATCTAAATCACCTTTTGCTGACTTCTCAAGTCTTATAACTTTACGACTTGAAAAACTTAAATCCGCAACTTGGGGTGCACTTGTGTTAGTGATCATATGCAAGCCCACATTTGGCTCCAATGTAATATCCCCAATGTCATCAACTACAATATTGGGAAGATTGACGAATGGGTCCATTTATATGTCTAAAATGTTGTTTAGTGTTTATTGTGCATTTAATTCCAAAATGATGATTCAAATTAATGGTGTGTTCGTGCTAATTAAGGGGTCCATTTCCATGGAATTCATTGATTGCAAGGACGTGTTTTCACTTGGGGCCATTGGAGCATGTACTGCTTGGGGGGGTGCATTAGACATTTGAACATTGATGTTTAATAATGGCATGTTTAAATTTGCATCACCATTGTTAGAACCTTGAACCTACCAAACTATTGTATCATATAACAATCTTGAAAATGGAATCTTGTCATCATGTAGGAATTAAAAGGGGTCATGTTCGACTTCATCTTCATTTAGTCATCTAACATTATGGGGTCGTCATCCAATGAGTTGCTTTCATTTACACTTTCATCGACATCAAACATTGAATTTTCAGACAACATATTTTTCTCATACCATGCCATGGGGTTGGTGTTAGGTTGTTTTCGCAAGAGCTTGTTATTAATGTATATGTACACTAGGTCCTCCATCCGATTCAATGTTAACCGATTTGGCACTTTGTTATGGATAAATGAATATGAACTCCAATTCCGTTCACATGGTGATGTGGAACACACTTGCGCCAAAATGTGACAAGTGATGGGTGTAAATGTGCATCCACTAGCTCTAATCAAATCCCACCATTCGTGTGGGAGTAAATCTAGGTCCTTCATTGGGGGGGGTGTCAAAAAATGGACTTCAATTTTCAACAAAATCTGTAAAATTTATTAAAACTAGGGCATAGGCGGTTGAGGTATGAACTGGTTTTTGCAAAACTTTGTTTAAGGCCTCTTTTGCATTTGCATGTAGGTGAACTTCACTTAACAAGTATGGATTGAGAAAGGCCCAAGCTACATAATGTAAGTAGATTGTCAACATCTTCCACCTCTAGTAAAATTGATCTTCAATCACATATGGGTGCAATCATATTAACATGTACCAAAAGTAGTCATAACCACTACTTAATTTTTTGAACTTTGGATTGTAAATATATATACATAGTAAAATGTTATTATAAATGCATTATGTAAATATCATAAAATTTTGGAATCAATATAATGAATGAAGAATACGTGTAAGGACTTTTAACCTTTTGTAACCACTACTTAAAAGTTGCATAAGAGTAGCTGAAAAGTAATTTTGACATTAAAACCACAGTTTGACAATATTTTTAATGACATATTTTGAATTTAAAAAAATATACACCTTAACATAATAATATTAATAAAACTTGAAGTATTTTTAATGTTTTTTTGAAAGACATTTTTAAAAGATTCTAAAAATATTCTAAAAATAAAACAATGGTTTAAAGGGGCACGTATGGCTCCTAACATAGACCCATCAATAAACTAGTTTGATGGCAATTCAAATGGTGGATTTAGTAATGATAAAACATGTCATTTTAATGTTTTCATGATAAGCCACGCCTTTCCCATGCAAGGTTGTTTGCCATCAAATGCCTTCAATGACATTAAAATTGATTCCACCATGTATACAAAGTTAGCACAAGTATCCCAAAACTCATCCAACCTTATGTTAGCTCTAACAACTCTTGCCTTGGTGAGCGACTTCTGACAATGATTACCACACAATGAGTTGACAAAAGTTATCCAATCAAGATTAACAATAATTTGTTCAATGGCAGGTCTAAACTTGAACAACCTTTCAACCATTAAAAATTTAGTTGCAAACCATGTTTCAATGAGGTTTAACAACATTAGGGTGGCCTGATAATGACAAAAGATTGCTAGTGGTGCATGGTGTTGTCGTATGAAAGAAACAATCACTTTCGCCTTTTTCACAATTTGTTTCACCCATGCTGTTTTTCCCTAATCTTCCAATAGCAAGTCTAGACAATGAACAACAAAACCTTGAAAATAAAAACTTGGAAAATGATGGATTAGAAGGTTAGTTGCACTTTTCATGATTAAAACATTGTTCATACAAATTTGTACAATATTGTCAATTCCGATGGTTTCGGTGTATCCACTCAATGCATTACATATGTAACGGGCATCCTTCCGCTCCCTAGTTGTGTCAATGGAATCTATGAATACATTGCCACTTGGACAAACAAGTATTACGTTTAGTATTGGATGTCGTGCAATGTTGTCCCAACCATTAGAACAAATGGTTGTTCCATATTTGTGGATTATTTTTGTGTCCTCTCAATTATTTGTTTAAACACATCCACCTTGGATTGTTTTAACAAATTTGTGCACAATCCATGGTATGACAAGGGTTTGAAATAGATTTGAGATTTGGAGATTGCTTTCACAGCTTCTATGAACGCAAGGTGTCACACAACATTGAAGGGGATGTTCGCCTCATAAAAGAAAGTTGCCTACTTCTTGTCCAAATCCTATTTTTTGGTTGAATTCAATCCCTTGAACAATGAAACTTGTTGAAAAGTTTGAATGTTGTTATTTGTGGATCTATTAAGACCTTCTATGTCATTTGTACATGGAATGAAATTTTAAGCCCCTTCCACTTGAAATGTCGAAACAAATTTTCCTTCCATTGAAGGATTTGGTGTTTCCATGGCCACATCCTTTGTTTGCCCATTCAGGATATGGGTTGGTACTTCCATGCCATTTAATGGTGGAGGGACATGTTCACCACATCAAGCAAATAATCCCTTCACTTGTGGATGTGCCTTTGAACACAATACAACTCTAGCTTGCCCATTGTCATCATATTGATAGCCCAAATGGAAGAGCATTCTATCCTTGTGGTACAAAATAACATTGTCGTAAAACTTGCATTACACCTTCCCTAACTTGTCCTTTGCAATCAAATACCATGGACTCCACACGTTTTGCCTTCCCTCCATCGATAAAACATTGTACATAAGAACAATAGGCTTGATTAATATAATTAATGTATTCAACAATAAGATTGAATTCCATCTCTAAAGTTACAATAGAATTTTAGCACCAATTATAAATGCAATATGAAGATTTGAAATTCAAACACCCATAAAGGTTTCACCCCTCCCTCCCAAGGTATATGGCAATGGTTGCCAGTTGGTGTTAAACAACATAAGGTTCACACACCTCAAAGGAGAAAGTGAGTATTGACATGCAAGGTTTACATTTTATTACCAAGCAGACCAAATTATGTTGCCAAATCAAATTCCGTCACCAAATCAATGGTGGAGATCAATCCACCATCAATTGAACGACCCAAATCCATAGATGTGCAGTAACTGAAAAATGATTTAGTCACCACATAATTAGCGATGAAATGTTTTTGGTTAATGCAAGCTTAGCAACCAAAAGCATTCTGTCACCAATCATGTGGTGACTAAAAATTTCATGTGGCGATGAAACTTTGTTATCACCAAGCTTGTGATGACAAAAAAAATTCCATCATTGTAGGCTTTACGATGACCAAAACGGACTTAGCTTCGATCACCCATAAGCTTGTCCTAGGCAGCTCAAAAGTCCTTTCGACCTAGGTTGACCTTATACTGACATGATGCATGGGTGCGTCTACATCTAGATGTGTCTGTTGCATTGTGACGGACACATGGACACCATGACAACCCTGCCATTCCGACTCATTAGGATGGTTCAAATCTATCTATGGCCGTTAAGCCTAAAGGTGATGATTACTATCCCATAAGTGGAACATTTTTCTAAATAGCCAAAATAGATTTAAATTCTCCACCATGAACTTCTCAAATTTTGCATTCTTTTCCTTCCAAAGAGAACTCCAAGTAATACAGTAGGTGTTCACCTCTTTTTCTTCACCTCTCCAATTTTGTGAGGAAACATAGATACCTTCTCACCTTCCTAATAACCTATAAAAAATGCCTATTTCATCTTTAACACATTGATTTTCAATGTTGGGCTAACAATCGGCATGGACAAGGGGCAACACAATGGGATATTCATATTGGCTTTGTTTTTTGGGAGGATTTTGTACTTTTTAAAAACCTTTGAAGTGTTCAACTTGTTTTGACATTGTATCACCTCTATGGTCTTCTGGCAATTGCACTCCCTTATGGAAACACAAATGGGAGTTAGGTATATGAAGTGAAATTTGAATCATACAGTTGCAATAATTCAAATGTAACCTTAACCAACAAGTATTAAAATGAAAATGCCAAAAAATTGAAATAACTAGAGATCATTATCAAAGGAGGTGATATTAATAGGTGTAAATTGAAAAACACATAAGAGGACTTATGAATATCATTGGGTGCATGTTTGTGAGCATTTGTCCTAACAATTGATGCTGACCATTCATAGAAAGAACTTATAAATTCTCAAAAAATAAGTTATTTATCCTACAATGAAATGCCAATGAAACTTGTCCTCCTATAATGCAAATAGATTTCCTTATAAGTTGTTGGGGCTTTACTAGTACAAAAAGACATGAAAAAAGTGTCTCAATCAAGACTGATGAAATTATTTTTAGCATAACCATATATTTGTTAGGATATTTCCCTAGAATTGGTGCCAACTATAGGGTGTTGGGGCTATGAAGTCGAACAAAAAAGAAAATTGGAAGTCAAATTGAACTACTACAATGTAAGATTTAACAATTTCAAAAGGACACTTTCAATTTTGATAAAGCCTATAGTCAGTGTCGACCATAGGGGGGGTGGAAAATTGAATTGAACAGAGTCTACCAATTGCATTTCAATTGTTAGCATTTTATAACAACATCCAATCATTTCAAAGCTTACATTATTCACTAATCTTCTCCAATGATTGGTGTCAACCATAGGATAGGAGACAACAACAAGAACACCCAAAAAAATAAAATTCAAGCAAATTTTTTTTTGATTTTTTTCCCTTGATCCTTTCACATGATTAGCATTGACCATAGCAGAGGACGATCCTTGTAAATTGTAAAAACATTGACCTTCTCTCACGTACTTCTCCAACCAACCTTAATCATCTCCTATAGTTGATACCAATGATTAAACAAAAGGCTTATGACAACTAAAAACTTTCAATTTTTTTAATGGATTTCAGTGTAGCACAACACAAGAGGTTAAAGTATGGAAGGATGGTTTCATGCTTGCCAGCTGTTGTGACTTTTGTTGTGAAGATTTTGGTGGCTCCATTAATTCAAAATCGTAATCCAACACCCACATAGTTCCTTCCAAGTTGCCTTCTTAAGAAAATTAATGGAGGAAACCCCATTACATAATAAGTCCACAATAGATTACATAGTATGATGAAAAGAATATGTTATGGTTAAAGATGTCTATATTTCCACAAACCTATTTGCCACAATCAAATGCTCCTAGCGTCTCATGAACTTGCAATGGAAATAGTGAAGATTTGTTTCATATGAACATCTATGATGATCTCTAAACACATGTTTCAAAAAAAAAATGCAAACGCCTAAATGGAAAATTTGAAAAGTAAAGAAAGCTCTATTTGTTGCAAAAGAAAATGAAAGAGAACTCAAGGTTTTCATGGCTTCTCGAAAATCAACACCATAGCCATGGCCGAAAAATGGAGAAAAGGAAAGCTAGGTTCCAAATCCCTTGTATTCAGTCAAGACTCAGGGCCAATCACCCTAGACATTCTCCACAACAATAAGGCCAAGGTTTTCTTCACTTCTTGAGGCAAAAGGTAAGGCCAAGCCCTCGCACACCTACAATAAAATTGAAACAAAAACCCCAAGGTTTGGAGCTTTGAGCTTTTTTCATTTCTTGAAGCAAAAGGCACAATTGAATGTGCCAACCTCTTTTGATGAAGAAGAGAACTCTAAGGCTCCAAGCATTGAGCTTTCTTGATCTTGTGAGTAAAAAACCTGGGGTTAAGTGACCCAAATTGGTTGACCACATAAACAAAAAACCCAAGGCTCCAAGTCTTGAAGTTTCTTTGCTTCTCAAGGTGAAATAGGAGGCTGAACACCCTACACACATGTAGCAAAAAAATTTTAAAACCCAAGGCTTGGCACCTCATGCTTTTTTTGCTTTTTCAAAGGGAAAGCCATAATTGAACTTCTTGCACACCTACTACAATTTTTTTTAAAAAAAACCTAGGACTCCAAACCATAGGTTTTCTTTGCTTCTCAAAGTGGAAGGTGAGGCTGAGCGCCCCATTCACTTGTAGCAATATTGAAAAAAACCCTTGGGCACCTAGCCTCGAGACTTCTTCGCTTCTTGAGGCAAATGGCATGGCCCAACGCACCCACCCCTTCTTTCAACAAAGAAAAGAACTCCAAGGCTCCAAGCCTTGGGGTTTCTTGATCTCATGAGTCACAACCCAAGGTCAAGTGCCCTAGATCACTTGACCACACACACACACAAAACCCAAGGCTCCAAGCCCCCAAATTTTCTAAGTTTTCTTCACCGTGGGATGTCGTAATGATGTAGAACGAGCTTTGGAATGCTTCTTTGAAAACAAAAAGAATGAGGCACTTCCTTCGCCACTAGTTTCTTCAACAATGAAAAAGAAAAAGCAAGGATTGACAATAAAAGACTTTGAGGAAAGGAAGAAGCTTACCTCTTGGTTGTTGTGAGCTTGAATTTGAAAGCGGTCCTCTTTCAACACACATCACAAAACCCTAAAAAATGTTTATGCTTTTCACCATCCACTTTTCAAAACCTTGATTAACTTTTTCTACCTAATCACTTTGGATGAAACAAAATGAATTGGGTCTAGATGGACTTTGTTTGGTATCCAATTTCTAAATTTTTGCATAGTTCACCCTAAAGAAAATGTTTTTTGAACCAATAGATTGATTCTCTCATAGCTCTAATAAAAATGAAAGCTTGAATATTGAATCTAGGTTCCCATTATGCCAACCTCTTATGTTTTTCAAATGATCAAAAATCTCTTTGTAGGGATGGCTTTTCTTTGTCGCCTTTGTTTAGGATTTGTCCACATGAAGTTGCTCCCCCTCCTCTTGTGCAACTTTTGCATTTCCTCAATGTTGTTAGCATCTTGCGTTTGGTTTTTATTAAATGAATTTCATTTTTCTTGTTAGCAACAACCCTTTTATAAATTCATCTTTCACTTCTATCTCCTTGAAAACAACACATTTATGGTTTCAAGTCCTCCATGTCCTTGAAAGCAACACATTTAGGATTTAGGGTCTTCAAGTGTTGATGCCCTAAAATGGCATGAGTATAATGTTGATGCCACTATTATTAATTGATTATTTTTGTTCATTACAACCTTGGGGGGCTATCAAGATATAGTTTTATCCATTGACATTTCTCATGGTTCTTATCCTTACAATTGATAAATGCCATTGTTCATTATGCCCCTACTTTCAAGAATGTCCACTCTAAAGGGTGTGCCTTCAAATTTGAATCATGTTTAGGGCTCTTTTTTGGAATATTCTACTTGGTGCAAAGTGATCACAACTTATATCAAAAATAATATTGGGCTAAACTTTAAGAAGATTAATTGCTTGCATCACCTATGTTGTGTGCAAGATGATTTTGAAAATTTTGTATGCTTTAATTTTCACAATGCAATCTTTTGGTGAAGTGAATGCATTCATATTCCAGTGGTAGGTTAGATGCAACTAACTCCATGAGCTTCCTCACTTGGATGCAAATTTTTTCATGTTCCTCCCCTTTGTGTCATTGATTCCATTGGGCAAATCTATTATGTTGTGCATAAACTTCAATTTCTTTCAAAAGTGGCGATTTATCTTGGGGTACATAATCATCCTATTGCAAGTGGCAAATGCAAGGAGTTTCTAGTTGAAACTAGAAGGTTGATCACATATGAAGTCATTTGCATGCCTAATGTGAAGACATATACGATTTCCTTCAATGCTAGCATGACCTTCTTAGCTAGGCATCTACTCAATGATTATAATGATGACACAATGGAGCTTCACAAAGGTGAGTACTTGGAGCACATCCAAAACAAGTTGTGAGCTGAACTTTCCCAACATTTGTAACCTCTTTGTTTTTTTCAAGCATTATTCAAGGGGTGGTTATATTGATAGCATCCTTGAATTGAAGTCCAAGAGCTACTATGACTACATCCAAAAGTGTTGTTTCCCTAGTCAAGTTCTAAAACAAAACGTGTTCATTTTCAAGATGTCGATAACTGGTGTGGGGAGTGGAGCATGTTTTGTCACATGAATGTAGCTTGTAGGGGATTTGTAGAACATTTGGACCATGTTTGATCATGTGAAGCGTGTGGCTGATTAAACAACTATGGCTTGTCATACATGTATACAATATGGCCTATTCTAAAAGGATGACCATTGTTGTTTATGACATGCAATTTGAGAACACACAGGCTCAACATGTAATGTGGACAAAGCTTAATGACACAATGCTAAAACATGGCTTTCCAAAATTGAATTTCAAGGGATTCATGGATAATAACACACAAGCCAATTGGAACACAATTAGAATTGTTTATGGATTGGGGGACCTTTCTGTTAGGATGGTTGATAAGGAGTGTGCATTTCTATTCCACTTGAATTAGTTGTTTGATAGGCACACTAAACAACTAATCAAACTTGAATTACAAGATCAACACATTTTTTTTTGCCATTAGTACAAGGACACAACATCTCTTGGGGAGGTTAATAGTCTTTATGCTCTAATTCATTTCGATGGATCTCACTAGGGGTTGTTTCTAAGGCAAGTGTCCATGAACTTGCAAATTGGATTAACTTTTAGCATTTTTGTGTCAAGTAATAGGGAGGTTTCATGGTCCATGTGAATATTTCACCTACAAAGTTCCTATGACTCCCCATCTCCTTTGTTAATTCAAAATTTGAATTCCATTTGCACTCTATTTCCATTTGGGCCTCCAATTCTTTTATTACAGTTTAGATTTTGCTAAAGTTTTCTTTCCTTTGATCTACAAAAGTTCAATGATGAGGAATGGGTGAACATGCCCATTTACAATCTAGTAAAAATTGTTCATAACATCTAGTTTTAGTAATTGGAAAATTGTGGCACTTGTCTATACATAACGATGTCTGACAACTACATTCATGTTTTCAAACAATTTACATTATGTAGACAATTCTTACAAGATGGACCACCTAATCATGAATTCGATAAGAATGAATTATTGTTGAGGAAGGCCCAAGGATCAAATGGTCTTGCTAGACTTGTGGCAATTATGGTAAATTACATGTCTAGGTCATCCTTCATAAAATGCCTTCCACACCTCGAAGGAGAAGATGTTTAGGGTCTATCAAGCAACTTGTTGATTGTCATTTTGGCACAAATGAAGATTCCCATTG
>Ga0209611_10010273_pt1 | contig 13832 bp, 12 predicted proteins | sample S1TSphgellanicum_3_FD_187693 | JGI IMG/M metagenome (GOLD analysis project Ga0209611, IMG submission 187693) | Host-associated microbial communities from peat moss isolated from Minnesota, USA - S1T2_Fc - Sphagnum magellanicum MG (SPAdes) (version 2) | ecosystem: Host-associated > Plants > Peat... | reverse complement strand
CTAAGGGAGAATCTTCGATTGAATTTCCCATCAAGGCAAAAGTTCAGAAATGAACTTTTGCTTCTCAATACTAAGTGAACAAAAGAAAGATTTGTTTCTCCAACCCTTTAATAATGTAATACATGCACTATATCTTTTTATCTTTGGATGTCAAGGGGAGGTATTCATACATTTGTTCTTATTTTTCATTTCATGAATGATAAGCAATGTCACATAACTATCAAATTTTTTGAGCCTACAGACATGTTTGGAAATGCCATGGCAATAAAAATGAATGATGTGCTTACAAAACATGGGTTAAATACTCATGTTTTTGCATATGTCAAGGATGAAGGGAACAATCTTGCCACCATGACTTTTGCATTAACATTTGTTGTGTCTTGTGAAGTTTTAGGATTATCAACACCTTTTATAGGTTCTTATTAGGGTCATGCAATGTCTACTTGTGTTGTTAATATGTGACAAAATGATTCCAAAGTATGTGTTAGCTTGCCTTCTATTTCAATTAAAGAAACACAATCACTTTTGCAAAAAACCATTACTTGGACCAAGAAAAGTGGCAAGGGATGACAAGCATGGCACAAAGCATGTGAGTTGGCAAGGGTGCCTCCATGGAAACAAAAAACTCCTATGAAAACTCACTTGCTTCAAAAGTTGTCCTATTAAAAGAAACTCTTGAATTTAAGCATGTGATTATCTTTGTTATGGAAGTCAATAATCATTGGCTTTACAAGGTCATGTGCCTAATCCCCAAATGTGGGCAATAGCCTAAGTTATTGCTAATACTTTGGGCCCCGTGGTTCAACAATGTGTGCTAAACCAAAGATGAGGATACTACTTGCTTTCAAATGCCCTAGTTATTGTCATATCACTTGTATGTTAGTTTCAAGCCAAGGGTTTGGGATTTGATTCTAGTGAGACCCAAGATTTTGATGGGGAGCTTCAAGTCTTTTGGTAAAACATGCAGAAAGAAGTGGTACAAGTCTTAAACCCATTTTTATTTTTTATGTTTTCTTTCCAAAAGACCGAAACCCATAGCATGTTGTGCATGATGTTCAATCTTCATTACAAAGGTTTGGGGCTAATCATTCAATTTGCTAGCAAAGACAGAACATTACAAATTGCTAATGAGTATGACCGTTAGGTTTTGCTTCCACTTCTTATTTCTATAGAAAACTTTTTAGACGTAAGTGATGTAGGTGTTGGAGCTTTTAGCTTTACATCCTGTAGTGTTGAACCCACAAGTCTTTATGATCTTATGGAAACTATTAAAGAAATGGCATCATCAAAGGTGAAAGAACAATTGAACCATTCAAGGTTCAAGAAAGTTACAAAGAAGAGGCCAAAAATCCATTAGAATGGTGGAAAATACATGAGGTATAATTCTTGTATGTTGGGTTTGTGGCTCGACAAATTCTAAGGATTATTGGTTCATAGATTGAGGCAGAGAGAGTTTTCAGTGTGGCAAGTATATGCACCAACCTTTGATGCTTTTGATTGGGCATAAAGAATCTTGAAATGCTTATAAGCATCTACAAGAATTGGCCGGATGATGCTCATGTTGAAGACTTGGCATCCATGAAGCAATTCATGGACATGGACAAGGCCCTTATGGAAGAAAATGAAGGCTTAATTGATCAAGTTGGGCATTTGGACATCAAAGAAAATGGCAATAGATTATAGGTAAGTATTTTTGGGTTTTGGAAATATGTCAAAGTTCTTTCTTTTTCATTGGATAATGCATCTTTTGAGTTCAATTTCCTTTGTTTTTTTTTTCCCAAACCTTGGAGCAATATTGGAGTAATCATGGAGTGAAAAATGCCTAGCCCTTGGAGATGATGTAACCAAATTATTTGTTAGGTTTACTATTTAGGGTTACCCTTTTGTTACACCTCTTGACTTTTTGGTTATTGTCTACCCCTTTGGTTTTGGCTTGGGCATGTGTTGGAGTTGCATTGGGGGTGGCATTGGGTGGAATTGGGAAAGTTTTTAGTTTTTTTTGGAGGTGGGACATAGGAGTCAATTGGTGGTTGTTTTGGGGGCAAGATTGGGATGGATATGGGATATTTGGCTTAAGATATTATTGGGGCACATTTGGGGCTGTTTGGAGGAGTTTTGGGTGAGGGGAAAAACACAAAGAATTAAGTTTGTTAAAGGGAAAGAAGGCCATTTTTGAAGGCACTCTAACCATTGGTTGAAATCCTACACATGAAACCAAATAGGAAAAAACTAAAATGGTGTTGATCCTTTAGAAATGTTGGGAATAGATTAGATGTTAGAAATAGGTTAGTTTAAATATAGGCTACATTAAAGTTTTAAAATAGGCTAGGTATGAAATAGGTTTAATATTTTCAAACCTTTGTAAAAGTAATTGTTTTGCAATGAAAGTTTTATTTTTGCCTCATATGACTTTTTCCAAGTTTTTGGGTCATTTTGCATATTGGAAATGAAACCTGGAACCGGTTCAATTTGAAATTAAGTTTCAAATTTGCAAATTTAGTTATTTTGCATATTGGGATTAGAACCAAGGGTTAATTAAAACACAATGTTATCTAGAATTAACGATTATGGAATTGGTACCAGAAACTAGTGAAAATTAAAGCTCAATTCTCAAACCAAGACTAAAACTGCCCCAAAATAATTAATTGAAACCGAAACCATTAATTGGAATGGATTCCTTGCAATTTTGAGGAACCAAAACCAGTTGTTCCCCCTAGAACCTAGGAACCAACCAACATTAGTAATAATCTTAATGGCAACATAGTTCAAACTTGAATCGCCTCTATGTGAGGTTTTTGTAAAGTAGTGTTGCGTGGATAAGTCTTTTACCCTTATGTACCCGTAATTAAATATCAATACAAATATGTGCCCTAATTGATTAAATAAATTATTTTTTTTACTATTTTCATAATTGATTACATTACGATAAATAGGTTGGTGGGTGAACATTTTGCTTAAAGAACAACCATGCATTGGTCATCATTCAATTAGCCCTATTGTTGAAAAACAGAATGTGCCCCATCTTTGCCCATCTCTGGGCACACTCATAGCTATTGAAATCATTGTATTTGGTTACCAAAAAAAAGAATATGCCTCCAATCTTTTTGTTACTCTATAGTGGTGTTTTCTCTCTCACAAACCTCTTTGTCTTTGTTGGTTAAACCTCTCCCATCTTTCTTTCACAAGCCTGCCCTTTCCTTGCTAATTATTTTTTTCAATTTTTTGTCTTTTCAACCCCCCTTCTTGTTGCTCATTTTTCTTTCACAAGACCCTTCATTGTTGATTTTTTCTTATATTTTTTCTCTTTCATAGATTCACCTTTCCCTTGTTATTTGAACTTTTTAAATTTTCAAACTTTTTCAAGGCCCCCTTCTCTTTTTGTGAGGAATTCTTGCACACCCTTCCACATGAAAATATGCAATTCACAAAACTCATTTGGGGGTGGAACTATTATGTAGTTATATTCTAACAAATTAAGGTGGTTCAATAGAATGTAATGAAATTCATTAAAAAATATAATGTGTTATGTCCATTTGAAGGATACCAAGACATTTTGAAAGAATCAAGACTTACCATGATAAAGTGTGAAAAAACATTGTGTTGATGTTTAATCAATATTCATGTTTGATAGTTGACCCCCTTTCATTCCACTTCTCATAATATCTTCATACAATATTTTAATATAATATACATAAGGTTGTTGGAAAGTTAATCTTATAAGCAACAATGATGCAAAATTGTATAAATTTTTATTTTTGTTTCAAAACTAGAAGCTATTTTGATTAGATTTGAGGAAAATATGGCTTCAACCCCTTTACTTCCAACAAGTGTAGTTCCCTTGCAATAGCCTTGATGATGCTGAAATTTTGAAAAAACATTTCACACCTCTTAAATTATTTTTTTTTGAATTTGAAGACAAATCCAACAATGGATTTAGGAAGAATAACTATTTTAGTAAAAAGTCCAGAAGTTTGTTCATGAAAATTATTCCATGAATTCCACTACGACTACTTGCTACACAGAACTTCCTTCCATGTTTTTTTGTTTGCACACCATTTACTTCCATGAACAACACTTCTTCACACATAACAAACTAGTTTTCCTCTCACACATTCATTCTCCTCTTCTTTCAAAAAAACACAAGATAAAAGAAAATTATTTCCCCCACCCCAAAGCTTCCAATGACCCCTTTTTGAACTTGTTTTTCTTATCCAATGGAAGTTGTTGAAATCCTTCCTTTCAATCAATGGCCTCCTCATCCTTCATGAACCAATGGGAATCGATAATGATTCGACCCTCCAATGGAGTTTAGGATGAAAATTCTTGTGCATAATGAAACACTAAAAGGGTTCCATCCTCTAATCAAAATATGATGATAATCTTCATGACCAATGTAATTGTAGGACTCATCCTTTTCCCTACCTTGGACATTTTGATGGGCTCTTTGAACTTAATCATTGTCAATTCTGTCTATTTGACTTCAACATCCTACTTTTTCATTCTAATTATTTCAAGCAATTAATTTTTAAGATAATTTATTAATACTAATAAGTAAACATCCTTGAATTCCCATTTGACTAAATCAACTTAATAACATTAGTAACATTCCCGTGTACCATTTACTTATTTAATACCCCCTTACCATGTACTAATTAATTGTGTAATACATAGTAAATTGAAATAAAAATTTCCATTATATTAGTTAATTTAGGTAGCTAATATAATCATATTTTAGGAAGCTACTAACATAGGTATCCTAAAGTCTTTATGTGAAAGCTACATCAAATGGAATTTTTAAAAATATGGGGATCACTCATCAAAGTTCAAAAGTTATGCACATGTATATATGTAGTTATTCACAAATCCAAATTCTATCAACTATCCAAATTTCATGAAGACTTTTTCAAATAACATGGATGAAATAAGTATTGTATACCCATAAGTTTCATCAATGATTTGGTGATGTGTAGTTGTAATTTTTAGCGATTGGTAGCCAATAACATGACCCAAATTGCCATTAATGACTTATGTCTAGAATTGTTTTTTGTGCACATGATGGGCATTCCCATTGCAAGTTCCAAAATCATTAGCACATGACTTGTTTTGTCATTGCGTAAGCAGTTGAGGCTTTGACGCTCAAGAATAGAAATAATCAAATAGTGACCCCTAGTGACTCGAACATGGAATTGTGTTAGTGGAGATTCCCTTTGTATGGCAAATCGTTTCACACATGAATAGTTAAAGGCGACTTGAAGCAAGTTTGATGTAAGTAGAATAGGTTTGAATTCAAAAGTGATTATTACAATATTGAAATCTATATTTCTCGGGTTGATGGCATCGACATCATGGCTATTAGGAATTCCAATGCAAAATCTTTGAAAATATGTTGCAAAATCTGAGTTGTTTTGTTGGCACATGATTTCTGTCTAGTAGACTGAATGGTTAATTTTTCTATAGAGATTGTAACCAACCCAATTTTGAATAGATGTATTCAAAGAAGGTTTGGTAACTAATGTTGGACCAATTATAGGGACAAGTTGGAGCTAGTCGTTGCTATAGAGGATGTGTGTGCTACTAGTAGCAATGGCATTCTTTTAGTTGCCTCAAACATGCATATATCAATCCAAGACTCACTTGTGCACATGTTGAAACCTTTTCAATGATCAACATACATGGTCCAACAAAAATTTCAATGTTTTTAATATGGAGTTGGGCACTTTTTGGCTTTCCATGGAGGTTGAAATTGAATGTTACACGAATTATTCAACCTTTAGTAATTACAACAATATTTCCCATTTGGGCAACGACCATAACATAATTCGGCCATTACCAATTAGAAATTAAAGTCAATAGAGCCTAGATGACACAACTTTTACAAATTCTTACATCTCCATCCAACTAAGGAAAAAAAGGATTTGTAGGTGTAAGATTATCATATGAGTTGAGCAACATGTGCCCCACCAACATGAACATGGCATGTTGCTTTTGATTAAGATTATATGCACTTGAAATGTCTTTCAAATAAGGGTACATTATAAGAGGAGATAAATAGTAGGAGGGGTTGTTTAGTCCATATGAATTGTAGCTATTACAATCATTTCCATTGTGACCATATGCATATTGAATTCAATAAATGCAATTGTTAAATGTTGGAGGATTGAATTGGCACCCGGAACATCATGAAAATTCTTCATTCTAGCTTGAAATGATGTTGGATCCATGTGGCAAAATATGATGGGGGCAACATGCGAAAGTGAATTAACTAAATTTTCAATTGAATTAAGTATGGCATTGAGGTCACCATATATAAACTATGAAAGCTCAACATTTTCCATGTCATTGTCAAAATCAAATTCATGATTCTCGTTTGGGTCATCTTTATAATACTCTTCATTATTGTAATAAAAGTGCAATTGGTGTCATTTGGGTGGTCCAATAAAATTTTAGATTTGTTATCGATGCCACACATCTCATTGGCTTTTTGTTTGCCCACATAATAATCCTCACCATTTTTTATGTAGGCTTGCATGGCAATAGATTAGTTGCATGATTGAAATGCATGCATATCCATATGTATATGTAATTGTGGTGATGGACATGTCTCCATACTTAAAGCTAAGACAATTCAATGTTGCACAATATCAAACCTCAAGAATGCAAATTGAATGGCCAAACATTTCAACCTTTGTTGATAATCATTTTACAAACATGGAGCAATGTTTGAAGGAACAATGATAAATTTTTGTAACTTCTTGATGTTCAATGACAATCTTGCAAAAATTACAAATGCATCAATCAACCACCGCCTTATTGTTTAGTCTCCCATTTGAACATTCTAGAATAAGTATCCATGCAAAAGTGTTTTGTTGATAATGTTTTGTAATTGGTAGTAATCAACATTAGGAGAAGTCACTAGGAACCATTGCAGTGGTTGTTCAAGATGCTCATTGATACATTTATGTACATCAATAGTTTTATGCCTATGACAAGCTTTCAATGATGCAACCTAGTGGACTAAAATTTTATGATTTTCACCCAAGAAAAAAAATGAAAATTGAGAAAGTTCATTGAAATAAACCAATTGGTGGTTTTTTTGTTTTTGTTTTCCTAGTTTCTTGCTTTAAATCAATGACTCTTGAATTTTCCAACACATAATGTAATGAAAAACTTATGTCTCTCCTAAAAACCATCACCCAAAAGAACAAGTTGTTTAACAAAATAAACATTTTGTGTAATTGGTTAGTTAAAAGGGCTGATTGTCATAGCGGATTTTGTTCAACATGATGGAATATCATTGTTGGCCTTTGATATTCCAAAACATTGTTTGCAACATTGTTATCTCCCTAAACAATAGAAGCATCGATAGATTAGTGACCATTATGCACATTGCCATCATTAATAACCTTTTTAGGTGTGTACCCAAATCTAATCTGAATCTTTCCAAACCCACTTCCCATAATCATATCATTATAGTGAATATTTTTTTCCATTTTGGAGCTACAGCCCTGGAGATTTTGTCAGTTCAAACTAAAACAAGTACTGCCCACTTAACCCCCCTTCCCATAATCCTAAGATGGGTGCAAGTATGTAGAAAGGAGCCAACGAGATTACTTTACAAAAGGATTGCGAATCCTTTTTAGTTATTTTTCATTTTTTCATATGATTTTTTTTTTAATGAAATCTTTTACAACTTGTTACTAAAAATACACATAGTTGCCTCAATAAATCACATATTTTGTGTTAATTAGTTGAATAAATATGAATTTTTCAAAGGGTGCAAATTCTACCAGATTCTACATTTCATCTTGAAAATTTATCATAATTTTGAATCATACCAAAATATACTAACTACTTTAAGTTTTTTTTTTTTGGTATCATAAACTACAACCTTTTTTTTGTATGTCATGTACATTACACCCCATTTACATGTGGCAAAGAACTCTTGAAATTTGAAAATTTTGAAAAATACTTTGAATTTGAAAATTTTGAAAATTCCATATCTTTTAAATTGTCAGTGTTTTTTGAACTTGGGTAGTGGGTTGCTATCATTTAATTTTGTTTACCATCAAAATTATGTTATTACAATAATCCTTTACTTAGTCCTTTGTAAAATTAACCACATCTAACACAACACCTATTCAAGTTCAAACATCCTTTTTAAAAACCAAAACCCAAAATTTAATTTATGAATTTTTAATTTGAATTCCTCAACTTTCATATTAATCACTTAACACAACTTGGAATGATTAACATAACTTTAAAATGTCACAAGAAAAACATATGTAAAAAAGTTCACAGTTTTCACCATTATTTAACATGGTTTTGGGTTTCTTTCTTTATACTCCCACATCGATGGGTGATTGTTGATTTTTGAAACATGAAAATAGAAGGTAAACAAAACCAAAGAATATTTCACAATAGCAAACCGTTTCCTTCATAAAAGATTTGAGATTAATTTATTGGTAGGATGAAAACATGGTAAAATATACCAATTAGTGATCCCTACTAACAAGTAAAAGTAGATTTGGAATCTTTTGCATTTTAGGCATTTTAGTCATGTCATAAAATTTGGGGTGTACTTATTATATTAAATAAACCATATATGATCATTCTTAATGTATATTATTACTCTCACTAATTTATTTATTTATTGAAAGTTTATTACTCTAGTTGATATTACACATTTTCCAAATCAAACAATTCAAATGATATGTTACTAATGTTTGAGCCATTATTCACCTTGACACACATTTTTTGGAATTTGAATTTTTGGATTATGACAATGTGAAGCTCTTCAAAAGTAAGTTTTCCATAAACTCAAATTTGACATTCAAAACATGTTTTTTTGATATGATACTAAAGTGCATTGCATGTGCTTGATTCATTAAATCATGCCCCAAATCCTTTCAAAATGCATCATATGAATGAAATTTCCAAATTAATTTTTTTCAATCTACTTTCTCACAAAAAAACAAACTAGCAAATTTTGCAAAGTAGATTGAAAATAGGTTTTTAAAAAGGTTGATACAATTTTTGAAACTTTCAAAAACTTCAACATATCACATTTGATGCCCTCATATAATTCAAAGGGACAATCTCCTATGGAATGCTCCCATATGACCTTTCCAATTGCAAACAATAGATTACTAGAAAGCTAGTAAGTTAGTTCTCATTGGTCAACACAATGAAAGATTGACACTAGGGGGGAGGAGAAAATTGTACAAGGACACTCCTCTACACACACTTTAAACCCTAAATCCCACCGGACGGACCCATCTCTATATATTCCAAGTTCTAGATGTGGTGAACCCAAGGTGGATAGATCAAACTGAACACACACACACATAAACTAGAGTATTGATAAACAAAAGTGAATTCACCAAATCCTATGCAAGAAAATTTCCACCCAAAGCTTGTATGTAGGTAGGCTTGTACCAAGTCTATATCATATCCAAAACAGTGTGCAACTTTTTTCCCCACCCTCAGTAAAATTCCAGAAGAGTAGATTACAAAGGTATGATTGCTTTTATTTGGGTATGCAAGTTGTTTTTCTTTTTTCTTGGGTGGGGAAAGCTAATATGTATGCTGAACTTTATATTTAAATATGATTTTTAATTAGTTGTTGAACTTTGTATATACATAGACCCAGATTTTAATTTGTTGTAAAACTTTGTACCTATATGATTTTTTGCATTGTGTAATGAAACAAGACCTGGTTTTTGAACTGAGCCTAAGGGTTTTTGAATTTGAAAAAATGTGTTCGAATTGGAATCTAAGGGTTAAAAATTTGAAAAAATTAAGTTCTTCTTGGACATTTCTATAGAGACCTTCTTCTTCAACTCTAATCACATCTACCTCATGCAAAACATCACATTTGTAAATCAACAAAACCTAATCCCTACTAGGAGGAAACAAATTCAAGTGATGCAGGAAAGAATTTAAACATCATAGGAAACTAGCCTAAGTTAAACTCCAGTTAGCCCCCCAAATTCTAGTCTCTTTTATCAAAAAAGATTTTTCTTCAAAAAAATTCTGTATCAGCTTCTTAAATATTGGGATCTCGGTTTTGATTTGATTTCAGTTCTTAAAAAAACCAAGAACTTGGGTTCTGATTCCAAAAATTGGACATAATTCTGATTTGAAACCACACTTAGGTTTGTTTTGTTTGTCAAGTTAAGATCTCCCAAATCATGTCAACCTTTTGTCAGGCTCTTGGTACCATTGGAAAGCCCTTGATGAGTAAGGGATGCACCAAGTTGGTTTGGTTTCATAATGTTTTGACCTATGCTGGAGAAGTTTCTCAATATTAAACAAAATTTTCATTGAAAATTCCTCTAAATCAAAATCAAAAATTTGCAGGGGAACTTTAATGAGTAGGATTTAATGAAGGCAATTTGGAAATTTTTAGACCTAACGTGTGTGTGAAAGATATTGAGTTTATTTTTGAGTAGTTTTTAAAAATTTGGAAATCTAATAAAATTTACAAAAATGTGGATTTGAAAGGAACAATTCGTTAAGTGACCGATTCACACTTAGGCCAACAACACATGCTACTCTAGTATGAGGCTATTCTAGTATGAGTTAATTTTTGAATATGTGAACGTGTGCATGTTTTTGCTTGGAGTAGACTAGGGTGACTCCAACACCTTTTGGTGCGCCATTTGAGACGGATGGCGTGTGAACAAGAAATACTTTTGTGTAGCACTCCTATACCATAGCTAATGACCATGGTTAGCTATGTACTAACCATCCATATCTATCTTCCTACTTAGTAACCACCTAGTGTTTTACCTACTTACCTACCTACAAACAACTTACATTCCCTACCTACTTGGGTAGGGTACTAACCAACTTAGATAGGTAGTTATTTACATAGTTGATTATTGACATAGGTGAGAAGTTGGAGGGCTTATAGGATAGGTTGCCAAGATGGACTGGTTGTCATTCACTGACAACGGAGTTATAACACGTTTCCAATGGACGGTGCATTCGTGGGTACCGGGTCATCTACTCCGTCATTTATTCCCATGTGTTTGGGTTCGCACTTCAAGGACTGAAATACCCAAATGGGTACCACAAATGGGTATTTGAAGGTTGACTAAGGTTAGGGCTGAATTGGGTTGGTCTTTTGTGACCTGACAGCTTAAAACATTATCTATCACAATATTTTAATAGATTTTTTATTTATCTGTTAATTCTTAATCTATAAATGAAATATGCCAATTAGAAACAATTTACCAATTGTATGCTCACCATGTTTCTCAGTTTGATTGGTTTTGAATACCTTGGCAATGCAATCAAATGTAAATTTTTGGAATTTTTTTGTGTGGAAATGTGCTATATTAAATGATGGAAATGGTGATATTTTGAAAATTTTCCGAGTATTTAAATTGTTGCAATAATTTGATCTTTTTCATCTAGAGATTTATCATCTATTTTTAATAAAAAGTATTTTCTCTGGTCATGTCAACATTGGCCTTGACTATCTTTGATGTAAAGGGTCACAGTGGTTCATGAACCGCTAGACCTTTTAAGATCTTGCTAATGGAAGGCAAATCAAAATTCAGCCCAAAATCGGCAACCAACACAGGTGGTGGTTCAGGGTACATTGTTCCACGGGTCTTTTGATTTTTTGACAACCGCTGGTCATGGTTCCTCTGTGTGCAGGAACCCTTACCCACCATTTCTTAGTTTGAAGAATAAAGCACCGACAAGCAGGGGGCGGGGAGGGGGGGCCACAATCTTAGGGAACAAAGGGTAGGTGACATAACAAATCGACTAACATAACGATAAAATATCTATTGTTCGGTATGGGTTGGAACTTTTTTGGCACTATTTTCTAAGTAACTCAATTCTCTCAAAGTGTTTCAATGTCCTAGAGAGTGCAATATATGAAAAAGTCATGGTTATATGACCATTGAGAGTACTTCAATTGTGTAAGGATTAAGACAACTTCATCTATTATCACAAGCAAAGCAAGGCCCATACCTAAACCAGTGTTTTTTTTTTCATTTTTGCAAAGTAGCCAGTGTGGCCACCTCTAACGTACAGTTGGTGCTGCTCTGGCTAAAAGCAAGCTGGTGTACGAGTTCTTTATGGCCCCACTAGCATATTATTTATATAAACCTGGCTGTCACTTCAATTTTTATGGTGAATTATTTGACCCCTTCACAAAATTGTTGGGTGAAAAAAAAGCTGACTAGAGTTAAAGTGAATATAGAGTTTTTTGGCTATTAAACAATCGTTTTTGGAGATTATATGGTGAAGTGTGAAATGTTGTTGTTGGAATTTGGCAACTACTTGGGGTAGACTCTAGAATTTTCAAGGATATTGATTCATTTGAATGCACTAAAAGCAACTCTTAACATTAGTGAATACAAGCACTTGCAGAGGGGATTGAACCCCTAAATCTGGCCTTTCCAGCACAAGTGATCTACAGTGTCAATCAAGTCAGCATACAATTTCAACTTCATAAATTAATGCAAGAAGAGAAACAATTGCAATTGGAGTCCAAAAAGTTGGTAGACTTGTAAAACAACCATTAAATTCAGCAAATGGAACAACACATTGAAAAGGGCCAAAAACATTATGCCTTTATAGAAACATACCTTTCAACTTGACAAACCACAAAAGATTTTGCTATTGTAGAAACATTATTAGCAACTCCACAAAACAACTGCACCCTAACCATCAAAGTAATAGTGATGTCATGTTGTTTTCCACTACTCAATACATTCAACATAAGGGAAATTTTCCAAAGTGTAAATTTTTTGTGCAAACATGCGCACAACAATCAAGAGATGAATAATGAGCTTGTTATGGAGCTTTGACTTCATAAAAGCTAGAGTTGAGAAACATCTCTCATCCTCCACGTTGCCTATTATCTATATTGTGGCCAATTAAGTCAATTTGACATACTTAAGGAAGCTTGAGACCAATATTCAATATGTTGTCACAAGGTGCCACATTTTGATTAATGAATTAATGTCAAAAGGGGGCACCATACAAGTTGTTGCATTTGACCTCATTGTGAGCTTGAACATGCCTCGCTAGCAGTCAAGATTAGTAGCATTTAGGAGCTCTTACACTTAAACCTTTTGTTCATCCACCTTGTGCATTGTTTTGTTATAGTAGAAAATTGTTTTAAGAATTTGAAGGTGGTTGGAAAAATATGCATCATAATCCGGTTGCAACCAATACTAAGGATACACAATCAAAAACATTCATGACACCATGGGCTAGAAACCTAATTTCCAACTCCCTCATTAAATTTTTTGCAACTCTTACCAAACCACACAAGAACCATGGACTTACATAAATAGGAAAGAATAAAATGAAAGAAATCAACAAAAAGAATGCAAATGTTTTAAAGCATTACCTTTGTATTGGTTTTTCACCAATGATTCAACAACAACAAAAACATCCTCTGTCACATATGATGGAAAACTAGTCTCCAAATTTCAATGCACTATCTAGATATGTATGCCATTTGTCTCAAAGGTCAAATCTTGAACACCAAAATTCAAGTCAAGTACCCGCTACATCTGGATGTTTTCATGCTTGAACTCCAATATAGTGATTTGAAAGCTCAAAAGTTTGTGCTGTGAACTTGGAGGTTTGATCACAATACATCATGTAAATGTCACCTTGACATACCTTAATAGCTACCACTAGATCACACACATAGACATCTTTCATTTGTGTAAATTTAATGAAGGCATGGATGTTAACAAATAGGAGATCTACTCAAGTGCAAACATAAATCTTTATTGAAAGGAAACTACAACATAATGCTCACAACACAAAACACAACATCAAGAACTCTCCAAGGT
>Ga0209611_10010271_pt1 | contig 13834 bp, 12 predicted proteins | sample S1TSphgellanicum_3_FD_187693 | JGI IMG/M metagenome (GOLD analysis project Ga0209611, IMG submission 187693) | Host-associated microbial communities from peat moss isolated from Minnesota, USA - S1T2_Fc - Sphagnum magellanicum MG (SPAdes) (version 2) | ecosystem: Host-associated > Plants > Peat... | reverse complement strand
CCTTTGGGGGGGGGGGGGGGGGGGGTTCTCAATTAGACCTAAACCTAACACCTCTTAAAGTGAAGGAAGTGTGAGCTAAACCAACAAGCCATTTGTTTCAAGTTGAAAAGCAAACAAACCAATTCTAATTGCAAAAAACATTCCTCCATTACTTGTTGGAATTTCATATTTTTGGTGTAAAAAAATCTTTTTGATAAATGACAATTCCATTTTTATGTCTATCTCATGTTATGTTCTTGATAGACTATAACATAAACCATTAGCAAACCCCAATTGGATATGTTTTGAAGTTTTGACCTCCCAAAATTATGAGAGTCAAAACTAAAAAAAAGAAGGAATAATTATTTTATTGGGATTTGGGGTGGGAAAAACCATTGGGATGCCATTCCTATATGGTGAATCACATAACATACTATAAGGAAAACAATGCTCCTTTTGAGAGTTTAGTTTATGGTGAGTCTTGTCAATCCAAGTGAGCCCATTGGTTTGTTTCGAAATTACCATAATTGCCTCCTTTGATTCAATTGTGTAGATTGAGGTGATTGAGAGTTCAACTTGAGTTGAGCCATTTGGACAATGATAAAGGTTTAAGTAACCCATTCAATCAAACTTTGATAATGTCTCATTAAACTTGTTTGAAAGTTAATTGATTCATGATTTCTTTGCTTAGGGTTGTGGTATATAATTAATTAATTAATTAATGTCAAGGTTTGATTGTTTTATAAATGTGTAGTAAATTCATGAAGTGTGTGTGGGTGTTTTTTTACATATGTCTAATAACAACAAATATTTTTTCCATGGAATGTTTATTTCATTCCTTGATATAAACATTTTAAACAAAAGTAATAGATGTAAGATTAGGGGGAGTTTGTTCAATCTATGATGAACATAAAAAAATATCATGACAAAACCTAGCATGCATAAACATGAAGAAAAATAATATTGAAAAGGACACCAACTTAAATCTAACCACACAAACAAAATAATATAAAACAAGGCCATACTATATATAACTTCAACAATTTTTTTAATTAAAACATGGAAAGGTTGAAAAGAAGGGAACAAATGTAACAAGATTATAATGTAAAATCTCATATTTTAAGTTGTTGTTGAAAAGATTAAATGTAATTGGAGGCTTGCAATGTGCACACACGTGATAGACAATTAATTTTATTTATACTTATTGTCAAATAACTTAATTATAAAAAAAACAAATCCTTACATAATTGTGCCTCCATTCAAGATCTTTATATTAATCAAAATTTAATATATCTTACACCATAGGTTTAAAAATGATGAAATCACCTTCATAAAATCCAACTCATCAAGGGCTTTCCCATGATACCAAGATCATGCTTCAACTTTTCTAAAATATTTAGTTTTTATTTTGTTGAATGTTTAATAAAAATTTATTTAATACTCAATAACTCCCACACCATAGGTCTACACATTAAGAAATTAGGTTGAAACACCTTTAATCATCAAATGTGTATTGTAGAAGTTCAAATGGTTTAGGTAGCCATTTACAAACCTCCATTTGGGTTTGAAAAGGACAATATAAAATCTTCCAAAATAAAAGGGTTTGAAAAATAATTTGGCATCTTGTGAACACATAGCTTTCCCCATGTGTGATTGAGGTGCATCTTATAATTGGACATGTCAAATTTCATAGACAAACAATATCTAGCCTATTACCAAACAATGTGGACTTTATTCAAAATAATTTCATTTATAATGAAAGCACTTAATATGCATTAAGGTAAATTGGTTGGTGATTGAACATTTAAGTGCTTAGGGCAAATTGGATCCAAGGGGAGGGCTTTGTTGTTTTTGATGTCCAAAAAAAAATTGAACCCCTCCTATTGGCCCATTTGATGCACTAAAAATCATTATTAAAAAAAAAATTAAAAAAGTTATAGCCCCCCAAAGTAGAGGGGTCAACAACTTATAAAAACAAACCATCAAATGTCACAAAGGCTGGTTCTCAAACACCCCAAAAATTCCTTGTATCTTACTCTATTCCTATTAAAGTTCAAAGATGATTTGTAAAACTTCAGGTGACATTCTTATAACACTTTAATCATTTAAAATGAATAAGAAAAAATAAAATTACAAGGTCTGAAAATAAGAAAGTTGAAAAAGAAGGGAAAAAAAAATGTTTTGTAACTTGGAAAAACTTATTTTTTTTCTTGTTATTTTTTCATTACTTTTTTTCCTTTGCACTTCAAAGATGATTTCGAAAGCTTGAAATAGTGCTCCCATAACATTTTAAATCACTCAAACTGAAGCACAAATGATGAAATACAAATAAATGTTCAGTCATAAGCAGGTGTTTGATGATGATTCAGTTTACCCTAGTGCAATTTGCCCTTTCAAAATTGACAACTATGAAAAATAGCCTATTACCAAACAATGTGGACTTTTATTTGAAATAATTTCATTTATAATGAAAGCACATATGCATTTTGCACAATTTGCCCTTTCAAAAGTGAAAAACTTGACAACTATGAGGAATAATTTACCCATTTTGGCATATGGGAGTTTTGAAGCCCATCCATGAACACAAAAGCCAACATTTCTGAACAAAAGATTTAGAAACCCCCAACCACAAGTTTCAAGAATTTGTCATCCAATTTTAGGGTAACCCATCTTTTGAACTCCCTAGTTGTTTGCTAAACCATGGGTGTTCAGTGATGGGTGGTTTTACCTTACCTTCTACACATTAAATAATTTATCTCCATCAAGAACTTTGAGGCACCTTACTCCTTCCTTGTGTGAGACCCCTTAAACCAACATAGGCCTCTTATAGGCGTAAGGTGTGTGTGTGTGTGTGTGTGTGTGTCTCTCTCTCTCTCTCTCTCTCTCCTAGTGCCTCATTATCTAACATTTGCCTTGTGCTTTATGAGGGACATTCCTAAAATGTGAGGATGGACTCGAAATCTCTCCCTAAACATTTTCAAAATTTGACGTCCCCTAGCGAGATTCATCTCTCCTCACATTTTGGAAATAACTCTCACCCCTTGGCCTTCTTATACCCTACTACTACAATTCAAAATTTCATGCTTCATAGTACCTACCCAAATATTCAAAGTTTGGGATCTCTCCCAATAGTGAAACCATGAAGAAGATCTTGGGCATTTGAAGATCATCTTTGCATATGGTCTTTCCCATAGGAAGATCTGTGAAGATCTATTTCGTATGATCAATCTTTGGCATTTTATGAAGATCTATTGCATATGATCAATCTTTGGCACATGAAGATCTATTGCATATGATCTATCTTTGGCATTTGAAGATCTATTTGCATATGATCAATCTTTGGAATATGAAGATCTATTGCATATGATCAATCTTTGGCATTGAAGATCTATTGCATATGATCAATCTTTGGAATATGAAGCTCTATTGCATATGATCAATCTTTGGCATTGAAGATCTATTGCATATGATCAATCTTTGGAATATGAAGATCTATTGCATATGATCAATCTTTGGCATATGGAGATCTATTGCATGTGATCAATCTTTGGCATATGAAGATCTACTGCGCATGATCAATCTTTGGCATTGGAGATCTACTGCGCATGATCAATCTTTGGCATTGAAGATTGCATATGATCTATCTTTGGCATTTGAGATCTATTGCATATGATCAATCTTTGGTATTGAAGATCGTTGCATATGATTTTTGCTATATGAAGATTTTTTTTGCATACCTATCATGATCTTTTGGCAGATGAAGAAAATCTTTGCATCCAATGCCCTTTGTTGCTGGTGTTGATTCAAAACATGCACTGTTTGAGGGGGTGCCCAAATTTTCAGCCATAAAAATCACTCTTGCACTCTGCTGCAACTTTCCGCCCTTTTGCATCAGTAGTTTCTCGCGCGCTTATTTTTGAACTGGGTTGGGTTGGGCTGAAATCTCGGTTTTTGGGAAGAAAAGAAGTGGAAGAAGAGATGCTGTTGTTGTTGCTGTTGTCGTTGTGTTCCAAATACTCAAATTTCTATTAGTTGTTGTGGCCAGATTTCGCTTTGGTTTGAAAGCTGAATAACATTTTGGTAGGTGTGTTTTGTTTGGTTGGTTTTTTTGGCATGTGTATACCTAGTGGGTTGCGTTGTTTGTTCCAAGGAAGGAAGGAAGGAAGGAACGGGAAGCTCAAGGGAGATTAGGAAGTTTTGAGTGTGGGTTTGGGAAAGAAGGGGAAGCTCAAGGGAGATTTGGAAGTTTTGAGTGTGGGTTTGGGGAAATGATGGGTGAGGAGGTGTACAATGGCTGAATCTCTTCTCACACCTTCGCATGGCGACAGTGGGTGGGGGTTGGAGTGCAGCAGCCCACCGTGTTGAGCTCCGACATGCTATCCGTCATCTTCGAGATCGAGGTCTCTACACTGCTGCGAAATGGTAATGTTGTTGTTGCTGCTGCTGCTGCTGCTCTTTTCTTTTTGGGCAAATCAATCCAGCTTCTTCTTCTTCACCCTAATCCTTTATTGTTTGTGTATATATAGGTCATGCTCATTTTTCAGCTGGTGGGTCCTCCTCCTTTGTCTCGTCTCTGTCTCTGTCTCTGTCTCTCTTTTTTCTTTTGGGTACTGAGGTCTATCCTGTAGTTCACTATTCCACATGCTGAAGCTCCTGCCCTTCCAGCAGTATTGGAGAACGCATGAAAGAACTAAACATTTTTTGACTGTGCTCTGGACAGGGCTGCTGAGCAGTTAGTTGGGCTGCCAGAAGAAAAGAGCAGTAGTAATGCAGGCCCCTGTTCAGCTGCTGCTGCTTCTTCTGAGTCTGAGAAATCAAAGCTAAAGAGACCTTCTCGGCAAAAAGACAGTGCTACACAAGTGGGTACTGGATATTCTGGTTCAAGGTATATGCAAGAGGCAGATGACGAGGAAGAAGAAGATGATGATCTTTTACTGCTGGCGAAAGCTTTCTTCGATATGCGAGAATACAGGCGAGCAGCACATGCATTGCAAGGGTCAACACACAAGAAGGCATTTTTTCTCCGATGCTATGCCACATATCTGGTAAGATTTTTTTTCTGTTTGCATGCCAATGATATCAATCTCATTATGAAAATCTGCAGGTTTGACCTAGGTTGTGTGACACATTTAGCTCGCCAGAAATGCAACGCAGAGAGCTATGTCAGGCTAGCTTTCAGAAGGTTTAGGGTTTAGAATGGACACTACTAAACTGCAAAAAACCATGGCAGGTGCCATCTCTCTGGTATGTAAAGCAGTAGGTTGAACATTGTCTTAATAGATTAGACTCAAACTTTGGATGGAATCTGCAACCTACATTCTGCATTGGTTTTGAATATGGGCTCTTTCCATGTCTCAAGTTGTCAAAGTTCAAAGCAAGCTGAACTGAAACCACTTATGCTTTTGAAGAAGGATTTTAAAGTTATCCAGGCTCATGGGATCTGCAGATTGTTTGGATTTTTCTATCACAAATGAGGCTTCATCTGGTATACAGATTGGTTGTACAAAAGTGGTCTCCCTTTGAAATAAATGGTGATGCTTATGGGGATCCCATCAGCATTATGGCTATATATCTTGGCAACTGGCTCTATATAAGTTACTGTCTGAACCATTTTCTGTCCATGGATACCGACAACTGAGAAATATTTTGCTTCTAGGCAGGAGAGAAGAGAAAGGAGGAGGAGATCATTGAATTGGCAGGTCCATTGGGAAGAAGTGATGCAGTGAACCCAGAACTTGCTGGGTTGGAACAAGAACTCTTTGCTCTTTACTCAAAGGGAGCATTGGATGCCTTTGGCAGCTATTTGTATGGAGTAGTACTGCATGACCAACAGCGGAAGGCTGATGCTCGAACAGTGCTATGTGCATCGGTCAATGCTTATCCTTGGAACTGGAGTGCTTGGCTTGAACTCCAGGTCAGAGTTCTGAATCTAAACTATACAACAAGAACACGTGTGAATTCAAATGATACATCCCAGAGTCTTTCAAGTTTTATACTGTTACAAGGTTTTGTTTTGGTTTCATGACCAAGAGTGAAGTGTTAAAACCCAAATCCTGAATCCTGCTATAGGCTTTGTGTACAGATCATGACATATTGACCACTCTAAATTTGAAGAACCACTGGATGCGTTCCTTCTTTTTGGCTAGTGTCTACCTTGATCTGCAACAAAACTCTGATGCGTTGACACTATATCGAACCCTCCATCCCTTGTTTCCTCATAGTGACCACATATTGGCTCAAACAGCAACCGCCCACTATAATCTTCGTGACTTCGATGAGGCAGAAGGCCTTTTTGAAGAGCTTCTTCGAAGTGATCCCTATCGCCTAGAAGGTTTTTTCCATCTGACTCCTTTCCATATGATTCGCAAGAGCATATTGTTAGTCTGGGTCACAGTGTAGAGTGCTGGCATCTGATGAACCCAGGAATGATGTCTTGCCCAATCATTTTATCTCAGGACAGCAGATGAAATCTGTTGTTCCCATGTTTGTCTTATTCTTATCTGGAGAGAGAGAATGGAGTTCTTATATTTTTGCAATTGCCAGGTATGGACACATACTCAAACATACTATATGTGAAGGAGTGTTTTGCGGCACTAAGCCATCTAGCTCACAAATCTGTCCTTACGGACAAATACCGACCTGAGACTTGTTGCATCATTGGAAACTACTACAGCTTAAAGGCACAGCATGAGAAGGCAGTGCTGTACTTCAAGCGTGCATTGCGACTGAACCGGAGGTATTTGTCAGCATGGACCTTAATGGGCCATGAGTACGTGGAAATGAAGAATACACCAGCGGCAATTGATGCATATCGACGGGCTGTTGATATCAATCCTCGGGATTATCGTGCATGGTATGGGTTGGGGCAAACTTATGAAATTTTGGCAATGCCTTACTATGCTCTCTACTACTACAGACATGCAACACAATTGAGACCTCATGATGCTCGAATGTGGTGTGCAATGGGACAATGCTACGAAACAGAGCAACTAAATATGCATGATGCTGCTATCCGATGTTATAGACGTGCTGTGAGTAACAGTGATAGAGAGGGTATTGCTCTTCACAAGCTTGCGAAGCTCCATGAGAGCCTAGGGCAGGCTGACCAGGCTGCCTATTACTATAGAAAGAATTTGAAGAGGATGGAGGCAGATCAAAATGAGGGCCAGGATTTTGTGGATGCACTTCTTTTTCTTGCCAACTATTGTAAGAATCAGGGCTCCCTAGAGGAGGCGGAGAAGTTCTGTGACCAATTGCTTGATCATGGTGGCCCGGTAAGATTCTTAACTCTTATACCTCAAATGTCTGTTCATTGTAGGATCCTCAGGAGCTAATGCATGTAAAAGCTTCATCAAGAGCTTGTTTTCCATGCACATTGTTTGCAGAACAAGAAGGAGTTTGAAACTGTTTTGTATTGTTTTCTTTTTTTGGGGGGTCAGAAAGTCATACATGTTATAGTTTTAAAGCCAAAGATGTGTCTGAGGTTGGCTGTTCATTGGGAATTTGCTATAAAATGAAAAAAAAGACCCTTTGTACCTACACCTGCAACAGTGCAGAACCTGGCTTTCTTTTAAGACAAAAATTGTGAATTCCTGTTTGTCTTCAATCTCAAGAGGGGCTGTTTTTTTCTTTTGGAATTTGTGGATCATACCTACAAATGGTGCTGCTGAACCCAAAATTACTTCCAGAGAACCTTTTTCTAGGGACACATCATCTTTGAAACTAATCTGTGTGCGTCTGTAGGCTAAGGAGGATGCCAAGGCGTTGCTTCGTGAGATTTGGAGTGTACAGCAGCATACAGCAAGTCTTCCACCTTTGGATCTTGAGCTATATAGCCCATGATGCTCTCTCTCTCTATTCATTATTGTGAACAGATAAGCACTGAACACAAGGCTGTAATCAGGTTGTGGTTTGTTCAGTATTTACCCCTTGTCCATTTGGTCTCTCCTCTATCAAGTAGAGGGGAACTCCATTGATTTGTTGGAATTAAAAGGTAGCTCATTTTTCCTTACACGAAGGTTAATAAAACTGCCCTCATTTTTACTCGTAACATCCTCCCACAAATCATGCTGTGTCTCTCTAGTTTCACCATTGCACATAAGATTTAGGTTCAGCTGTCTTATGACACTTTCCAGTTAGTTGAATAAATGGGTTGTGCTCTAGATGAGAATGAGCTTAGGATTGAGCATAATGAAGGTTGAGCAATGTGCAATCATTGTCACTGATAATCACTGTGTGATGCACATCATAGCCTTTGATAATCTAAGGTAGTGTGACATAATGATTTTGATTACCTGCGGTAGCCCAACAACTAATACACAAATCTCAAAATGATTCACCTATTTAGTCATTTGTTGGTTGCTGATATGGTTGAGAACTATCATATATACCTGTACTCAAACGTTGCACCAACACTTGGAAATAAGTTTAATTAACAATTGAAATCAAGGAACTTCTTTCATTAATATGTCTAGCATTTCACCATGTTCACAGCTGCAACAATAAAACAGTTGAATTTGTTTGGATATCTATCATCACCTTGGTCTTTTAAGGACCTTGTCACAGCATGACAGTCTTTGCTTTGTAGTCTCAATTTAGGTTAAAACGTGCATTTAACATCATAAAAATATTTGTACATGGAGCATCTCCTGCAGTGCTCCCGTATTTGTGCCTGCACTGGTATTTTCATGTCCAAAATTCAATCATAAAATTTTCCCCTCCCTGTCCATTCTAATGGAAAAAGCTCATGGTAATAAGTGAGAGACTATGAAAGTCTCACCCACTTGGATCCATTTTAATGATTACCAACTGAAAATATTGTTTTTGTTTAATGCAATCTTTGTCACTATCCTTATCGAAGGCATACTTAAAGCATTTTTACCAATGGATTATATCATTAAAAATGGATGAGGAATAGCATGAACTTCTCATTCTTCTAGCATGTCAACTATACTTCTCATGTCTGAAAGCAAAAGAAACACCTCTCAGCACATCTTTACAGCACTCCTGTTTTCATAGTGATTCCATTAACCTTAATTTCTGAACACATACAATGTCAGGAGATGCATTAAGGGGCTAAACACATGCACAAATGACGCATTGTCCTGACAAAAACCAAAATTTGGTCATTATGGCAGCAATGCATTAGCAATGCTCTAAACTTGTTGGGCATTTTTCCCTCTTTGATCCCTCATCCTGTGTCCTAGGCATATTGTTATGTACAGCATCCCTCCTTACCATTAGAACAAACCACTATAGAAAAAGACTTGATGAACCACGCCCCCCCCCGCCCCCCAAAAAATTCCTCAATGAATCTCCATGATGAGGAGCTTAAATGTAAGCCCATAGTCTTTGTGGATCAAAATGCAAGAAGAAAGTTACCATTGATTCCAATGCAAGATTGTTTTTACAAGGCACATATGTGCTTTACAAGAGATATCTGCATCTAGAGAGTCAGTTTATGAGCCAGATGTGGAGACAAGTGTACCATATCACCCTCTGAAGTCCCATAGGCAAACCTTGAACATCGTTGCTGATGTCGGTCTGGCATATAGAGAAGACAAGCAATTCCTGTTGTCCATAGCTGGTGCACTGCTGCATTCTTGCACTCAAACTCCATATCTCCACTACTAGTCTTAAGTGCAAAGTAGCGACGCTTCTCACTGTTCTCCAGCAGATTTCTACCAGGCCAGGCTGGTATGTCTGGATACACTTGTAGCAATGTACCTGCAGGAGGGAGTGCTTCTGAGTGTCTCTCACAAAACTACAGCAGGAACATTTTAGAAGTTTCAGTACCCTAAACCCTTGACCACTCTCAAGCAGAAGGATCCTACTGACATCTTAAATATGCCTGGTGTGAATTGTAACAAACAGAAATCCTTCACAAAGGAGACATACTCTTCTTGTTTTTCTTATAAGCTCCTCCCATGTGCTTGCTTTGTACCTTCACTGTCACCTGACATGCCCCACCATCAGCAAGAGAGTGTTAAGAGAGTTCCCATACTCTGTCCATACACTGACCCAGTGTCACCATAACAAATTAATAAACTCATGTTGTAACATATAGGGTACCCAAAGGGAACAAATCCTAAAAACTTATCAACTAACTGCAAAAGCATTTGCAAGGACACTATCAAACAAGATGATGATCTATTATTTAGCATAATCACATCCACAAAGACAAGAACTCAACTGCATACGAGAGGACCCTCTTCCTCAAAACAAGAAGTCGAACTTCAGCCTGATACCAAAGTAAGGAACAGTCCTCCCATCCTGCCAGAGGTAGACTAAAACCAGACTTTTCTACCAATGTTTGTTTCCTTCCCACAGCTACGGACTATTTCATTTAGGAACTTACCTAGAATGTGTTTGAAAAATAAAATTCAACAATGATTGAACCCTATGAACAAACACTTTGCTTCAGAGTGATGCTGAAACTAGGTTAATTCTTACTGCCTTTTCAACCACTGTTGTACCCAGATGCACAGTGTGATTAGTGACAACCTACTGCAATCCACTGGGGGGAGGGGCACCGTAGAAGTGACATGATTTTTGATATTGCTGTTCTGGGATAGAGATGCTTGCACCCAGCAGTCAATGAAGTCTCATGAGTGTTGTTCTGAATACTATAGGGTTTCAACAACAACAGCAATGTTCCCCTTTAGGAGCAGCCCACATGAAACCAAGGAAGTGGTGAAAGACTGTACCTGGCCTAGCTTGTTGACATATACAAACAAAACTCTCCACTGCAATTCTCCTGTTCACTTCCAAACAGAGACTGCTGTCAGGCTCTTCATTTTCACACACAATACTGACAGATTTAAAGAAACTGCCTGCACCCAGTTAACCAGACTTCCATACCAAACTTCAATTAAAGATCTTGGAATGAGAGTCTTAACTCAAGTGACACAGAATAACCTATCCACCTTCTGAGATTCTTCTATTACCTTTCTTTGAACGCTTGAGAAACTCAGCCCCCCGTGCAAGATGCTCTTGACAGCTCATCTCTGACTCAATATCATCTACCATCAGCTCTCCACTGAAGCTAATAGATTGACCATGTGATCCCCGGTCATAAGGTGTCACTGCTGCAAGGCTCCGTGAGTCTTTGGTTGTCCTTGCCTTAAGGGTTGCTGCGCCCCTTAGTGCTACATGCAAAGAAATTATGAGTCATTCTGGCTGGGAAAAACAGGTTTAGACTCTCAAAGTAGGCTTTCAAGAAAAAATATCATTGTAATCCAGCATGGAGACCAAGCAAACTTGATAAAATGATGGCTAGAGCGCTTATGGATATAAAGCCACCTGTATAATAGCAGTATAAGACAAAAAAGAAGTGAAACCTAATTGATGGAGCACTCACCAGTGGCAGCTGAAGCTGTGAGGGTCATGATATCACCAGCAGTCCGCACATTAACAGCAGAGCTAACAATAGCAGCCATGTGCTCACGATCTGCACCCATACTCTCTGCCACTTCCACACATTGAGCAGCAACCAAAGCAGCAGCCGAAGCAACTGCCATGGATATCTTGGAGGATGAGTCCTCTGATGAAGATGCTGCTGTGGCAGCAGTAACTGCAGCAATTGCTGATGCTACACCAGCAACTGTAACAGCTGCATGAACTTGTGCATTTTGAGAGCGATTTGCTTCTTTCCGCTTCTCTTTCAGGTCTTTGATCCAGCGTCCCATTGACTTCCCCCTTAATGGTGTCCGGACCATGCTGAAGCTTCTTTGGAACTACAAATTCCATTCAAACCCAAACAATAGTTTTATGAGACAAGAACAACACATGTTGTCTGGTAAAAGCTAGTTCTGGCCTGAAGCCATATGCATACTTGCACATTGTTAGAAAGTTCAAAGCACTTGAGAGTGCTCAATAATGAATGCCCTCTAAGCTTGCAAAGTATCTTTGATGGTCCATCAGTGCCTCAGTAACCATGATCACCCATAATGGGCTGCTTTTCAAATAGCAAGAGAAGCCCATTATGGGTGCCCCTGCAACCATTGGTGAAGTGGGTCAATCTGCTTAGTCAGTGTGAACACTGGGCAAAAAGGTCTCTAGCTGTGTCTGCACAGGCAAGAAGAACTACACCCCAGAAGACCACCACTGGTAGGGTTTCATTGCTGGGAAATACTGAGAAGAGTAGACGTCTCTATGCACCATTTTACAAATGGCAACAGCTGCAGAGTTTTCCTCAGCTCCTTTGGGTGTGTATAATTTGCTTTCTTCTCAAACCTGAAACCAAAAATGTAGAAACAGAAGAAACAGAACAAAACGATTCCTTGCGTACACAGATGCAAGTTATATATACCTTATAGTCGTCTATATGGCGAGGAGACCGACGAGGGCTTGTTGACCCCAATGTTGTTCCACTGCTGTGCGAATTCCTGTGTGAAGTAAATGGTGAAAGCTCCTGCCAGGAAAAAAACAGATACATGAGGAGGAGGAGAAGGAGGCCTCAACTGACTCAGCCAAAGAAGACTGCAGATGATGATGATGGAACAACTGTCATGATGGTGATGGAGTTTTTGCTCTTCACCTATGTGCAGAGCCATCACCACAGATGATTTTGTCTGTTGTTGCTAACGCTGGAATGGGAAAGAGGAGAGTGGAGGGGAGACTTACAGCTCCAGGAGTCATGATGCGCTCCATCACTAACTGAGAGGTCATAGAGGAGGCGAACGTGAAGGGTGCAGTTTCCAGAATAGGGTCATCCACCGAAGAAGAATGATGAAAGGAGTGCTGCTGCAGCTGATGCCCTGCTGTTCCTGTAAGCTGAGATACAGGAGGAGGAGGAGCAAGAGCTCGAGCTATTTCTACAGACGAGATACTCCATGAGCGAGACAAAAACTCCATAGGCTCCTGAGGTGTTTCTGGAGCTGGATACGTGGGCATCAACATGGGGTAATCCTCGTCAATATTCTCCAGAAACGGCTGCTGCTGCGGCTGCGAGAAGCTATCTTTGGATCCAGCTGCAGGTTCCAGCAACAGGTAGAGCTCTCTGTCTTGTTTCCCCTGTGCACCTGGAAGAATACCGGAATACAAACTGCGTGTGCTACTGCTGCTGCTTCTGCCCATACTTGCCATTGTTGTTGTTGTTGTTCCCTTCCCTTCCTCTGCTAGATAGATAGATCGGTCACCAGAAATGCAAGTTTCCGAACGGAAGATCGACGATGATGATCTAGGTTTGCTTGCTTGTTACGCCATGCTCATGCCGGCTTACGTACCGCTTCTGTTCCTGCTCTAAAAAACAAATCCTCCTCATGTCGTCGTTCACAACTCTCATTGTTGAATCGGAAATTTTCTCCAAATACGGACCTCCTCCTCCTCCTCCTCTGTCTTGGAAATACATGAGAAGAGAAGAGAGGAGTCCGACCTGCTGCAGTCCGTCTCTCCGCAATAAGAAAAAACAAAAGTAGAGAGGAACAGGTCGAGAAGGAAGATCCAGAAGGAAGAATTATCAAGCAACTTGAGTCTACGACTCGATTATATCCTCAAGAACTCGTCGGATTCGCGTCCTCTATGACAACGGATTCGCATCGGAGAAAACAAAAACATCATCATCATCGGCAGCTTGATACGATCCAATACGACCCTGCTTCCTACATTCTTCGGCGCTTCTTGGAGATCATTTTTTTTGCAGTTCCTGAACAGACAGTTTGCACGGAAAGAAAGAGAGCACCGTAGTAGTATTCAGACCCGGAGGACGTCCTTCATGGGCAATCAGCACGGCTGAAGAAAAGGAAGAAAGAAGATCCGTCTCAGGCCTCCACGAAACCTTCAAGGCAAAGAGAGAGAAAACAACAAAAGAACGAAGAACGAACGAACGAACGCGGGACAAGACTTCATAAAAAAA
>Ga0209611_10010270_pt1 | contig 13836 bp, 7 predicted proteins | sample S1TSphgellanicum_3_FD_187693 | JGI IMG/M metagenome (GOLD analysis project Ga0209611, IMG submission 187693) | Host-associated microbial communities from peat moss isolated from Minnesota, USA - S1T2_Fc - Sphagnum magellanicum MG (SPAdes) (version 2) | ecosystem: Host-associated > Plants > Peat... | reverse complement strand
TGATCAACTTTCTATATTTATTGCTAGACACTGAAAACCAAAACACCCCTTTCCCTCAATGTTAGAGTTATGCCATGAATTATGCCTGATGTGTGGACATGTCTCTCCTCTTGGTTGGCTGTCCATGAGTTGTTCGACATGAGAGTCATGCAACTTAAAAGAGTTTTGTATTATTACTAGTTTTATAAACCAGAGATTGAACATGATTTGCACATATGAAAGTTATTTGAAGTACTAAAGTACAACAGCTAGTATTTCACTACAGTGAAAATTTTATTTAACATCATGTTCTCCCATCATGTATGAAACTTGGAACATATGTTCTTGTTCAGTAAGTCACATTAGATCATTACCAGGTCCAACAAAACCTGAAAACATCCAATGCGTGATACACCCTGTAAATTACATTATTAATCAAACTTTTTAGAGGGGACATGGGTGGAAGATGGGTGGAAAATAGATCCATAGTGGAAAATGGGTGGAAAATAAATCCATGGTAGAAGATGGGTGGAAAATTTAATGGGTGGAACGTTCCAAATTTACAAATTTAATATAGAGTGTGTTCATTGAAGCATTCCAACATATGCTTCCGATAAAGGTCTATATGGATCTCATTCTCTTTCAATGATCTACTCATGAACAATACACTTGCCTTCTTCAAGCACAATTATGCTAGCACATGCATGAATAACATTCTCACAAAAGTAACAAATTTTGACCACATATAATGTTGCACTTGTAATTATAGTCCTTTTGCCTTTGCTTGGTTCATTTCATGTGTCTTAAAATATCATGTTGGTTTAGACCACCACATTTTGAGACATTGGCATCTTGTTGAACCCTCTTTAAGCATGTGCCATGTTTCCACATTTTGCATACATGACAACCAAGTTGTCCTCATAAAATGCATAAAGTGAGATTTAAATCCCATCCGCTTTCAGATGTTTTGTTCATGAACATACACTTGCCCACTTTAAGTATAATGACATCATCAACAAATGCATTTAGAATCCTCACAAATGCAAAAGATTTGGTTGCACACCTTGCTATTACATACCAGCCAACAATTTAATTACAACAATTCAGCACTAAAATAGTCAAACAACAATTGTAGCACATTGACAATAACACTACATCAATAACATCATTAAAAAATACTAACACCAACATAGTGCCAACACTTGAAAACAATTACAACATATAGGGAACAACAACATTGGAGCTAACAAGCAACCTTACTAAAATCTTCTCTATATCTTAAATAGTTTAGTGATGCCACCATTGAAGTACATTGCCGCTAATTTTGCATTGTGGAACAATGGTCTCACCATGTTGATGAACTTATTATCTATAGCTAATTTTTCCAAAACCATGAACATAATATTTCTATTTATTTTATCATAACATTATTATAAAACTTGTCCCTAAACCATCATTCATTCCACCCATCTTCTAAAGGAAATGGGAGGTTTGCATTGTAGTGGATTTTGGACATTTTCAATGAAAATCCTAATGAACTAGAACACTTGGGAAGATGCCCAATACAATTCCACCATGCACCACCCCATGTCCATTAAGCTCCACTATTGTACACTTGGGGGTGGGCACCAATTTATATATATATATATACTCATTTAAAATTTTATATATTTTTTAGGTTGCCCGTGGACTTTATTGGATTTTTAAAAAAAATAATGGATGTTAGTTCAATGGACATTAGGAGTGGACATGGACTTATGTAGTGGAAATCTAGTGGACTCTTGTAGTGTATGTGGCCTTCAATAGACATTAATGGGTCTCTTTAATGAACTTTAGTGGAGATTTCGTGGATACTAGTAGGGGATGTGGACATTAATGGATTTCTTTAATGCATAAAATATTTAATTCCTTGGATATTGATTAGCAATTAGTTTGATTGACAATAAGTAACAATGTGATATAGATGAGATATTATGATTATGATGGAATCACCTTTGAGGTATTTTATTTGTTTGTAATTCAATTGCACATGATTTTGATTACAATTCAAGAAAGAATTAACTAATATATGTTTTAGGCTATTGTTGTCATGGTGTTAACAACCATGATCACATTGACCATCGCCAAACTATTCCCTTTACGTAATGAAGTTTTACATCCAAAGGGGCACAATATGCACACAAATGATCAATCAACTAGCATCCAATAACTAATTTGTTGATTTTACAATATGCCATTACACCTGAAGTTGAAGAGACCTTGTAAACATGAAATGTTGTCAATCAAGGACAACCAATAGATCTAAAAAACACTATTAGTTGCTTGTAGAAATTTTTAGCCATTGTTTGTGTTATATGAACTTCAAATCATTTTGATATGTTTTGCACACCCCCTTCAATTTCCACTATAATATCCAACAACACCCCTAGATCATTCTTTTGACATCTTAAACAAACCACCAAACTCCACCTTACATAACTAAGCCTTGGGCCTATTCAAGGTTGGGGGGTTCCTAAAAAAGGAAAAAGGATTCTAGGACTTTTGTAGGGCTACATTTTGCAAATAACATTTACTTAAAACAAATTTAAGTGAAAAAAATTGAATGATTCAATTTAAAATAATCCATGTGACAGTGGTAACTTTTTACATGTATATATAATTGTGTATCAATATTTTGGTTTATAACAAAAAACACAAAAAATCCTATAAATTCCCAAATGGGTTTGAATGGACAACCAAACATGTTTTTTGGCAAAATTATTTTTTATACATGTGACCTAGACCAAAAGCTATACATTTTGAACCCATTGAACATAATGTTTTGCCAAATGGTTAAAAAAATTGAGTCTTTTGCTTTGCAACCTTGTGTTTCAAAATTTTAAAACTTTGAAATTTTTGTATGAATTGGTTTTTCATCAAGTTCATCCAATGAACATGTATTTTTCATAAAAAGGGGAATGTTTTTGTTATATACAAAATTTGAATCAATTATATGACTTTATGCATTCCTTTTGATTATTTTTTTAAAAATTGCAATTCAAACACTTTCAATATATTAGTTTAAAGGATTCAAAATGACATTTACATAGTATCCAAATTAGTTTTTAATAATTTTATTAATTTTGCAAGACACCATTTTATCTATTGACATACAACAATCCATTACAACTATAATAATGTAAAATAAACAAAAATTCAAAGTTGTCCTTCATAATCCTTTAAAAATAGGTCATTCCTTTTTGGTACCCCAATTGTGAATAGACCCTCTTATGCACTTTATTAATCACCCAAATTAACAACAAAAAGATATCTTGATAAAATGCAATTAAAATTAGGTCATGAATCACACACCTATGTATATTGTCCATGAAATTTAATGTGAACCTTCTTTTGATCTTAAAAATAATGCAAAAGAGTAATTTTTTGATCTTAAAAACAATGCAAAGGAGTAACACGTTAGAGTTGCACACCAAAACCTCACAAGGTTGAATAATGAACTTCACACCAAAGCTTGATATTGACATTGTGCTACAAAACATGACATACATTTTTTTAATTGAATAAATTATGAAGGCTAATTTAATCCACAAGATATTATACACCTAATACACACACAAAAAACCATTGACATCAAAACTAAAACATAAGTTTAAAAAAAATTATTTCTAATCTACGTACGTTGCAATCTTATTTATTTAACATGATAAAAATTTACACTTGTTCATCTTTTACCTCTCAAAGTTGTAATCTTATGCAACAAACTCCATTTGATCCATCCCACCAAACACATCATGTGATCAATTCTTCATGCACCAAAAATATATATAGCTAATCAAAATATGCTACCTTCACTCCTTGTCATTTTGTTTTCATCTCTATGATCTAAAACCTTGACTTAGTGATTTATATTCATCATTTTTTTTCATCTAAATGCATGTGGCAAAAAATTGTCCAATGGGCAAGAAAATTCAAATTGAAATTTTTTCAAATCAAAGATGAATGTGAGTGACTATTTTCATCTATTTTTTCATCTTTTGAATATGAAACCCTAAGTTCATGTGTACACCTATTCATTCAAGTTGGTTCTTAGCATGGGGTTGGTGGTGAAGCAAAAGATTTATTTGAAACCTTAAGCAAGTTGATGTTATCATGTTTTATTCAAGTGCTATTGCTTTTGTGTTAATATTTTAATGTATTGTTGTTCCTTGTATGTTGTTGTATTGTTGTTGATGTTGTTGTGTTGTTGATGTTATACCGGTGCTAGTATTTATCTACTAATGTTGTTAATTTAATGTTATTGTAATTATAAAATTGTTGGTTATTTTGCAATAGGAGGATGTGCAATTAAATCTTTTGTTTTTGCAGGGTTGCTAAGTGCACTTATTGGTGAAAAATAAATCAATTTGGTTTTTGTTGGAACCTAGATAAACTAGTTGATGTTCTTGTGTTGTTGCTCAAGTGTTATTGTTTTTGTGCCACTACTTTTCATGGAAGTACCTTTTATCCTAGCTGAAAAGATGTTCAATTTCATGGTAAAAAAAGTAGTCAAATGTTTGGGAGATATAAAAAGCATCGTTATTGCTAAAGATACAAAATAATAAATCATATTTCAATATGTTGATGATATTATTTTATGATTGAAAGGCAAGAGAAAAAATATACAAAATATGGTTTTAAATGTTTTTGTTTATCATTGGTTTATACATAAATTGGGACAAGTTAATAACTTACTATAATTGTAGACACTAAAAGAAAATCTCAAATATATGATTGGGTTTATGACTAATATTCTAGTCATTAAAGACAAAAATGAGTAATAACCTTAAAATCAATATGGACAAATTGTTTAGAACAATAATCATTTAGGACATGATGTCACACAATGATGTGGCAAATTTCATCCATTAGTCATAAAAAACATATTTGAAATTATTAGTGATAATTTAGTCATTGTGTAATTTTTTTTAATTATTACAAATTGGACCCAAAAAACTTGGCAACAATAATTATTTATTATCATAGATTTATTATATGTAATATACATGTAATAAAATATTTTTTTATTTCAATTATTTTTAATTTCATTGCTTTTCATCCTATTAATTGTTGACACATGTCACCAACTAAGCTATATCTAAAACCTAGTTTAAGTGACTAAGTAGACCACTTAATCTACCTAGGTAAGCACCTAACTTAGGAAGTCTAAGTAGGTAAATCAATATTACAATTGTGAAGTTTGACCTCGAGGATGGAATTCAACTTCTTCACCACCAAACCACATTGCATGTTGTGTAAATACTTTAGTGTTTATTTTATTTAGACCATAATTAATTTAAACATTGATAATTTTTCAAAATAAAAAATTGAAATTTTATTCATAAATTTTATTCAATGATGTACACAATTATATATATATCTATTCATTCAAAATATAAATATTTGAAATTTTTTATTGGTAAACATTTCAATGACCATTCTTTGTGAAAAAAAAAATTCAAACACATGATTTGTAAATGGAAAAACCTTTGTGAATAATACAAGAATAAATTATATATATATAATAAATATTTATCCTATTAATTATGTTGTAAAAATTTAATCTAAATATTTTAATTAATTTTAAAACTACTGGTTTTCTGAAAGTATAAATTTTACTCATTTTTACACATATAATAATAATATTCTTTAATAATGTTTTTATACACACTAGTGTGGCTTGTACCGTTGGCCTAAGTGTGAACACATTACAAAATGGCTCAACATGTGAACATTGTTTTGCAATGTATGTACCAATTTTTTGAAAAGCCAAATATGAAAGGAAATCATGCTTGAATTGAATGGTAAGCCTTCAAGTGTTACCATGTTCATAGCTGATTTTTCTTTTCAAAACCTAGTTTTTTGGAGTTTATTTGAATTTTCAGCAGCAAAAATCATTTAAAAATCAATATCTCCCACAATCTGAATCCAAATCTTACCAAATAAATTCCATTAAATCCTGCTCATCGAGATCTTTCCAAAAGCAGGAAAGGCATATTCCAATTGCTTCAAAATTTTCAGCTACAATTTCATTTAATTTTCAGTGAAAAAATCATTCAATATTCAAGAACTTCTACACCACAAGTCCAAACGCCATGAAACCAAGCCAATGCACCCCTCCTCCTCGAGAGTTATCCAAAGAGACCAAGAACACAATCCAAAGCATCACGATCCAGTGGATCTCAATGGTACAAACAAAACAAAACAAAACAAACAACCTTCCTTCATAGATAGACTAGAGTGGCTACGGCTGTTGGCCCAAGTCTTACCACGTCCTCAACTGATATTTCCTTCCAAAACCTGGTTTTTGGGAATTTATTTGAATTTTTGGCAGCAAAAATCACTTAAAAATCAATATCTCCCACAATCTGAATCCAAATCTTACCAAATAAATTCCATTGAATCCTACTCATCAAGATCTTTCCAACAACACCCAAGGCACATTCCAATTCCTCCAAAATTTTCAGCCACGATTTAATTTAATTTCCAGTGAATATATCAATCAATATTCAAGAACTTTTGCATTGCAAGTCCAAACACCATGAAACCAAGCGGATATACCCCTCCTCCTTGAGAGCTTTCCAAGGAGATGAAGAACATTATCTGAAGCATCCCGGTTCGTTGGATCTCAGTCGTACAAACAAAACGAAACAAACTATCCTCCTTCATAGATAGATGTAAAATAAAATTTATTTCTTTTGTATACATATAGCATATAATTTTTTATTTAAAATTTTGATAGAATTTTTAATTAAAAATAAATTATGTATTTCCTACATCTTACATTTTTATTTTTAAATTAAAATATTAAAAATATATAATATATCATTTTTTACCATTAAAATGTATTTCAATGTATAATAATTAATTTATTCACATAAAATGTTATTAAATGGATCATATATCAAGTTTACCTATACATGTATAAATATCAATTTAAATGAATTCCCTACATGTCGTAATTCCTTACATTTGTCTATATTCATATTAAATGACTGATTGTCATATTTTAATCATTGTAAAGTAATTTTATGACTATGTTGTTTATATAGTGACATGTCATTTTTTCACATCATTTGCATAATCATTATTTAGTTATATTTGAAATGACTTTATCCTGGTCACATTTTCAAATGAAATCATGAATGTCATATGGATGAAAAATTATGATGAAAAAATGATGTCATCCTTCATATTACCACGTTACCATTTACTAGTCAAATGCATCATTATTATATGATTATAAGTTTTTACACATGGGATTTGAAATAATATCCTATGATTATAGTTAATGACATAGTCATATAGAACATCTAGTCATTGATTTTTTGGTTGCAAAGGACAAAATAAATTCTAGTGAAAAAAGAGTAAGGAAAAATTTAGTTGGATCAAGGGATTCATTTGAAAGTGGGTTAAAGCAAGTGATTTTTATAAACTCCTCAAAATCATTTTCGGCCTAAACCTAGATGTCAAGGAGGTAGATAATTTTGTGTTAGCAATTAGCACCTACCCAACAATAAGCATGTACATAAAAAAATTAAGTTCTAAAGTTTTTTACACATGTCACTTGTTACAAGGGCAAGAATTGTTAATGCAATCCTTGCATCCACATTATGGTTTTTTATTTGTGTTTAAAGAGGTTGTATGAAATTAAAAAATGAAATAGTATAAACTTATTTTAAGGAATATTTAGTGGTCAAGCAAGGAACATCAAGTTTGGGTTAGAATTAGTTGGACTAATTGTTACACCCATAATTAAGTGGGCAATCTAGGTTTCATACGTCTCAAAGAAGCACTTTTAGCCTTGATATGCAAGCGGGTTTGGAGGGTTATGGAACTAGGGGATTTGAATCCAAAACCTTACTAAAATTCAAACTAGCTAGATGCAAGCCCTCTCAACATGGGAAATGGTTTTTAAATTTGGACCAAACCTTGGTTAAAAGGCATGTGTCCCCACCAGGCTTTGGGTGTGCGGGTAGATGATGAAAGCTTGGAAAAAGAATAGGGAACAATATTTTACTCAAACCTCCAAGGGTTTGATTCCATTAAAAAAGTCAAGGTATGGTGGGAATTAACTTTGGAATGTAAATGATTTTTGGGTTTTTATTCAAGGAATCCAAGAATGACACATGGTAGAGCTAAAAGATATTGGAGATTTGTAGAACCTTGCTAAGAGGGATTGAAGATCTATAGAACTTGAAAGGTAAAGGTTTATATTCATGGGAAGAGGTTAGACCTCAATTCAATTTTAAAAACATGAATCAATGCATTTGGAGGAAATTATTTGAGAATATCCCAAGAATTTGGTTTGAAAAGTTTATGGCCCTTTTGAAGGATTTCAATAGTGGGGATTGGCTAAAGATTTATTAGAATATAATTAAGGACCTCACATTGTTTTTTGCATCCCATGCAACTTATGTCCCTCTGTTAGTGCTTAATAGTAGATGAATTTAAATACTTAAATAATACCATGCTTTTGAAGTAGGGATTCACTCCAAAATCCTCATGGTGAAGAATAATCAAAATGAATTCATTAATGTTAAGGGCAAAACTATGTTGTTTATATTAAACAAACTAGATAAAATGTAGTGCCAATATTTGACGGGGTGGATAGAAAAGTAGCAAAATATAGTAGGTTGAGTTTATTAAGACTTATGAGGAGTTTGAATTGAAGTTTATGGCAGGAACTTGCAAAAGATTTCTAGAGGAGTTTTAAAAATGGCTGGACATTATCAAGATTATAATGTTGACTAGTTTTGAAAGAAGATAAGTTCATGATATAGTTAGAGAGGAGTTTTGATGGTGATTAAGAACATTGATATTACAGTGCACTTTTGTTTCTTGATTGTATTTTTCAATTCCATATGGTTTAATTTTGTTTTCAGATCATTACACAGGTGCAAATATGCATTTTGGAATGTATTTTGTGTTGGGTTTTACTTCTAATTTCTATAGTTGTTATTATAGAGTTTGTATGTTTGAGAATAATATGTTAAAGTATATAATTCAAGAATAACACAATGTTAGAATATTAACATTTACTAGTTAGACTTCTAAAAATGATAAAAATATGCATCATTAAATTAAAATCAAGAGGATTGGAATGCAATATCTTCTATGGGGGTTTTCAAGATCTAGAATTAAATCCTATAATTCATAATTGAAACATGCAAGAGGTACATTACAAAGTTGGCAATGAAAATGCTAAAACATAAAAGGAAGCTCTAAAATAATGTATTTGACTTGTCGAAAAATGATATTTCAATTGACTTCCAATTGAGATGGAAAGATATCTAAGTGAAATGCAAAGCTCAAAAAGAACATCCTTCTTGTGATCATTTTGGCACTAAGCTTTGGAGGTCAATTCTTAGAGGGTGAAAATAAATTAAACTATATAGGTGGGCTACCCTTCTTATGAAATAGTGATGTTATTTCCCATAAAATTTTGGTGATGTTCATGGGCTTAAATGGCATGGGAAATCATGTTCACATTTTGGGATTGGCTATAGCTACCTTCATACATCAACTACACATGGGAAAGGAAGTTTTCAACTTTGAACATTTAACAAAATATTGTTTCACATGTTAAAAAAATTTAGTCACCTCTTACACCTTGTTGTGGGGCTTAACACTATGGTACATTTGGAAAGATCACAATGATCTAATCTTTAAGAATTATAGTTGGCATAAAGTAAAGTTAGAAATAACGATTTGGGAATGCTTGCTTGACTATGGCTTCAATGGTAATGCACCTTGCAATTGGTCCTAAAACATGCAAATGGTGAAGGTAGGTTCCTAAAAATGTTTGAAAAAGTGAGAGGCCTTCATCAAATGATATTTGCATGTGATGAATGGAAAGTTAAGTAGTGTTATGAATTGCATATGAGTGGTAACATAATGTGATTTTTTTTTTAAAAAAATTTGTGCTATAGTTAGTTGTTTCCCATTCTCTCCTTGTATTAATCCTTTTTGCAATGGATTCTATCCATTTTTGCCCCAAAAAAAAAAGGAATATGGGAGAGGTTTTGTGGGAATATTATACAAATATAAATTAAGTGGATTGTAATGGGGGTTGTAAGTTGTTGGTTGAATAGTGAGGTTCTTGGTTTATTATTATTTATTAAACCTTTACTTGAATGTTTAAATTGATAGAAAAAACATAGTAAGGAAGGGGAAATTTTTTGTGGGGTGAGTGTCCCATAAATTTTAACAAAAGATCTTAATTGTGTAAAGAGGGTTTGTTGTAGGATTGGTTGGATCAAGGGGAAATATTGGTGTGGTTTGTGTCATTGATCATTACGGATACTAAACAACCAGTAGTTAAGACAAAGTGAAAGAAATATCAATTAAAAAGTAAAGAGAAAGGAGGCTGAAACCAATGTTGTGCGAATATCTGTTTTCAAAAAATAAGTAGTCTTCGGTATTACATATTTTATAACTTTCATTATCCTTTTGGCTAAAATTTCAATATTTAAAAAATATATATTAAAACCTTTGGGCATGGTTCAATTGATTTTTCCCAATTCATGGTAGTTATCAAGTACTTATGAGGTTTAAGGTTGTTGAAGTGGATGTGGTTCCAAATACAATTAGGATTTTTGGTTATAATCTCAAAAGTGTTCATTTGATTCAAATTGACATGGATTGCATTATCTAGCTTTCCTATGCATCACACATTATCATAAAACTTATAAACATACATTAAAGTACATATGTGCATAATATGCTAGTAATCAAAAAATGATTTAAAAGATCTAATTTATAAGCTCAAAGTTTTTAACATCCTATGATCGTCCTTGGAAATGACTTTTTGTTTAAGGTTGCAATTGAATCCACCTTCACCTTTGCAAAAATATTTCTTCTAAAAACACTTTTATGCACAATGGATCACAAAACAACAAATTCAAACAATATACTTACATAAACAACCCAAAAAAAATCAAGACACAAAACAACAACAAAGACCCAAAATACAAACTCAAGACTCAAAAAAACCACCAAGACCCAAAATAAATATTGAATTTTGATGCTAACTTGCAATACACAAAATTTTAAAAATTGATAAATGATTTATAATAGATGGAGTGGACAAAAAAATGTGCAAAATGAACATAATTAACAATTCACTTGCGATAAGCAAAAAACTCTCTCAAATTCATGGGGATTGGTAAAATAGAAGAAGTCAAAATTTCAAAAACTCAAACTCGCACACATATGGCATATCAAAAAATGCAAATTGACCAATTCAAAAAGACAAAATCTAAAAAGAAATATAAAACTTGCCAATAGTGGTAAAATCAAAAAAATTAAATTTACTCCAAATTTTCATTTAATATAACGCCCAACCCCAAACATCACACAAACTTACCTTAAATAATGCATATCAAAATGACAATTAACACACAGATAACTACCATCAAATGATTACCATCACAAAATTAAAAAACAAATCCAACATAATCCAACTTGCTTTTAAAAAACACACAGTAGAAAATAAAACACAACGAATTTGACTTGCATTTCTTTAAAGTTGCAAAAAGTTTGAAGACTATCAAAGTTTTTCAAAATCATGCCTTAAATCATCATTGAATTATTGCAAAACCAAAATAATAAAATCTAATGCAAATAGTTTGGGGTTGAAATTTGAATTTCCACCATTGACAATTCATATTCACCTTTATTTTAATTATAAAACAAAAACACACCATCAAAACAATTTTGGTGAAACAAAATGCACATGAAATAAAATTAAAAAAACAAATATGAATATGAATACAAAAAATCAAAAATTTAAATGAAAATCTTTTAAGAAAAGGCCCTAGTTTTTAATGAGCTTATTATTTAATTCAACTATAATAGATTTTGAGATAAGAAAATAAATTGTACTTTTAACTTATAGGTCCCATCACAACCAACATGACATCCTTAAGTTAGTTGTCAATCACCAAAATGAAGGGACCCAAATTTTCAATCCTTAATTGTGATCACCAAAGGTTTGTGATGACACCAACGATATTAAATATTCATTCTATTTCAATTTATGACCCTATGTTAAACACTTAATGAACTAACAAGGAAACATGTCAAAATTGGTATGCACATTGTGTCCACTAAAGTAGGGGGTTATCATGATAAATTGTGACTCATTTTTCAAAGTTGAAATTATTACATCATCAATTGACATAACTTGCCCAAAGAAAAGATCATTTTTTTCAGCTAATACTAGCTTTATTGGTTCCTTATAAGGGTTTAAGTGATTATAAACTTGCAATAAAAAAAGATCATGATCTTAACATCATATTTAGATATAGCAATTTTAGTAACAATTGAATTGCCCACAAAGTTTTGAATACAATTCATTTCTAACAAAGGTTGAACATGATCACCAACATGTTATGATTGTAAGCCATTGAAAAGGTGAAAAATTGCATCAATATCCGCAAAATTCACACCATCATCTTTCTTTTAAATTTTTACAATTTTGAATCAAAATCACCACAAATTAGTGGTTCATTCAAATTTTCAATGTTAGCCGTGTTTTCATACCAATGCACAAAATGAAAGCAAAAAAAAAGCCTATGACAACAACCAATACCCTTGGTTTTGGCTTAAAATATAATGCCTGACAACAATAAATAATGTCTTGGCAATTACTTGAGCCATTGCCCAAGTTTGTCCTATTAACATTTTAGAAAACAAGTGTAAAGCCTATTGTCATCCATAGCATATGGCGATTGTATTTTGATATTCAAGAATTTCTTGAAACAAAATAACTTTTGAGGCAAATTGTGCTTCCATAAAAATTTTGAGCATCCTTGTTGGCACCCTTGTAATGCTACAAAAATCTTTTTAGTTTTACTTCCTTTTTCCTATTATTAAAATTCAAGTAATAGTTTTTTGCAATGATGCTTGAATAGGCTTCAAACTCACTTTTGAAAAACCCTAACAAACTTTAGCATCATCACTTGCATATTGAATTGCCTTTGACATTGCATAACCAAACATGATCCTGCAAAGGGGTAGGTAATTGATGGGGATAATAAGAGACTATGAACTTCACAATGTTAGTCAATGTGTTCAAATTTGAGCCTTTGTCTGTGAAATAAGTAATGAATTTGTCATGCAAACCAAATTAATCATGAATTAAATTTTTTTTTGCCATGGTTAAACTAGTTGTATTTTGCACCTCAAAAATCACAACAATTAAACAGGTGGGATCCCAATAACTATTGATAAAGTTAACAAATATAACAAATGTGTTGTAGGTAGCACACAACATCCAAAGATAAAAGAAACTATTCATGTAAATGTAAGAAGCAAGAATTAAAAGGACATTTTTCTTTCCTAGTTGTAAGCCTTGGAACAATTTCATTCATTGGTTGTTGTTAAAATGGAAATTGTACCTAGGTGCATTGACAAAGAATTAAACGCCTTGACCATGGATTCTCAACGGATGACAAAGGACAATATCCTTTTGTAATGCTCAACATTAAATCCTCCAAAAAATGCTATTGCATTGGGCTAGATTTGGTATAAGGTCAGTTGCTATCAATGCATACAAACCAGGCATTGAGGGCACCTATCGTTAGTTGTATTGTTTAGTTGTGGGGGTGTGTCCAAACTGATTTTTTCCTTAGCTGATGGGCCTCTTTGATTGGCCCATCACCAAGAAAACCACTCAAATATGGACAATCTCAAAATAGAAGATTATGTAGCCATTTCTTTTGGTCTTCCTATAGAGTTACAAGGGGAAAATTTTGAGCAAAGGATACGAGATGAAGTGTGGCCCTATTATGAAGAGCTTGAGGAACAGTTAGGGGA
>Ga0209611_10010263_pt1 | contig 13841 bp, 13 predicted proteins | sample S1TSphgellanicum_3_FD_187693 | JGI IMG/M metagenome (GOLD analysis project Ga0209611, IMG submission 187693) | Host-associated microbial communities from peat moss isolated from Minnesota, USA - S1T2_Fc - Sphagnum magellanicum MG (SPAdes) (version 2) | ecosystem: Host-associated > Plants > Peat... | reverse complement strand
CGAACAAACGACGCTCAGCGGCACGGATCTTCCGCCCGGCGTGAACGGCGCCGCCCCGGCACAGGCGCCCGTCACGCACGAAGCGGTCGCGGTGCCGAACGGTCCGCCGATCGAAGTGGCACACGATCAGAGCGCGAGCCAACCGATCCTCGTGAAGGTTCTGCGCTACGAACCGAAGATGCGCGTCTCCGTGCTCGGCACGTCGGGCGAAGAACTCGAAGGCGCGAACGTGCAACCCGGCGATACGGTCGTCTCGCTCTCATCGCCAGACGAACTCGGCACGAAGCATCCCGCGATCGTCGCGACCTACGAAGACGGCTCGTCGCAAGAAACGATCGTCAAGTCGATCCACGTCACGGGCTCGCTCTGAGCTAGAGCGTTGAAGGCGCCGCTCGCTGCCGCCACGTCGTGCGCAGCTCTCCCACAGACGCATGACTACGGCGGATCGCACATCGGCATGTTCTTCGGAAACGGCTGAATGTTTCCCGACGACGGTATCAGAGCGTTTTGATACCACCGATCCACGAGCGAAGTCGATATGTCGATGGCATCCGTGCTATCGCGATCCTATCCGTGCTCGTCTTTCACGCGGAATATCATATCCATACCCTGTATCGATCCCAGACGTCGTCGTTTGCCGACAATTGGGGCGCACAAGGGGTGACGCTGTTTTTCGTTATCTCGGGCTTCTGTCTGAGTTATGGGACATTGAGCGCTTTGACGAGGCACGACACGTCCTTCGACCTCGCCACCTATTTCGTAAAACGGATTTGGCGGGTGTTTCCACCCTTTCTCATAGCTGCGATTTTTCTATTTGCCTTCGTCGCAATCGTGCGTCACATGGGCGGCCGGATCGACGAGCTCTTTCACGAGCCACAGAATATAGGCGAAGCTTTCGGGCAGCTGGCAATGTTCGACAGAAGCGGACGCTGGATCAACCCATCATTTTGGTCGTTACCGATCGAGCTACGCTGGTACGCAGTTTTCCCATTCGCCCTGGCCCTTTTTATCAGCTCTCGAAGGGCGTTCTTTAGCGTGTTGGCTCTTCTCGTGATCGGCCACGAAGTGACGCGTCTATGGCATTCGGAAGACATCGCACGTCTTCCGACATTCATGCTCGGCATCGTCGCGGCAGACCTAGCTGTCCGGAAAGAGTCCGCGCTAAGATGGTCCCTCCCCGGCATCGCGGTCGGCGTGGTAGCCGGGCAGTTGCAGGGCCTATTCGATCCCGCTACCGATTTTGCCGACCGCTTCGGCTGGCATCTTGCGTGCTTTTGCTTCGTCGCGACGGTCGTTTCGGATAAACGATTTCAGTCGGTGCTCGCATGGAGACCTCTGGCTGCGATCGGCGTCGCATCTTATAGCATTTACCTGATCCACGATCCACTCGTGACTGTTGTGGAAAACATTTCCCCGGACGTCTCACGGACTCCGGGCGTCGAAGCCCTTTTTGTATCGCTCTCTCTGCTCGTCGGGAGTATTTTCTATCTCATCGTAGAGCGCCCGCTTCAGAGGCAGGCTGTCGTTCGAAACGTTCAGGCGCATGGGGTTCCGCTGGCGGAGCGGCTGCTCCGGAACTTAGGCTTTCCCCGCACCCTGACGTTCCGTCACGAGCTCTTTTCCCGCGTCGCGCCGTCGGAACGGGAACGCCTGGAGGTAAAATCGCCTGGGTCAGCTCACGGGGATGTTGACCGCGAGCGCGTGCCAAATCTCGCGTAAGAACGAATCGGCATCCATCACGAGGCCGATCGTCTGCGTCGAGCCGCGGTCCGTGAGCTTCGTAACGCTTGCGGGATTGATGTCGACGCAGATCACCTTGCACGACGCCGGCAAAAGGTTGCCGACGGCGATCGAGTGCAAGAGCGTGCAGACCATGAGTGCCATGCCGATGCCCGGCACGAGTTCGCGCATCGCGCGTTGCGCTTCCACGACGTCGGTGATCACGTCGGGCAGCGGACCGTCGTCGCGAATCGAACCGGCGAGCACGACCGGAATCTTCTTCGTGTACGCTTGATACATGATGCCGCTCTTGAGCCGACCGCTCGCGATCGCGTTCGCAATGCCGCCGTCCGCGCGAATGCGGTTGACCGTGCGCAAATGATGGACGTGGCCTTCTTCCACGGGAAACGCATCGGCGAGGTTCACGCCGAGCGACGTGCCGTAGAATTGCGATTCGATGTCGTGCACCGCGAGCGCGTTCCCGGCGAAGAGCGCGTCGACGAATCCCGCTTCGATCAAACGTTCTAAATATTTTCCCGCGCCGGTATGTACGATGGCGGGACCACCGACGAGAAGAACGCGCTTCCCGGCAGCGCGCGTCGCGAGGAGCTCGCGCGCGATTTCCGCGATCAGAGACTCCTTCGGTTTCTCGCTCGACACGGCGCTCGACATGAATTCGAAAACTTGCTTGCGCCGCGGACGCTGGAGCGCTTGCACCCGGACGCCTTCGTGTCCGACGACGACGGCGTCGCCCGCGCGGATGTCCGACGGCGCGACGGTCGTGGGGCCGCCCGCGGCGAGTACGATCGCGCAGTCCATTTCCGGAAGCGCCACGGTCTGCCAATGGCCGTCGATGCGGACTTCCGATTCGAGGTTCGTCGTCGCATAGAAATCGTCGGGCAGGACGCCGTCGGCAGGCGCGGCGATCGTGACGGCGTCGGTATCGTCGGCGACGACGGCTCCGATATCGCGCAGCTTGTCGAGCAGGTCGTCGAGGTGTTCGCCCGTATCCGCTTCGATGCGCAGCCGCGCCGTACTCGGATCGGTCGCCGTCTTTCCGACCGCGAAGTTATCGATCGTGTAGCGGGCGAACTCGTTGTCCATGATGATCTCGAGAACGCGCCCGAAAACACCCGAGTCGAGGATGTGACCGCTCAGCTCGATCTCGCGGACGAATTGCGTCGCGCCGTTTCTCGAAGAATCCGACATTGGGCTTGACCTTCGTGCCGACGCCGCTCGGCAACCTCCGCGATATCACGCTTCGTGCGCTCGACGTCTTGCGCGCCTGCGACCTCATCGTTGCCGAAGATACGCGCGTGGCGCGGCGCCTGCTCTCGGCACTCGACCTCCCCTCGAAGCCGATGTGGAGCTACCGCGAGCAAAACGCGGCCGAGGCGACGGAATCGATTCTCGAGCGAGCACGCATCGGATCCGTCGCGGTGGTGACCGACGCCGGAACGCCCGGCATCTCGGATCCGGGGCGGGAGCTCGTGGCGGCGGCCCGTGCTGCCGGGATTCCGATCGACGTGTTACCGGGCCCCTGCGCGTTCGTCTGCGCTGCGGTTCTTTCGGGATACGACATCCGTCGGCTGACCTTCGCGGGATTCGTTCCGCGCGCGCTCGGCGAGCGCGAACGCGCGCTGCGTGCTGCGCTCGCAAGCGGGACCACGACCGCCTTCTACGAGTCTCCGAATCGGATCGTCGCGACGCTCGAGCATCTGCACACCTTCGCGCCGCACGCGCCCGTGTTCGTGGCGCGCGAGATTACGAAGCGCTTCGAGCAGCAAATCGCGGGCACGCCGTCCGACACGCTTGCGGCCCTCGAGCGTCCCGTGCGCGGCGAGATCGTTCTCGTGCTCGGACCGCTTCCGCCTGAGCCCGTGATTGCTGCCACACCCGACCATGTCGATGCGGCGATCGACGAACTCCTCGCCGCAGGCGTATCGCCGGCCCACGCCGCGAAGACGCTCGCGGCGCGCGATCTCGGCGACCGCGCGACACTCTACCGGCGCATTGCCGAACGTAAGGCCGGGACGAGTGGCGGCTGAGCGACGGCGGTGCTCGGCGTTTCCTCGCGCCGCATCGTGAGCGAACGAAGTGCGACGAATCCGATCGTGCCGAGCGCGAGCCACGTCGGGAGTTTGAAGAGGAACATCTCGAACGGCGTGCGTCCGTCGCGACCGCCGAGCATCGAGATCCACACGCGCCACGAGATCTGCGAGAGGAGTCGTCCGTCGGACACGCTCGCGAGTGCGGTGCCCGGATCGAAACGCACGTGCGTGGGAAACGCCGAAACGAAGAACAGTTCGAAGACGCTCTGCCACGGAACGGCGAGCACCATCGTCGCGCAGAGCACGAGCGGGCGGCGGCGCGCGTAACTCGCGATCGAGAACGCAAACGGCAGCGCGACCGCCATCAGGTGATCGTGAACGTAGACGCCGCCCACGAGCACGCACGCCGGCGGCGTGAGTACGGCAAAGGCCGCGTCGCCATGCACGCGCTTCAAACGCGCTGCGAGCCACACGCCCGTGCCGAGCATGAGGGCGTACGAACATTCGCCCAGCCGGATCGCGGCGGTCTCGTTCACACCGAGTTGGTATGCGAGCGCGGTCAAACTATACTGCGCGTGAAAATTCGCGACTTCCGAAAGCGCTTGCGCGGGCACGACCTGCGTGAGATACTCGAGATTCAGCGCGAGGCCGCCCACGAAAAACGAGAGCCAAGCGAGCGCGAGGATACCGGCGGCGACGGGAAGACGCGCGCGTTTCTCGAGCACGAAGAGCCCGAGCATCGCTGCGAGGCCGACGTGCGGCTCCATCATCGTCGGTAGCGCGAGAACGCTCGCGAGAGCGACGCGGCCCGAGCGCAGCGCGAGCGCGCTCGCGCAGAGTGCGGCGACCACGAACGGAACGGGCTGCCCGATGTAGATCGACGCGAGCGAAAACGAGACGAGCGTGGCGAAGCTGACGAGCACGATCGGCATGCGCGTCAATCGCACGATGATGAGGATCGTCGCCATCGCGGCGGCGAGCGAGCCGAGAACGAACACGACGCACGCGACGCGAAACGATGCGACCGAAAGCAGGGCGAACGGCACGATCGCGTAGGGCGGCAGCGTCTCGGGCATCACGAGATGCTCCATGAGCCGGATCCGCGACTCCGCAAACGCGCGCCGCTCGCACGAGCGTTGCGGTTCGGCCCGGTAGGGATCGACGCGCTCTGCGAGCCCCTTCCCGCCGCAATAGAATGCCACGAGGTCGGTCGGATCGGTGAGCGGACCCGCGTGGCCCGGCCGCGCTTCGTCCGACACGTAGGATGAGACGGCAAAGACCAGCGCCGCGAAAACCGCGATGCACGCGGCGAACAGGGCCGGGCGCTTCAAAGCCATACCCCTTCGTATCGGTGATTCGGCACGGCCGGCTTAACGAGCCACGACCGTTCCGGGGGCGCAGGCGGGCTCCGTTCGCGAGGCCAACCTGAGGCCATCCATGCCCTCGCGATCCTTTTACGTCACCACGCCGATCTATTACATCAGCGGCGATCCGCATATCGGTCACGCCTACACGTCGATCGCAGCCGACGTTCTCGCGCGCTACCATCGAACGCTCGGGCCGACGTTCTTCTTGACCGGGACCGACGAGCACGGCCAGAAGGTCGAGCAAGCCGCGCGCGACGCCGGCGTGGACCCCCAGACGTGGACCGACGAGCTCGTGCCGAAATGGAAGTCGCTCGATGCCACCTACGAGGTGAGCTACGACGATTTCATTCGAACGACGGAGACCCGCCACAAGACGCAGGTCGTGGCCGTATTCGAACGCCTCAAAGAGAGCGGCGACGTCTACCTCGGTAAATACGAAGGCTGGTACTGCACGAACGACGAGACGTTCTGGCTCGAGTCCAAACTCGTCGACGGTCGCTGCCCGAACCCCGAATGCGGCCGCGCGGTCCAGTGGCTTTCCGAAGAGAACTGGTTCTTCGCGCTCTCGAAATATCGGGATCGTTTACTCACGTACTATCGCGACCGACCCACGTGGGTGCGCCCGGAGCGCGCGTACAACGAGATGCTCGCGACGATCGAAGGCGGCCTCGAAGATCTCTGTATCTCGCGCGTGAATCTCGATTGGGGCGTTCCCTTACCGGGCGGCGGCGTGATGTACGTTTGGCTCGACGCGCTGCTGAACTACCTCACGGCGCTCGACTACGCCAACGACGGGGAGCGCTTTCGGACGTTCTGGCCGGCAAACGTGCAGATCGTCGGCAAAGAGATCGCGCGATTCCACACGATCATATGGCCCGCGGTCCTTTGGGCGCTCGGACTCGACGCGCCGCACGTCGTGTTCGCGCACGGCTGGATCACGCTCGAAGGCGAGAAGATGTCGAAGAGTCGCGGCAACGTGGTCGATCCGTTCGACTTGGCCGAGCGCTTCGGCGCGGATTCGATCCGCTATTTCCTGATGCGCGAAGCGCCGTTCGGGAGCGACTTCTCGTTCAGCGAAGAGAAAGTGCGACTGCGTCGCAACGGCGATCTCGGCAACGATCTCGGCAACCTGCTGAAGCGCTCGCTCGCGATGCTCGCGCGCTATCGCGACGGGGTCGTGCCCGCGGCGGCGCCTTCGACGTTCGGCGCTCGCTTCGCGGATCTCGGCACGCGCGCCGGCGCGCACATCGAGCGGCTCGCGTTTCGCGACGCGCTCGAGGCGATCTGGGAACTCGTTACGGCACTAAATCAATCGATCGAAGAGACGAAGCCGTGGGAGCTTCATAAACGCGAGCAAAACGAAGCGCTCGACGCCGTGCTCTACGATCTCTGCGAAGGGCTTCGCTGGCTCGCGCACCTGACGTTCCCGTTCATGCCGACGTCCTCGCGCGGCATCTGGAACCAGCTCGGTCAGAGCGGTGAGCCGAACGGCTCGTGGACCGAAGAGCTCGTGTGGGGCCGTCTCCCAAGCGGCGGTAAAACGGCGCCGGCCGAAGGCGCGCTCTTTCCGAGAATGGACGCGCCCGCCGCGGGTTAGTCGCGCGAAATCAGGCGCTACGGCGGAACGACGTCGATTCGACGCCGCTTTCGAGACACGCGTCGTACGCGCGAGACGCGATGTCGATCGCGTAGTTCTGACCGCGGTCGTGCGGGTAGACCTGTTCGAGGTTTGCGAGGAACACGCCGGGCACGTCCGTTTCGAACGGCGGGAGGGTGTCGCGATAGCTCGTCGTGACGACCGGTTGCGCGCCGCTCGCGCGAAACTCCCACGCATCGATAATCCAATCGCGCGAGAATGCGGGGTTGATCGCGCGCAACGACTCCGCGATTCCATCCAGGCGGTCGGTGAGCGCGCTTCCCTCGAACGATTCGCCATAGTTCCCGAGATAGACGAGATGGCGGCCGCCGTAGTTCTCCGGCGAAACGAAGTTCGTTTGCTCGACGACCACCATGTACGGGAAGTTCGGGTCGCACGCGTTGATCCAATAGTGCTTTGAGAGCCGCCGGTCGAGCGCGAGGACGATGCAGCGCGCGCCGAGCGCATCGGGCCGCGGCGCGACGTTACGCGTCCAATTCGATGCTGCCGGTGAGAGCGCCGCGAATGCGGCCGATGGAAGCGTGACGAGCGCGCGATCGTAGGTGTTCCACGTTGCCGAACCCGCGAAGCGTATCGCGACCTCGCCCGTCTCCGGACTCGTATCGATCGACGCGACGGACGTATCGTAATGAATCGTCCCGCCCGCGGCTTCGACGCGCTCGGCGAGCCGCTCGTACATTTGCGAGAAGCCGCCCTCGAGATACCCGAGTTCGCTCGTGCGATCGTGAATGCGCGCCCAGAACCACGCGAGCGAGACGTTCTCCGCATGGCGTCCGAACTTCGCGCGAAAGAGCGGTTCGAACACCACGCGATAGGCCGTGCGACCGGCGACGGCGCGCAGCCACGGTGCGGCGAGCATCCGCTCGAACAGCGTTCCATCGCGCGCGAGCTTCAGAATTGAGAGCGCAGCCGCGAGTCGCAGCCGGTCGTGCAGCGCGAGCGGCGCGAAGCGCAGGAGCGAGAGTGCGGAATCGAGCCGATGGAAACGGCCTTCGAACAGGCACGCGGTGCTCGGCGAGCGCCACGAGAGCTTCGAGGAAAGTCCGAGCTCCTCGATCAGCGCGATCATGTTCGTGTCGGTTCGAAAAATGTGGTGGTAAAATCGCTCGAGTCGATCGCCATCGGCGAAGGGGCGGAAGCACGACGCGAGTCCGCCGGGCACCGAGTCGCGCTCGATGACCGTGACCTCATGTCCCTCGCGCACCGCGCGCAGCGCGAACGTGAGCCCGACCATTCCGGCCCCGACGACCGCAAATCTCAACTCGTCCCGTCTTTCCAAACGATGCGCCCAACCAAGCGGCGGCCGCTCTTAGGAATATCGTCGTCCGGCGCTGGACAGTTGAGCGCGCGGTCGTGTTAAGATTTTGCGGCAATGTTCGACACGCACGCTCACATCCACGACCCGGCGTTCGACGACGATCGCGAAGCGATGCTCGGGCGCGCGAATGAAGCCGGTGTGACGCGCATCATCACGATCGGAACCGACGTGCCCGACAGCGCGCGAGCGCAGGCCGCAGCGCTACGCTACGGACTCGATTATGCGATCGGAATCCATCCGCACGAAGCCGAAAGCGCGCCGGGCGACATCGCAGCCGCATTCGACGGCCTCGTCGCGACCGCAGAGCGTCCGCCGCGTGCGATCGGCGAAATGGGCCTCGACTACTATTACGATCACAGTCCGCGGGACGTGCAACGAACGGTGCTCGTCTCGCAACTCGACTACGTGCGCGAACACGATCTGCCCGCGATCTTTCATCAGCGCGATGCCTTCGACGATTTCGTCGCGGTCTTACGCGAACACGGCGCGGGCCTACGCGGTGTCGTGCACTGTTTCACCGGCAACACGGAGCACGCGAAGCTTCTCACGAGCGAGTTCGGCCTCAAACTCGGGATCGGCGGCGTCGCAACGTTCAAGAACGCGGCAGCCCTGCGCGATGCGATCGTCGCGGTCGGTCTCGATCACGTGATCTTGGAAACCGACTGCCCCTATCTCGCACCCATCCCGTACCGCGGCAAGCGCAACGAGCCGGCATTCGTGGCGGCGACGGCCGCTACGCTGGCGACGCTCTTCTCGATCCCCGCCGCCGAGATCGTCGCGCGAACGACCGCCAATGCAACGGACCTTTTCGGGAGCTAGCCCCGCCATGGGCGCGCGGCAGTCCAGTTGCGTTCGAACGTCGTGGCGAGCGTGCCGAGAAGTGCCGGCTCGTCGACGGTAAGTCCCCAGTCCGTCATTTGATCGCCGGCGAAGGTCGCGTTCGCCGATCCGACCCAGCCGCGATCGCCGGCCACGCAAAGTTTCTCGCTCGCCGTACTCACGCGGACCTCGACCCCGGCGTGCGCGAGTTCCCGCAGCAGCGCCCGCTCTCCGCGAGCACGCCGTTCGGAGGCGATGTGGTCGTTCACGAGCAGGCGAACGTGTGCGCCGCCGGCAGCACGCTCCCGAAGAGCCGTCGCGACGATGCCCGGCCCGAACGACTCCGTCTCGAGATCGACGTGGTCGCCGCCACGCCGAATCGCTTCGGCCTCGCGCTCGAGCGCGGACCGCTTATCGGTCGCGAGGCTGCCGGCGTCGCGCGGCCGGCCGTCGATCGCATCGCGAACCGCCGCGACGTCGGCCATATCCGTCGTCGCGACGATCGTCTCGCCGCACGCGGCCCAATTCCGATCGTCGAGGAAGGCCGTCCCATCGACGACGGCCGCCTTGAGGTGGACCTCGGCCCCGCTGCCGGCCCCAAGTCGGACGCGCACGCCATGAGCCCGGAGATCGTGTGCGTTCTCCAGAGCGACCCGCCGAAGATCGCGAGCATCGGAACGACCCGCGAACCCCTCGAGCGTGACCGCGACCCGCGCTCCTCGGTCCGCCGCGGCGTCGAGCGCGCGCACCATCTCACCACGCGGTTCGAGCGTGTATGCGGATAGCGCGATCCGGGACGCCTCGGCGATCCGTCCGAACACCTCGCTCGGCGCCACGAATCGAATCGGCGCACCCGGAGCGCCGGACGTCACTCGAACGGGAGCGGCAACTGCGTCGGGCCGCCCGCGAGCAGGCCCTTGACGAACGTCCCCGCGGCCGAGACCGCGCGCTCGATGAGCGCCCGCCCGCTCTCGCTCCCCGCGAATGCCGCGACGGCGGCTCCGAGCGCAGACCCGGCGGCCACCGGCGATGCGTAGGCTGGCTTCGGATAAGCGGCGGCGCTCGTGACGTTCCGTAGAACCGCGTCGCGATGCTCGCCGAGCGTCCGCGAGAGCTCTCCGAAGGATTGCAACCCGGCGATCGCGTCGCGATAGCCCGGTGAGATACCCGAAATTCCCGCGGTCCGGGACGCGCCGATAGCGTTCAAACTCATAGTGCCCCCTCCGTTGAAATCGGGGCGGCGAAGGCCCCCCGATGCTCCCCGGCCCGGCACTCGCCGGGCCATGGTTGCGTTGCAACCACAATCGCGACGAGGGCCTCCGCAACTAGGGGTCGCGCCACGTCGTCCAACCGTGAGCATGAACGGAGCGCACGTGTCAGGAATCACCCGCCGCTAGCATTATGGAAAAATCCGTCTACGTCCGCGAGATGTTTGCATCGATCGCGCCCCGCTACGATGCGACCAATCGTCTCCTGACGGGCGGCGTCGACGAGAGCTGGCGCAAGCGTGCCGTCCGGGAGCTCGCACCTCCGCCGGGTGGCCGCATCCTCGACATGTGTTGCGGCACGGGCGATCTCTCGTTCCACCTGTCGCGGACGGACCCGTCGCTCCACATCGTGGGAGCCGACTTCTGCGAACCGATGCTCGACGGAGCGCGCAAACGCGCGCCGCGTGAAGCGAAGGGCGACATCGCGTTCGTGACCGCCGACGTGATGGCACTCCCGTTCGAGGACGCGAGCTTCGACGGGGCGATCATGGGCTTCTCGATGCGAAATGTCGTCGACATCGTCGGCACGTTGCGAGAAGCTCGGCGCGTGCTCAAACCCGGCGCTCGCTTCGTGAACCTCGACGTCTCGAAAGCACCGAATCCGCTCTTCAAGCGCGCGTTCGACGTTTATTTCTACGGGCTCGTCCCGCTGATCGGCGGGCTCGTCGGCGGCTCGAAGAGCGCGTATCGTTACCTCCCGAATTCGCTCACGAACTATCCCAACGCCGACGAACTCGCGGCCCGCTTCACGACGGCCGGCTTCACGAACGTTCGCTACGTGCGCCTCGGCGGCGGTGCGATCGCGGCCCACGTAGGCACCGCATGATCGACCGCACGAAACCCGTCCGCGCCGCTGCCGAAAGCGATCGGGACCTCTACGCGCTCGTCGAGGACTTCTTCGAGAACGCGTTCTCGACCGACAACGCGCTCATCACCGAAGCGGTCCGACGCATGCTCGCGGCCGGCGGAAAGCGCCTTCGCCCGCGCTTCACGTTGCTTGCGGCGGAGGCGAACGGCGCGGACGCGCGCGAGCACCTAGCGCTCGCCGCATACATGGAATTGATCCACGTCGGCACGCTGATCCACGACGACGTGGTGGATCGCGCGGAAACGCGCCGCGGCGTGAACGCGACGGCGATCGACTACGGCAATCGCGTGAGCGTGCTCGCGGGCGACTACCTCTTCGCCTGGATCTTCAAGAACGTGACGGCCGGCTACCCGAATCCCGTGCCGAACATCCTCGCGACGACGCTCGCGGACATTACCGACGGCGAAGTGCTGCAACACCGTGCGGTCGGCAAGCTCGACCTGCCGATGGCCGACTACATCGAGATCGCGATCAAGAAGACGGCCTCGCTCTTCTCCGCCTCCGCCGAGTGCGGCGCGATCATGTCCGGCGCGACTCCGCTGCGCGTCAAGGCGCTGCGCGATTTCGGGCTCTATTACGGCATCGCGTTCCAGATGCTCGACGACCTCCTCGACTTCACGGCGAGCGAGTCGGAGCTTGGCAAGCCGGTCGGGAACGATCTGGCCGAACATAAGATGACGATCCCGCTCATCCTGGCGCTCGAAAATGCCGATAGCGACTTTCGAACGGCCCTCGCGCGGTTCTATGCAGACCCGGACGGTCATGGGGACCGGACATCGATCGACTCCCTCGTCCGCGGCGTGGCCGCCGCCGGGGGCCTCACGAAGACCCGCGAAGCGATCGGTGGCTACGTGGAACGGGCGAAAATGTCGCTCGCGCCGCTCGGAACCGCGGCCGCCCGCGTCGAACTCGTCGCTCTTGCGGACGCGCTGGCCCGGGATAGCGCGGCCCGCGCGCGGTAAGTATTCCCCGGCACGGGAACGTGGACCGGGAAAGGTAGACGCTCATGTTCGGTAACCCCATGGAAATCGCGATCCTCGTCGGTGCGGCCGTCCTGCTCTTCGGAGCGGATCGCGTACCGAAGTTGGCGCGCGGCATCGGTCAGGCCAAGAAAGAATTCATGGTCGGCCAAGCAGAGGCCGACGTCGCAGCGGAACGCGCTCGCGCCGAAGCTCGCGCTGCGGCCGAAGAGGCGGCGGCCCTCAAGGCCACGCCCGTCGTCGAGGCGCAAGCCGCAAACGGCGTCGTGGTCGGCTCGCCCAGCACGCCGTTCGAGCCGCCCGCACCGCACAATTAACGCGCGACCTTGTTAGCGGAACGCCCGCCGGTCGTCGAGAGCGACGCACCGGAGTGGGACCAGAAAGAGATGCCGTTCACGGAGCACCTGCGGGAGCTCCGTCAGCGTCTCATCGTCTCGCTCGTGACCGTCGCCGTGCTCGCCGTCGGGTTGTTCTGGCCCTCGCAGTTCGTCATCACGTGGCTCAAGGACGAGTATCTCGGAAAGGCGATTCAACTCCACGCGTTTTCGCCGACCGACGTGATCTTCACCGAATTCAAGTTTTCGATCTACGGTGCGATCGTCATCGGCTTGCCGGTGCTGCTCTATCAGATCTGGATGTTCATCGTGCCGGCGTTCCATCCGCGCACGCGTCGCATCGTATACGCCTACACCGCACCGTCGTTCTTTCTCGCGGCCGCCGGCATCGCGTTCTGCCATTTCTTCATCATCCATCGCGTGCTCACGGCGTTGCTCGGCATCACGACGGCGATCGCGGACGAAACGTTCGGCATCGAATCGACGATGAACCTGATCTTGCTCACGTTCCTCGTGTTCGCGCTCGTGTTTCAGACGCCGATGGTAATGCTCGCGCTCGCGCGTATCGGTCTCGTGAACGTCCCGATGCTGCGCAAGAATCGGCGCTACGCGATCATGGGCATCTTGCTGCTCGGGGGCCTCGCCGCACCCGACGCGTCCCCCGTGACGATGCTACTGATCGCGGTGCCCATGTATCTGCTCTACGAGATAAGTATCGTGATCATCGTGTTGCTCGAGAAGTCGTGGCAACGCGAGGCGAACGCGAGGTAGGACGTTGGCGACCACTGCAGCGGCTTCGCAGCCCGGACTTCGCGCGCGCGCGCTCGGCGCGCTGAACGAGCTTCTCGGGCAGCTCTCCAACTTTTGGTTCGGCATGTCGCTTCTCGGCGTGTGGGGCCTTCTCACGCTGATCGGCGTCGTCGTCGATCAGGGCAAAGACGCCTCGTTCTACGAAACGAACTACACGCCGGCGCTCGCGCGCATCGTGCTGCGCTTACACCTCGACAACATCTATCATTCGCCGGCATATCTCGGCATCGTGGGACTCATCCTCGCGTGCATGACGCTCGCAACGTTCTGGCGCGTGATTCCGACGCGTCTGCCGCCGCTGCGCGCGATCAAGATCGAGCATATTCCGCTCAGCGCGAACGTGAGCGTTCGCGGCGACGAGCACACGGTGCGCGAGCGCGTCGAAGCGTTTTTCGCCGCGCGTGGATGGGAAGTGCGCAAGCGCGAGTTCGGCGGGATCGAGTGGACCTTCGCGGACAAGCACAATTGGGCGCGCCGCGGCGTGCTCGTCGCGCACGTCGGCTTCGTGATCATCGCGGCGGGAACGACGCTGTACTGGGCCTTCGGCTATAGTGGCGTCACCTCGGTGCTCGCGGGCTCGAGCGTGACGATTCCCCAAAATGGAACGACGTTCGAACTCAATCGCTTCCGGTATCGGATCGATCCGATC
>Ga0209611_10010262_pt1 | contig 13843 bp, 16 predicted proteins | sample S1TSphgellanicum_3_FD_187693 | JGI IMG/M metagenome (GOLD analysis project Ga0209611, IMG submission 187693) | Host-associated microbial communities from peat moss isolated from Minnesota, USA - S1T2_Fc - Sphagnum magellanicum MG (SPAdes) (version 2) | ecosystem: Host-associated > Plants > Peat... | reverse complement strand
GTTTATATGCTTGTGTCTATAGCTATAGGTGACTAACCAGGATTAGGATTTACAGTTTGTAATGTGAGGTTTATGGTTTGGAGCTATGGGTTCTAGATAGTTGTATAATACCAACCCAATCTCTACATTTGTTAGCAAAGCATGGAAGGTATATGCCACTGATTTTTCTTCATGTGTCCATTTGTTCATCATCCTTCTAACATAAGTTCCTTTGGACAGCAGGTCTCTCCAACACTTGCTTTTGGTCATGTTTTCTCACTTGTCAATACATTGTGGACTTAATGACATGAATCTATACAATGCACCTACATACAGCATGAGGGGGCGAATGATTTTAATTCAATTGTTGCTTCTTTCAATATCCATCCATCCATGTAGTAGTTGATAGAACAGAACTCTTGTGCAGCACCTTTATTGGTCTTGCCTACCAAGGCAAGGATATTGCGTTTAGATTCATTATAGAGTATAGTAGCTTAGGGGATTTTGGCCCCTAGGTAATAGGTCTAATTTTATATGAGGATTTTTGAAAGATGATATTATGGCTGGTGTTGAAACTTGAGATTAGTTATAGAGTTATAATATCTTGAAGGATTTTGGCTTTTTTAAGAGCATTTTTTGAAGATTGTATTTTTGCATGGTGAAATATTTGAGTTTCCATAATTCTTCTTTTGCCTTAAGATACTTTTTAATGTAAATGGCAAGGCCACAGTGTGACACAACCCTTGTTTTCTTTGTTTATGGTATGAACATGGTCATTTGTTTTTTTAAATCATACAGACGATGGTGCCAAGGAAGATGACCTCAAAGAAGACAAATCGACTTGTTTGTCTGCACGGAATCAGCTGGTGGATTAGACAGAATCAGACTTGCATTGAAATTATAACTTAGCTGTCCTACATAACATGTGAGAGCTGGCATTTACGCTACATAATGTCAGTGGATGAATTTTGTGGTGCATTCACACTTGAAGTTAAGTCAGTGTTAAATGAAAATCTAGGTGGCATCCTAGGTGGCACCCAATGTTAAATGGGCCATAGCTTTATGTTAAGTGAATTAAAGATTAACATAAAATGTTCCTGGTATGTAGGTGTAAGTCCTAGCATGGTGTTAGGGGACTCAACACTAGAGTCCCTAACACCAAGTGTGAATCCACACTTACTCAATTTTTGTACTTTTACATTGTAAGATACAGCCTCATAGAAGGCGTGTTGGGCACTCTTCTACTACGAGACAGTGGAAAAAGCTTATTTTCTTGCAAATCACCCTCTGTTGATGGATGTCAACCAAGAATGTTCAAAATTCTTCTTTGTTTTTTTCATATGAAAAACCATTCTTTATACAAGGAAAATGACTTTCTGGCATTTTAGTTTACCATTTTTTATTACATTAAATTGTTCAATTCTGCTCATAGAAATCACATTTTTTAAAAAAATGGTAAAAATAAATTGCAGCTGATTGAGGGTTGTGGTTCATTATACCACCTCAGACCACATGCGAAACAGGTGCAGAAACTTCATTTGCTTATTGTGACTAATTTTTTTGGAACTAGGAGTATAATATATTACTGAAAGCACGTTTTCAAGTCCTTTCTAGTAAAATTAATTAATTAATAAATATGCACAAACTATTGACTTTAATAAAATAAAATATCATAATATAGTATTACATTTTCCATTCTTCCTCCAAAAATGTATAGTAAGAGGGAATGAAAATGCGCCAGGAGGAGATTGCTGCCACGGCAGCATGATGTCACCAAAACAGTTTTCTCAGCTGCATCCCATCCCAGCACGACATCACCAAAACGGACCTCTCAGCCTCACCCCCATTTCCATCCATGTAACTTCCACATAGGCATGTAACCCGATATGTCTTGCACAAAACGTGATGCCATGCCATGGTATCCATGGGATGGAGATTTTGCCCATCACATGTCACCTTATGGCATGAGCCATTTCACCATCCCATGAGTCCTCAAAGAACCTGTGTCCATTTGAAACCCTATTTGTGCTAATCAAGACCATCACCAAATGCATCACCTTTGATCTTGAACACTAATACAATGTAACAATCCTCTTGCCTACCATCTCCATCATTGTACAAGCTTCAAGCACCATCTCAAGGGTTGTTCAAGTTTCAATGATCAATTGGTTTATTTCATATTAATAATGCTTGATATTGTCCCATGAATGTTCAAGTCATATCACATCAAGAGTTTCAAAGCTCGAGTTGAATTATTGTGAGTTGTTTGGGTGGAGGCAATGGATTTGGAGTGCAAAATTTTGAACTTCTTCAAGCTTGAGATTGCTATTTAGGTAAACTACTTTCTTTTTGTTAAAATTCATGGCCATGTGGTATTTGTGGAAACACCTTTTTGTTCTAGACAATGTTTTGCTAAGGTGTTCATGGAAGGCACGAAATACTTTGATGAAGAAACACTAATTCCCATTATTGGGTGTTGCATACTACATGTTGGCATAAATGTTTGGATCTATATTAGATAATTAATAATTTTGTTGATCCACAACGTGTGTCAAATGGGAACAAAATCAAGAAATAAAGTTAGTTTCATTAGTATGTTGCTTGAGAGTTTAATTCATGAACATTTCAATTTGCTCAAAGTGAAAATTCATTTTATGATTATTTTTAATTTTTGAAATGAAATGACAAAGATTGCATTATGCAACATGTTGAATGAAGTTGCAAATCCATATTGCAAATTTATCATATGAATTGATACATGTTTTAGGTTTTCCAATGGTTGAAAAAAACAACATTAACAAATTTGGGAATGTGTTGTCTACAAAAGTTGAAATAAACCTAATTGTTGGTTAATTGGTTTGTTATTTTGTGAACTTAGGGTATGAGAAATTTATGGAACAATTTGTAATTCCATAGCTTTATAATCTGGAATCTATGGTTATTAAAGTAACACCTATGGGGCACATTCAATTACCAACTAGAGTTATCCATTTTTGTTTAAGGCATAGTGAATTTCCAGGTTTTGTTCATTATGTTTCTATAGGTGAAATATATCTTCATTGTTGTTAAAATATACAATAAAGACAAATGAAAATATGCCATGTAACACCCAATGACAATGATAAAGTAACAAGAGGGTGGTAAGATGTTGTGTGCATTTATTGTGGTGGAGAGTGGCCTAGTAAACTCAAACTTTCATAGCATTAGCATAGGGGTTGCAACAATGTACCCTTCTATACCATATTAGTTATGTGTATGCAATTGTTTGTTTACCTTAATGTCAAGTTTGCACAAGAAACCAAGAGGTTAAAAAAAATGTTATTTAATGAAAAAGAAAGTTCTCATTTGCCATTAAAAACCTAGGCAAAATTTGATGAAAAACAAGACTAGAAAATTGTTCCGGGCAAATTCATTAGGGAAGTGTGTTGGCTTGAAACATTTTGTGGATTACACTTGTTTGTTAAGTATGATGTGCAACATTGTAGGTGTAATTTTGATGAAGTGTTCGTGCTTGATGTTAAGCAAAAAAGATAGGCAAATATTGACAAAAAGAAAAGCAAGGACTTTGAGTACGTCGGTTGTTGTAGTTTATTAAGAAAAAAACTTGATGCTAGCAGCCAATGAATGATGAAGCAAAAAGTTGGAACTCAAGCTATGAAGTTTGTGAAGGGGTGGGGTGAAAGCACATTAAGGTGTAACACTTTTAAGCACATGTGAAAGTCCATAATTGCTTAAATTAACATTGCGAAGGTAGTGTGAAAGCAGGACATCACAAACTTCATGGGTCACAATTTGACAATAATAGTAGTGAGAAATTTTCTTTTCATAGGTTTGTATGGAATAGACACAAATGTCATTCATTTACTTGTATTGTTTGAACATCAATGTCAATTGTATTGTTTAAACATGAACGTCATATGCCTGTTCATATTGTTTAAACATAGATATTGTATGTCTATTCATGTTGTTTACACATGAAAGCTGTGCACACAATTTTCGTGTTTAAATATATTATACATAACATTGTAGTGTTGAGTCCTTTTTCATACTAGTTGACTATATTTAATCACATGGCCAATTACAAATTTTAAAATCTTGCAAAAGTTAGCTTGTGAAATTTTTTTATAAATAATGTCCAATGTGTTTTCACTTGGTGAGCCCAAAAACATCTTATGGTAGACCTATTTAATAACAATGAAACATTAGATGATAACTTTACATCACCATTCAAAAAAAAGGTATTATGGATTTCAACTTGCTGTACCTTATATAAAACAACCTACAATAAATGAAATGGTACCTATTGCATCAACCTATTATGAAGAACAAGGAATCATGGGTGGAATATGCACCTTGACATAGTAACCAGTTACAACAATAATATGTACATGACATCTATTATAGAAGTGGCATCCAACTTGACATCTTTTCCATTTAAATCTATGACATGTCATCTTAGAGGACATATCATCTTAAAGAATTGTGCCAAAATCAACTTGTCAGCCCATTCGTTGTGTCCCCACAATTTTCAACAAGGAGTTGATTGAAATTGAACATGAATGCAAATAGGAATTGGCCTCTGCACAAACTACAACAAAGCAAAAGGTTCAAATGAATTGGCATCCACCTCCTCATCTTCATACTTTCTTGAAACAATTTTTTGTTTTATGGGTGTTGTTACCATACATATTGTGGAATTACAATTGGGAAAATGATAAAATTGATGGATTCAAATCCATATTGGCACATTAAAGGAAGTTTGAAGATGGAAAGTGGGAGGATTGGGTTGAAGACATTTTCATGTCCTCCTATGGGAATTGGGCATTTGTAGAATCAGTAAGAAAATTTCATTTATGTTTTAGGTTTTTTTGCGTAATAATAGGCAATAATTTTATAACTTGACCATTTGTTGTGCACTGAATGTTGGTTTCATAAATTGAAGCAATGCACAGAAAATACCAAGAATACCACCATTGTGTGTGTTGAACGTGTTCACAACCTTGTTACGATGGATGAAGAATTCCAAGCCTTGATTGAATTTGTTGAACACAAATTGCTTGTGAAAGTCTAAAGAAGCAATGAAAGGAGAAAAGACATCAAAAATTGAAAAAATACGTGTGTAAAATAATGGTACGTTAGGAACACACAATTAGTCCTTTGTATGGAACACATCACTTGGGGTTGGCATCCCATGTACCACATCTTGACGACTCCATTTCCCTTTAGTGTTTTGCCACCATTCCCATGGACAAACAACAAAAATGAGGCTTCAACTATTGCAACAACAATTTCCAAGATGGAAAAGGCAAACCCATTAGAACCAACCCCTTAAATTCTATTATTGTTGAAGATGTTTTTGTTTACATGAGACATTAGACAAATATTGTGCCACCCTATCAAAAGAGGGCTTGGGGATTATGGATTGGCTACATTTAGGCTTAAATTCAAGGCCATGATGTCAAATATAAAAAAAATTACAAGATATCATGGTAGTATCAAATGAAATAATTTCTAGTGTGGATCTGCTTGCCATTGCAAAAAAAATTATCAAGGAAGTTTTCAATGTTGAGGTATTGCCAAGTGAAAGTGACACAAAAGGTGTTTCCAACACCTTTTAAGTTTTTTTGCATCCACATTGTGCCAAGTGTAGGAAATTGTTCATGGACATATTAGGTAGCATGCCCATACATTGTGGCCCATTTGTGCTTCCTATTCCATTTATGCATTGTTAATTACTTGTTGAACAATTTGTAACCTATGTTATAAATATCTATTGTTTTGTTTTTTGAAATACACATGTTCTTGTGTTGCAAGATATTAGCAACAAGATAATCTTTTTGAGCATTTGGCCTCAAACAAAATGTAATTTCCTCAATAAATAAGGTTTGTTTATAATTATTTGAAGGTTTAGGGACTTGCCCATAATAGGTCTTTGCAATAAGGGTTTGTAATCCTATTTGCAACAATTTGTGAACTAAAAATTGTGTCCATTCACGACTCATGGGTTTGCAACACCATCTTTAGGTTTTGATATTGACTTCAGCATGACTACATGTCTCTTTCCTCGTATTTTCACATTTATAGTTTCAATTCCCATGTTACATAGGAACCCATGTTTTATCATGATGTGCAACAAATTCAAAAAAAGATAATTACATGGGTTATAGTTCAAATTCTCGAACTTGGAAGACTTGGATGCGCACATTCACATTTGGTGATTTTGCACACACTCATATGCATGAACTTGGATTGTTGTATTTTGTGCAATGCCATGACACCTTTCAAAGATCATGACCTTAGTTGGCAACATTGGAATCAAAATTTCAAATTGTGAATTTTTTTTTCCCCCAAGTGTTCACAACAAATTAGTCAATTTTTTCAAGCACTCACACACCTTAAATGCAAACTTGAAAAATATTTCAACTTAAACTCAATGATCTTTGCATTTAAAAAAAAAGATTCTACCAAATATCTATGTTCTTGCCAAATTTCTATTTTAGGAGAAGCGTACACCAAATCGATAGCAACTAATCAAACTGCACAACTCGAAACTATTATATAATCATACTTGCTAATAGCATTAAAGTTCTACCCCAAGACTTACATGATGAAAGAGCAATGAGATGAAAACAAAAAAACCCAAAAAATGGAAGTGGTGAAACAAGGCCACAAAAGGTGCAACAAGATGAAAAAAAATAAAACACAAAGTGAAGAAAAATGGCCACAAAAGGTGAAAGGAAACATGAACCCTAATGGGAGGAACTTCCTATGTTGAGGTGCTTATGGTATGGCATCACATGGAATGTTGATTGCATGGTTTCCTTGAAGATGGTGATGTTATAGCAGGTTACAAATTCCACAAAACATGATGACGAGTGGGTTACGCATGTGAGGGCGTTGTGGTGGTGAAAAGGGGCCAAGGCAAATTGATCCCAATGTGGGGGTGAATTCGCCGTGGGAGTGAAAAGGAAAGGTGACGAGAAAGGGCGGTGGATGACGTCATGCTGCGGTGACAGCAATTTCATTAACATTTGTGCTGTTGTTGCAGGGTCGAAATATTGTCCTTGATTTCGATGGGGCGGCGTGACGGGCTCTGTTGGAGAATTTATACAGATAAGTCCAGACCATGTGATCGGGATGCCTCGAAGGATGTACTGTACAGAGAAGGGCCCATAGCGCAGGACTTCTTTCCTTACAGATTCTGTCTCAATCCTGTATGGAGCAACAGCAGTTGATGACGCTTTCGTCAACAACATGTGTGCACCTTGAACTTCAGCCATAAGCCTCTTGACCGACTAGTTTGTGTGGGTATTGTCGAAGTCTACTATTGCTAACAACACCGAAGCACATGATTTCTGCAGATTCGATTCCAATGTGCAATTTATTATTGTAGTTAGTTTTACTTCCCTGTAATGTTCTAGGATCTGGTTAGTCGAACATCCTTCAACTCTACTTACAGTTTCTCGACGTGCTCACGACTGTTCTGTTGTCTTTGTCAATTATTCGATTCTGGCGACGACGTTGAATTGCATGTGGTTTCCAGTTGAACTAAATGAGGACTGAGTCATTGCAGAATTTTGCGTCGAGATCTGCATCCCTTCGCTGGCTAGAGTACCATAGATATTTTGTTTTCGTTTTTGAAGAACGCAGTGGATCTAATCATGGCTATGGTTCTAGCTATGACCTCGGATCGCAGCCTGGTACGTGAGCAATTTGTCTTCGTCTGAAGCAAGCCAGGCAGGTAAAGGCTTATAATTTTGCAGCAGTTTCGTACTTCGTAGGATGGAGGAATTTTTCAGGAGCAAACACAGACTCGCTAGTTGGAGAACTTTCCTTTGTTTTGCAGTCTGTCTCATGGTCTTCGCTTTGAGGTGCAACGGCTCTGCCGCACAATCAGCACCGTGCAGGACGGCTTGTGGAAACGTGAGTGTGGGATTTCCCTTCGGAATCGACTCTGGCTGTGGGAGTCCCGACTTCAGCAGCCTCTTGGAGTGTACGAACTCAGGTGTTCTTAACCTTGTGGCCGCTTCGGGACTCTATGCTGTGCAATCCATTGATTACGCCGCTAAATCTTTGACGATAACGGATACCTCGATGACGACGTGCAATGGCGGGATTGTGGGTGGGAAGAACTTCAGCCTTAGTCCCGCGAGCAGTTTGTTTCTTTCTGGAAATGAAAACCTCTTGTTGCTGAATTGCGCCACGAATGCCACTCTTGTGAAGTCTTCGGAGTTTAGCTGTAACACCACAGCAGGGGTTTGCAGCGCGTTCAAGACGTGTGCGGATTATGCCATTTCGGATCCTCTCAAACTTGTCACCGAGTGCTGTCAATTGACGCAGAAATCCAACAGCTCCATCGACCTTTCTCTGCTCAAGTATATGATTATTACTCTGTTCTATTCCAATTAGCACTTGATTCGTCCTAACAGCGCTCATAATTCGCGGAACTAACCTTGCTTGTGGAAAATCGTTGCAGATGTGCGGGCTACACAAGCGTGCATGACTACAACCCTTCGGCGTTAGACCTCAGCAAGCTCACTTTCTTCATTGAGCTTACCTGGAGCGAAACATCGCCGATCTTTACAAGCCAGACTTGCGCACTGTGCACGAACAGCGCCGGGGCGTGTGGATACAACAGTACTAAGAATGGATTTTTGTGCCTCTGCGGAAGCTCCAACACTACTTCCGTGTGCCCTCCAAGTGAGACGCAATCTCTGCTTAAGAACCAAGTTAGGTTCTAATTGCATATGTCTTGCAAGTTCACATGTATACAAGTCAGATGAATCACGATGTTTCTCAGGACTATGCTAACGAGAAAATTTGTTGTTGTCTTGTGAAGCTTCGTCACACACATCAACAAAGGGACGGGTTATAATCGGAAGTAAGGGATCTTTCGGTGTCTCCTGAAGTTAATGTTCTTTAAGTTTGATGGGGTTCTGGAAATTAGGGTTTCCAAGGCTTAACAGAAAACCTACTTGACGGCGTCCGTGCAGCGGTGGTCGGAGGTGTGGCAGTGATTATCCTAGGCTTCATCCTTGCGTTGATCGGCCACCGCAAATCGACACCTGCGTTTGAGACTTTGGATTTGGATGAGGTGTCGGAGGCTGTCACACGATTTCGGTACAAAGAACTGGCGGCAGCCACCGACAACTTTTGCAACGAGCTTGGGAAAGGTGGGTTCGGCGCTGTGTACAAGGGCCTCCTTGCAAATGGCCAGGCGGTTGCTGTGAAGAAACTGGACGGATCTGCTCAAGGAGAGAAACAATTCCGAGCCGAGGTACACAACTGCACGCTGATCTCTGCCGAATCTAGAATGTTTTTGTTTGGGTTCGGTGGGGTTTCTGGGACGTTAGTGGAATGCTTGACCGTAAGGTTTATCTTCTTCAGGTGGCAACCATCGGCAACATACACCATTTCAATCTGGTGCGCTTGTTCGGCTACTGCTCCGAGCGTTCCGAGCGGCTCCTGGTGTACGAGTTCATGTCCAACGGCTCTCTCGACAAGTACCTCTTCACCAAGCCCAACAGGGCCGCGAGCGCGCTCACATGGCCACACCGATTCTCCATCGTGTGCGACATTGCGCGGGGACTGGCGTACTTGCACGAAGGCTGCCGGAAACGAATTATCCACTGCGACGTGAAGCCCGAGAACATCCTCTTGGATGAGAAATTCTCCGCCAAGCTCTCCGACTTCGGGCTCGCCAAGCTGGTGGACCGACAGGAAGCGGATGCTTTCACGGTGGTGCGAGGGACTCGCGGGTACCTGGCGCCGGAGTGGTTCGTGAGCAACAGCCCCATCACGGAGAAGTGCGATGTCTACAGTTTCGGGATGGTGGTGCTGGAGATCATCGGCGGAAGGAAGAATGTGGACTTCAAAGTGAGCTCTGCAAAGTTGTACTTCCATGTGTGGGTGTATGACCAAGTCGCAGGCAAGGATCTTTCTGAAATTGTAGACAAGCATCTGGGTGGAGATGTGGATCCAGAGCAAGTGATGATGTTGGCGAAGTTGGCATTGGCGTGTGTGCAAGAAGATCCCGCACTAAGACCTACCATGAGCAAGGTACATTGAATCCAATATCGTGGTCAGGCTTGTTTCTGATTGTGCAATTCATGCTAAACGATCTAATAGGTGGTAACATTTTATACTTGTCATGTTGGTTGTGTCTGGCAGGCTGTGCAGATCCTTGAAGGAGTGAGTGAGATTGAAATTCCACCATTGCCATTCTGGGGGCCTGAAACAGAGGGTAGTAGTGGCACTTCCACCCCTGTGGCCAGATCCTCTTTGGCTTCGTGGAGTTACAGCGGTGTGGACCCTGGCCGATGACATAGGTTGAAGTCTGACTCTTGAATGGGTTCATCTGGACAGCAATGGTGGGGCTCAAAATGGAAGTAGGTAACCTGTTCTCTTCATGTAGGTCTAGAAGGTTGAGATTGCTGCTGTGAAATTTGGGTTTTCCAACCTAACATGTGCACAAGTTTGTTTTCCGCTGAATAGTTCACACTGCTTCAAAAATTTCTGCCTTAAACATACTTTCAAATCAAATTTTTCAAACTACCTTGATGTACTCAAGATCCCTCTGCAATGGTCTTTCCGAAGATAATTTGTATGAGTGAACAAGGGTTGTGAACAGAAGTGAGGATAACTTTCAAGAATTAATTTGCAGTCAACATTTCAGGAGTGAGAAGGCTTTATGTCTTTGAACGAATGCAGAGGAAGATGTGAGCTCATGCTACAGCAAGCTGATGTGAAAACCACAACTTAGAATCTCTTTCAAAGCTCTTTGAGTTAACATACATCTAATCAAATGCTGCAATGCTGGTCTTCTGAGTCAAAGTTGATGAAATTTGAAGCGTCAAGCTCAGTCCAGAGTAGTGGAGTCTAAACTGTTGGAGCAGACAACCATTGAAGAATTTCAAATGTTCCTTGCCATCTCAGAAGTGCAGCACTTGCTATGCAATAGAACCAAGAGCATAAGCACACCCCAAGGATTATGAAGAAATGAAAAGACTACAAGAACAATATGCTGGAAATGTAAGCAGGAATAAGTGCATCGCAAAACTGTTGTGCCAATGGCCATTTGAGGACATAACATAATTGAACAATAGAGGGGTAACTCTTTGCAGAGTGGATCCAAGGAGAATCTTTGTTAAGATCCACTTTTATAACCCATGAGAAAATGGCACCTTTATTGCATGAAGTTGCAAAGCACTATGCCATTGCCAAGTATACTTACCAAAATCTACATTTGGCAATTGGCATTTGCCAATGTTATCTATATTTCAATGTACAACTACTACAATGAATAGAAGGATTTATGTATTGGTATTTGTATTTTATAACAAATGATTTGCCAAGACCTAATAAGTTCTTACTCCATCATATACTCATTCAACATAGTGTGGAGGGGTGCTGTGAGTGACAAGGTGTTCTTCACACACAAATATACATCTATGTAAGTACTGGGAACTTATCCATACTGATGATCTGAGTCAACCTTGAAAGAATTGTAGTCCACCTGATAATTAGGTAACGGATGACGTATGGGCAAACAAGGCAGGAAAAGAAAAGAAAAAGGAGGATCTGACCCCAAAAGACAGTAAACACTAAGAAGTGGGCTAAGCAATAGAAATTGTCATGTAGGTGTTCCTGACTTCAAAATCCATGGTAGTGAACATCTATCATAGCATCCCTTTGACTCCATCAGCTTCCAGCAGTGGGCAGAGGCTAATGTCGTGCATTAGCTGACATTCTGAGTTTCTGTAATAAAGCTGGTAGTAATGGGAAGCATCAGCCATGATGCTGGCTAACTCAACAAAGAAAAAGAGAAGGACACAAAAGAACAAAAACAAAACATGAACCGAACAAGGAATGAGGAGGACAAACCATAAAGTAACTATTGCCCTGAGTTTCTGTCATAAAGTTGCCATGCTGCTGGCTAGATCAAGAAAACATAAAAGAGAAGGATATGACCAATGTGAGTATTGAAAATCCCTGACTCAGAATTAGAAAGGTAACCAAAACCAGGTAAAAAGAACCTTTGGTCAAAGAAAAACTCCAGAGAAGGACTAAGGAACAGGGAACAGAAGAACTAGCTTGACATGAACTATAAACAAGCAGTAAGAACAACAGTGAGTCTCTTGCTTGTTAGCTGGTTCAGTGACAAATCAAAGTACCACATATGCTAGTAACTCTTCTATCATAACTTCACTTTCCTATCAGGCCTTTGTCAGCTCCCTGTATTTGCCAGTTACACTGGCCTGCCTACTGAGTTTATGTTGCAAGTCCAGATGCAACAGGCAGACTCAGCCATTATGCTGGCTAATACCCTACACCAAACGAACACAGATGGAAGAAACAAAAAACAAAAAGAGGGACATAAGGAAGGAAAAACAGAATACAGAAGACAAAAGAAGACCAGCAACAGGAACACATCAAGAAGAAAAACAAAAAAAGAATCACACAAGAAAACATGAAGATGAGAGAGAAACAATACAGAGTTCTTTGAGAACAAAGTGGGCTTCCAAGAGCTTCCCAGATAGGATAGTGAAGCTCTTGAATTTGAGGATTCCAAAGCAAGAAACAGCAAATGGAAATCTTTCTTAAGCAAAACATCTGACTTGATAAATAGCATCTTTATTTTTTAGAACACTAGTTAAACTTGCCACTTGAGCTATAAAGAACTCTCTTGAGCTAGGCTTAAGGACCTATAATTTGGACAAACACAGAGTACTGTGTGTTGATGGAAGGAACCAAGGAAGTTGTCTGGCTTAGGAAAGTTTTGACTAAAATCAAATGTATACAACCAGGACCAACTGTTATGTTTTGTGACAACATAAGCAGCATCAAAATGGCCAAAAACCCAGTATTTCATGCCAGGACCAAACATATCGAGTGCCAATACCATTTTGTGCGAGAGAAGGTGATGTCAAACGAAATTTCTACAGACATTCGCTGTTATGCTTCAATGATCACAGACTGTATGATTTCTGCAGAACATTACACTTGCATGGTTGACCTTCTTGGCCATGCTGGCCATCAACTAGAGGCAGAGAATTTTATCAATGCAATGCCCTGTAAACCACATGCAGCAATGTGGAAGACTTTGCTCGGTGCATGCATAATTCATGGTAATGTGGAGATGGGAGAACGTGTTGCTAAGCATGTTCTTGAATTGGAGCCTGAAAATGCTGCAGTTTATTTGCTGTTGTCAAGAATCTATGCTGTTGTTGGCAATAGGCATCTCTGTGACAATGTTGAACAACAGAGGAAAGAAAAAGGTGTGAGGAAGCACCTGGGTCGCACCTGTATTGAAGTGAATAATGAGGTGCATACATTTGTAGTAGATGATTGAGACCACCCACAAATGACTAAAATTCATGCAGAACTGTAGAGATTGTCAGGGCTCATTCATGATGCCAGGTATGTGCCTTGTACAAAATTTGTTCTGCATGATGTGGAAGAAGAAGAAAAGGCATTTCATTTGTGTCACCATAGAGAGAAACTGGCTATTGCATTTGGGTTTGTCGAGAGAGCTCCTGGTACCCCTCTCTGAATAAGAAAGAATCTGTGGGTTTGTGAAGATTGTCACACATCCACAAAGTTCATTTCAAAAGTAGTTGGGAGAGCAATCATGATGAGGGGTGCCAATTGCTTTCATCACTTTGAAGATGGTGCTTGTTCTTGCATGGACTATTGGTGATGCCAGCAGTCTGTCTAGTCAATGACTATATCAAGCTCATTTTGTTTACAATAGCATTTCTAGTGGTATTGTAACATGGTCAAAGTGCAACAGTGTTAATCAGATGTAGTACCACTGAAAAGGTTGCCATTTCTCTTTGGACTTTGGGACCAAATGAGCTTCGAC
>Ga0209611_10010261_pt1 | contig 13843 bp, 11 predicted proteins | sample S1TSphgellanicum_3_FD_187693 | JGI IMG/M metagenome (GOLD analysis project Ga0209611, IMG submission 187693) | Host-associated microbial communities from peat moss isolated from Minnesota, USA - S1T2_Fc - Sphagnum magellanicum MG (SPAdes) (version 2) | ecosystem: Host-associated > Plants > Peat... | reverse complement strand
CACTTTGAGGGGTAAAGGGGCATGTTGGAGCTCGGGGATGGGACTAGGAAGAGTGACAAACATGAATTACTCACACGGACTTGCACAAAACCAACACAAGATGGTTAGTGCATAGTTGGAACACTTTTGGTGCTAGGATGAACCACGAGCAAACTCAAATTCACAAGATTCACCATGGCCCAAACTTGGGGGAAGCCACCACCTTCCCCCTTATAGTATACTCTGTGCCTCTCCATGAGGCCCACATCCAAATGGCTTTTTGTCCTGGGAGTCCCGAAATTGCCAAAGTTGGGATTCTCATGATTTTGGGGCCCCATAACTTTGTGTGTAGATCTTCGATTGAGATTAAATTTAAAGCAAAGTTGTAGCCCTTGTCGAGAGCTTTCCAACAGTATGTTGCATGCCACCTGCACGCAAAGAAATCGGGGTGATTCATGACTTTTAGTGGTCTGGAGTCAAACTGCCAATTTGACTCTCGGCCCTTCTTTTGGCCATAACTTGTGTTTCAAATGTCCAAATGGGTGATACGAGCCCATTTTAGACATTTGTGTTTCAATAACTTTCCAATGATATAAAGAACTTTTCAAGCCATTGGATTTGACTCTTGCAATCGCTCTTTGAACATTTGGGAGTCCACTAGGACTCCAACTCCCAAAGTGAAAGCTCCTTTAGGAGTGTGAGGGTTCATTCCCTCACATTTTCCTTCATTCACGGGCTTATTTCTTGGCCCGCAACCTTGCAAGCCCTTGCCTTGGTCGTGAACCCAAGGCTAGGGTGTGACACTAAGAGTATGTGGTATTAGTGAAGGACGCGTCATTACCAATTATGGCTGCACTAGAATCAAAGATCTTTGGGACCTGGAGGGCATGGCATGGAAAAGCCTCCAGGCCCTCCGAATGATCTATCACGCCAACAACATGAACAACAGAGAAATCATCATAGCGAATATCTCATGGAATCCTGCAACCTACACTAACTGCTTTCAGGTAGGGACTAAATCAACAAAAAAGTCTTTGAAAACAACACCATTCTAGCATGGGTGTACCATGTAACCGAGGTCACCCCCAACACGGTGCAAGTCGTAGAATTCAAAAGGTCACCCCCACTAGTTTCATCAAGTTGCAAAATCCTAGGTGATAACCCTTTCCCCTGAAGGTTATCACCCAATCAGGGTCCTCTCCAAAGAAAGACACGGAGCCTTGTTTAAAGTTGCCAGGGAACTCCCATCACTCACCAAGCCCCTCCTTCTCTGGATTTTTGATTGCGGTTTCATTGATGGGCTTCCTGGGACCCAGGGGAATGGCACTGGCATGCCTCCTCCTAAATGGGGGACTCTCCATTCTTTCGCTACTTCACAAAGCAGGGCTACCAAAACGCAAGGAAACCCACCCAAAGCACAAACATTTGCTCCTTCATTCAAAGGTTAAACCTTCCAGAACTCCACCGTCACACAAGTTATGGTTAGAATTTGGCATAACTCCCGACCTTGGAAGGTCGACACTCTCATATGGCTCACCCTAAATCGAGGCCTCTTGGTAAGCACCTAGCTGCAATGCATGGGGATCCTCCCCACATGCAAGGTTTGCACGGAAGAGGCCCCCGAATCCCCTCAACATTGTCTTTTCGAGTGTCCCCTTGCTAAATGGGCTTGGGAGGCCTTTTATTATGTCTGGCATAAATGGGGAGCGCCCAATGACATCACTCTCTCCTGGCCATTCATCATGCTGGGTGAAGCCGTCTTTGAGAGAAAAGATGACCCTCCCAGGGTTCAAGGGTACCATGTAGGGGGCTTCTCCTACATCAAACAACCGCTTGACATCCTTCGTAGCTTCATCTTCTACTTCCTTTGGTTGGAGAGATGCTGAAAGCATTTCGATAACTAGTATTCCTCTAGGAAAATCCTTTAGCAAGCCTAGGTGGCTATTGTTGAGGTTGGGATAGCCGCTTGGAAGGCATCAACTCCCTTCGGTCCACTCGGAAACCTAGTATTCAAGCTAGGATTGATCAGGCCTTTAGGGCGAAATGGTGTCACTTAAACATCTTTGGGGATGATTACGCCACCATTGTGTGGCGTTTCTTGCCCCCTTTCTACTTCCTAAATTTTTTTAATGAATGATGGGGCTATTGCCTCCCTCCCCTTCTTGGGGTTTTCCTTTTTGTGCCTCTCCACAAGGCCCACATCCAAATGGTTTTTTGTCCTGAGACTCCCAAGTGAAAGTCCCGAAATTGCCAAAGTTGGGACTTCGACAACTTTGGGGCCCCATAACTTTGTGTGCATACTTCCGATTGAGATGATGTCCAAAACAAAGTTGTAGCCTTTGTCGAGATCTTTTCAATGGTATGTCACACGCCACCTATGCATAAGGAAATCTGGGTGATTCCCGACTTTTAGTGGTCGAGAGTCAAACTGCCAATTTGACTCCCGACTTTTCTTTTGGCCATAACTTGTGTTTCAAATGTCCAAATGGGTCATGCGAGCCCATTTTAGACATCTATGTTTCAATAGCCTTTCAATGGTATGAAGAATTCCTCGAGCCATTGGGTTTGGAACCTTTCAGTCACTCTCTAAACAATCGAGAATCCACTAGGACTCTAATTCCCAACATGGAAGTTCACTTGGGAGTGTGAAGGTTCTTTCTCTCACACTTTTTTGCACTCCCAAGGGCATGAGAATGTGACTCCCGGGCTTAGTCTTGGCCCGCACCCTTACGAGCCCTTTGCCTTGGTCGCGAGCCCAAGGTTAGGGTTGTGACACTCTCCCCCATTAGAAAAAGAGGTCAATGTCCTCAATTACACTTAGACATTATTTCCTCAATGCAATTGCTTTAATTTGGATCCTTGGCCATCAATCATTGACTTTTGCGCCAGGATTTTTCCTCAAGGTAACTTAGATGTCCCCAAGTTTCCAACATTTTCTTGGCAAGTCCAAGGGGGGTCTCATAAAAACCCTTAACCTTTGCTTCATCAAAAGACCTAAATTAACCTAATTGACGAAGCCTTCATTTGGGAGGCAATTATTCCATCCCTCCCCTCATGAGGAACTCAAGCCAAGTCTAATCTTGACCTAAGCTACTTGATTTGATTCTTTTCCCAACCTTACACCTTGATCACAATAATCAAGCCTAACAAAAGGTATGCATATCAATGTAAGAGAAGCAATGTTTAGGCTTTGCAAAAACCTAAGTCCCAAGCTACGCGATTATAGTACGTGAACAAGGTCATGACTTCCCGCGTTGGCCGCCACTACCAACTAACCCTTTGGGATGCACTTTAAACATGTGCATGTCCCCGCAAGCTCATCTTACTTATGTCCTTTTCTGGGGCCAAGGTTTTTCTTAGCCGCAATGTGGGAGTTTGATTTTGATTTGGGCTTACGCAAGAAAGTTCCATTTGTCCATGCCACTTGATAACTATTTTAGTCATGTTCATTATGTCCATGATGCAATTTCTTGGAAGTTTTTTGCCTTTATTTCATTTACAACTTGATGTGATACATTTGTGTAATCCCCCACCCCACTAAAAGAAAGGTGATGTCTTCATCACATTCTATGTTTCTTTTGCTTTTTCGTTGGTCTATTGTGGAATTCTTCTATAGCTTCTTAGGCATGTTCCATATTGGACTCATTCACCCAAGATGCCTCTATTGGATGGTATCCCTTCCACTTGACCAAGTACTCCCGCTCTTGCCCCCTTAATTGCCTTGACTAGAGCACAACCTCCACTTCAAATTTTGGTTCATTATGAATTAAGTCCGGTGGGGGCCTCGAATTGTGCTCTCGATTAGGCCTTGAGGCATCATGGGTGACCGGCTTCAAAAGCGAAACGTGAAATGTGGGATGAACTTTAAGATTTTCTAGTAATTCTAATTTATAAATGTTGGGAAATTTTTTTTCCAACACTTTGAATGGGCCCGCATATGGGCCTACAAATTTGTGGGTCAAACCTTCTAGCAACTAGAAATTTTTGATGTTCAACCACACTTCGTCTCCTTCTTCAAAATTCACTTTTCGTTGAGACTTGTCCACAAAATCCTTGTACCATTTTTGCACCTTCTCAAGAGTAGCTTTAGCCATCTCCCACAAGCGTCGCCTCTCTTCATCAAATTGTGTGACCATCAGCATTTCCTCACTTGCATCATTTGGGGGTTGCCCAAGTGCGGCCCAAGTTACAGGCACAATTGGCGATTTGCTTATCACCATTTGAAAAGGAGTGGAACCTATTGTTGAATGCTCTGAATTATTGTAGCAAAACTTAGCTAACTCCAAATGGTCCACCCAATCTTGTTAATCTGTCACCACATAATTCTTTAGGAATTGTTGGATGACTAAGTTCACTCTTTAAATTTGTCCATCCGTTTGGGGTCAAAATGAAGTGCTCATCTTAAGCTTCGACCCCATGCGCTTCCACAAGGTTCGTCAAAACTTGCTTGTGAACTTTGGGTCTCGATCCGACACAATGTCCTTTGGGAGACCATGATGCTTGAACACATGCATGAAGAACAACCTTCCCATCTCTTGGGCCGTGGCATTTTCCTTGGTGGGAATGAAGTGTGCCATCTTGTTAAATCAATCCACCACCACCATGATGGCATCAAATCCCCTTGATGGTGGCAAACTCACCATGAAATCCTTGGACACACTTTCCCATAGCCCTTAAGGAATCGATAATGGTCGCAACAATCCTACTTGTTTCTTATTAAGTGTTTGATTTTGTTGGCAAGTCAAACAAGTCTTCACATATTCCTCTATATTGTTTTTCAAATTTGGCTAATAGTAGGACGTCTTGAGGAATGTTGTGATGTGTTTTGCATTGCCATGGCCCGCAAGTGGCCCATCATGATATTCCTTCAAGGGCACATCCCTAAGCCTCCCTTCCAAAACATAGAGCTAATTTTGTTTATACCACATAGTCCATTTCACAAGTGGAAGTGTGACTTGATCCCCTTTTGAATGTTTTGTTTAATTTCCTTGGCAAACTCGTCACGACGGCTCCCAAGTTGAACTTCTTTTTGTAGTTTTATTTCCCCCACATACACCACTTTAAGTTGGTGTTTTCGACTCAGCGCATTGGGCACCACATTTTCCTTCCCATGCTTATGTCGAATGTCCACATTGAATAAAGCCAATGTGTCTTGCCATTTCATTTGTTTTGAAAACAACTTTGGTTGAGTGACAAAATATTTCAAGGTGACATTATCAATCCACACCACCACGTCTTTGGAGCCTATGTAATGGCCCCAAGTCTTGAGATAATGTATCACGGCCCACATTTCCTTTTCATTGTTGGCTATCTTCGCTCCGTTTCGCTCAACTTCTTACTTTCAAATGCCACTAGCCTTCCATCTTACATTAGGATTCCTCTAATTGCAAAGTCATAAGCATAGGAGTGGATTTCAAAATTTTTGTCAAAGTCGGGTAATTTCAACACAGACGTTTTCACCAAAATGCCTTTCAAGGTTTCAAAGGTTTCATTGCATGCTTCATCCCAATCATAGGTTCTAGATGACTTCTTCAAAAGATTTGTCAAAGGTGTGGCTATGTTTGCAAAGTTCTTGATGAACTTGTGATAATATGAGGTTAATCCTAAAAAAAATTTTAAGGCTGGAACTGACCTAGGTGTTTCCCAATCCAAAATTGCCTTCACCTTGTGGTCATCCATTTTCAAGCCTTCTTGGGTGATCCTATGTCTAAGGAAGTCCACTTTCGTCACCTCAAATTCGTATTTTTCAAACTTAACATATAATTTGTTTTCTTTCAACCTTTGGAACACCTTTCGGAGATGCTCCACATGTTTATCCATAAAGTGGCTATAGACCAAAATGTCATCTATGTATACGACCACGAAGTCATCAAATCACTTCCAGAAAATGTCATTCATGAAAGTGCAAAATGTGGCGGGTGCATTGGTGAGTTTGAAAGGCATCACCAAGAACTCCTATGAGCCATACCTTGTGCGACAAGTGGTTTTTTCTTCATCCCCTTCTGTGATTCAAATATGGTAATACTTGAAACGCAAGTCAATCCTACTAAACATTTGGCTCCTAAGAGTTGATCAAACAAGTCATCAATATGAGGTAATGGCTATTGATTTTTCACATCACCTTATTGAGGGCTTTATAGTCCACACACATCCTCAACGTCCCATCCTTTTTGTGAACAAAGAGGAGGGGTGCCCCATATGGTGATTTGCTAGGTTTGATGTATCCTTTTGCGAGGAGTTCCTCAAGTTGAACTTTAAGTTCCTTTAACTCTTCATGACTCATTCGATGTGGGGCCTTGGCGGGAGGTGCCACTCCCAGTATCACCTCGATTACATGATTAACTTGTCTTTTTGGGGGCAATTCGTTGGGCAACTCTTCGGGCATCACATTCGAAAATTCATCTAATACTCGTTCAAGGCACTTGGGAGAGCTTACCAAGTTGGTAGCTTCCTTTGGCTCAAACTCGTCCAACACCTGCATCAACACAACATGCCATAACCTCCCATGCACTCCCTTTTTAACGTTTTTCTTAACATCAAGTGGATGGTCAATCCACCCACATTAAGCACTTCGTGTGCCTTCACCTGTATGATCCCATTTTTGGATGAGATTCTAACTAGCCTATTGTGCCCTTCTATGAACACGTTGTTATGGGTGATGAATTCCATTCCCAAAATGCAATCCATCCCCCTATGGTGGAAACCAACAAATCCACCTTTCTTTTCCAATTCCCTAGTTAAAGAGGCACATCTTTCGCTTGCCATGTGATGGGATGGGGAACCCCATCCGCAAAATGCACCTCAATGGGTGCCTTGAGCTCCTCCAACCAGAACTCCATTCTTTCGACACACTCTTGGGTTATGAAGTTATGGGAAGCCCCTGTGTCCAAAAGACATAACACGTATCGCTTAGAAACCTTCCCTTTCAAGAAAATGAAGCGATTACATTCACCTTGGGCTAGGTTGGCTATAAAGGCAATTATCTTAGAAACCCCCATTCCCCAGTTTGGGTTTGGGGCAATCTTTGGAGTAATGCCCCACTTCATTACAGTTGAAACACGCTCCTTTGTGCTTCCCACTAGCATCCCCCTTGGGTTGGCCCACTTTGAAAGGAACTTTTTTCTTGATGAAATTTCCTTTGGGTTTGAAACCCAAGCCTTGAAATTGTTTGGGCCTTTCCCCTTTGGAGATATTTTGCCCTCGGTTCCATTCCCTTCATGGCACGCCTTCTTGGGAGGGAACTTGTTATCCTTCTTGAACCCGAGCTTTTCACCGTATCCCACATCCAAAAAGCCTTCCACTTTCATAATGGCCTTGGATAATGAAGCGGGTCGATTTTCTTCAAGCTTGTGTTTGGCCCAAGTCGGAAGCCCCATTGCAAAGTGGCACACACGGTCTAATTCATGCATATGTCGAATTACAAGCATGAGCTCAGAATATGCCCTTACATATTGGCGCAAATTGTCATTTGTTACATTCACAAAATCACGGAGTTTGCATTTTGAGATGTAGTTGGAATTCTTTGAAATGAATTCCAACTTGATGCATTCCTTGAAGATTTCCCATGTGTAGCCATGGGTCTTCTTTTCTTCTTGCTTCATTGTCCTTCACCATGTGGAAGCATAGCCTTTTAAGTAGGATTGGGCAAGTTCCATGGCCAAATGTCACCCAACCTTGGCGGCATGAATGTAGTCTTCCATTTCCGCAAGCCAAACATCTACAACCTTTCAATCTTAGATCCCATCAAAATTCCCAAGTTTAGTAGGTTGGAATCCCACACCTTTTGATGATCCTCTTTTGAGGGCCGCAACTAACTTAATGAAATTGGGCCTATTCATTTTGAGTAGAACCCCCAATTGTACTGGGGTGAAAAGGACTGTAGTTGGTTCCTCTTCTTCACTTTCATGATTATCAAGGTTCTCTTGGTCTTCTTGTTCCTCAAAATCATCTTGTTCCTCCTCCCTAATGGCCTTGGATGGGACACCTAGGTCTTGGGTGGGTTCTTTCACCACAGTCTCTTAAATTGGCTTACGGGTCTTCTTTGGTGCCATCAAGACCTTCCAATAAATGGATCAAGCTCTACCGAAGCTCTGATACCATGTGATGCACCCCCAAGCTCTTTAATGGACTAAAATGTGAGTTCAAACTGAAAACAACAGAAAAGCAAAGAATCGAGGCACGTTCCTTGGCTCACAGCACTTTGAGAGGGTAGAAGGGCGTGCTGGAGCTCCGGGATGGGGCTAGGAAGAATGACAAGCATCAACTACTCACATGGACCTACACAAAACCAACACAAGGTGGTTAGTGCATAGTTGGAGCACTTTTGGTGTTAAGACGAACCATGGGCAAACTCGGACTCACAAGACTCACCACGGCCCAAACTTGGGGGAAGCCACCACCTTCCCCCTTATAGTATACTATGTGCCTCTCCATGAGGCCCACATCCAAATGGCTTTTTGTCCCAGGACTCCCAAGTGGGAGTCTCGAAATTGTCAAAGTTAGGATTTCGACAACTTTGGGGCCCCATAACTTTGTGTGCATACCTCCGATTGAGATGATGTCTAAAACAAAGTTGTAGCCCTAGTCAAGATCTTTTCAATGGTATGTCACACGCCACTTGTGCACAAGGAAATCCGAGTGATTCTTGACTTTTAATGGTCGGGAGTCAAACTGCCAATTTGACTCCCGACCTTTCTTTTGGCCATAACTTGTGTTTCAAATGTCCAAATGGGTCATGTGACCCATTTTAGACATTTATGTTTCAATGTTTTTTCAATGGTATGAAGAATTCTTTGAGCCATTGAGTTTTGACCCTTGCAATCACTCTCTGAACATTTGAAAGTCCACTAGGACTCCAACTCCCAACATGGGAGTTCACTTCGGAGTGTGAGAGTTCTTTCCCTTACATTCTTTTGCACTCCCAAGGTCATGAGAATGTGACTCCTGGGCTTGGTCTTGGCCTACACCCTTGTGAGCCCTTTGCTTTGGTCGCGAGCCCAAGGCAAAGGTTGCGACATTATTGTTATATTACACCACATTCCCATAACCTCCCTCCTTTTATGCTTATATATATTTTTCAAATCCAAATAATACATACTTTGCAATTTGAAATATATTGCAAAAATTGCCCCAAAATGGCCAAATCATAATCTAATCTTCAAAATAAAAGGGATTGAATCCTTAATCCAAAATTTGGTTAATTAAGTCATCTTAGTTGTAATTCTAACTAGCCTAGGAATTAGGTTAATAAATTAATCCTATTTAAAATTTTAAATAACCTAGGATATTGGCCACTTGATAGCCATTCACAAGCATAAGAATAGTAAGGCATGGTGCATGAAAAACCTACTAAAAGTGAATCAAGAACATGAATGAATGTTTTTAGATTATTTTGTTCCGTCCCTAATGTATGGTGATGAATTATTCAATTATTCAAGCATTAATATAGGGTGAATTCTAATCTTTCCATGAAAATCTTCTAAGTTATTTATGAATACAATTTCATGTTTTTTACAAAGACTAGATTGTAGAAGGAAACTTGGTTGTAATTTTCAATCCAAGAGTGCATAGATGAACATCACATGCTTACATACAAGATAGGGGTTAATGCAATAGATGAATATTTTTGGCTTGCAAATAGTACAACAATGGAATGCATGAAATTATTTCTAAATGTTGTTGCAATTTCTTAGTTAAAGTATTTTAAATTTCATGATTTTAACTTTAGATTTGAAACTAAGGTTGGGACAATACAAAAGGGGAAATAAGTTGATAATAAGTTAGGGTAATAAAAAAAGTACCCAAACACATTCCCCTTGTTAGAAAGAAATGTCTTTATATAACGAATCCCAAATGAATGGTCAATAGTCAAATTAACGATTCAAATTTTGACAATTAAAATGTTTGATAGAGGCATCAAAACAAATTCTAATTTGGGCATGTGATACATCTTGGAAATGTTTTTCAAAGGTTATAACATTTCTTTTGAAAACTTTTGAATTGGAGTTCATATGAAGGATTTGTGTTCTCAAAGTAGTGAGATTCATAGCTTGGCAATTTTGGGACTCCCATTTGCTTGAGTCTTGGGAATTTATGCCACTTTGATGTAGTCATCATTGCCATCAACAAAGTATAATATCATAAGGAAAGTGGTGTTTCCTCCCCAAGTCCAAGTTGTTGGAGATTTAGTGAATGTGAATTGCTTGTGATTTGTCCATGCACCATTTGGCTCCAAACTATGTTAAAAACCCTTTTTCTTGGTTTGTGTAATTGGACATGTTCATCAATTTGAATGGTGAAAGGGGAATTAGGGGTTTGGGATCATTGTCATTGATTGAAAAGCAAGGTCATTCTCATGTGAATATGAGTTCCAAGGAATTAGAAATCCACCATTGCTACCATGAATTTGCTTTAAAGAATTTAGAGCTTTGAGTTCTTGCATTACTTTCCTCTTATGAAATACTTGTGCACACATCCCATAGCAACACACTTCTTTCCAAACATCATTAAACCTTTTGTCATGCATCAAATTCTAGGGACCAACTACAAATTTCATATGTCCTTGTGAAATTTTATAGTTTTTTGCCATTGGCAGGGCCATGTTTTGACATTAGTTTTAGTATTTGAAGTTGCTACCATTACCAAGGATCCTCACACTCACATTCCAAAAATTGGAAGGTTTCATTCATGTTTGAAAAATCACATTTTGGTGTGAATTTTGTTTTATGAGTGCTGTTGGTCATTGCAAGTGCCATATTAGGATGCATGCATTATTGTCATATCAAAAAAATTTGTTTGGCCAATCTTGGCCAACATTAATTTGGTTGCATATGAATTTGAATCCTAGATTTGTTATATCATCACCCCTTGTTTGATTTTGGATTAAATTTTTACCAATTGTAATCACTTTTGTGAATGAATAGGTTGGAGCAAATTTCTAACTAAGCCTTTGTACAAATAATATAAAATTTGGTTTTGAAAAAGGCTTAGGCTTTTAAGGGTTGAAGGTGCATAAAAAAATACATATATTCTAATTCCTTACTTATATATATATATGAAAAGCTTACAAAATTTCCAAAAGCTATATTTTTTCAAATGTAAAATTTATTTCTAATAGGTACATGTTTTCACTTGGACCTTTTTATCTTTCAATTTTTTTCTTACTCCCATTTCAGCAATTTGTGCACATCCACAAGTGATGATGCATGTTAAAACATCAAAGTGTATCCAATTTCAAATAATATCTACTAATATTTTTATCAAAATTTGTAAAGATATTTTTCAACATGTGCCTTCACTTTGAAAGATTTGAAAAAATGTTGCCCTTCATGCATGAAAGGTTGCACAATTTTTTGCCTTTCACTAGAATGGCTGGATGCCATTGAAGGGAATTGAAGGGTTCAAATTGGAGGCCTAGTCAAAAGTCTAGGTTCCATGGTTACAGTGAACCAACACCTACATTAGTACCTTCATTTTCTTACTTGTGGGGCCTTTTAGCATCCATTTAGGAAATGTTAAATTTGAACTTAGAAACTTTCTTTTTATTGAAGTGTTTTTTTATAATAAAATTGAGTAGGTTTAATTAATGACTTATTATTTAAGTGATTTAAACCTTTTTACCCATTTTGTAATTTTAAAAGTTATCTTGAAGAACCAATAATGATGATTTAGTAGACATCACAAGTGAATTGAAAATGTTAAAGGAAATCACTTATGAAAATGCCTTAAAATCAAGTAGTCACCATGTGTCATCATTGTGAATATTTGAAAAATTGAACTTATTATCCAATGGTTAAAAAATTAATGTCATCCTCTCAAACTTAAGAAAATGTGAGTACAAGAGGAAATAGAAACAAGGTGCGGGGGTTTCAAATCTTGTCTTTCAAAGGTTGTTTAAGGTTTAAAAGTTCATTCACACCTAATGTTTAAATTAAAAATGTTAATTGTGCTAACATCAAACTTAATGTAACCTAATGGTTTCACACTAATTTATCCCTAAATTAACACTAAAAATAAAATATCAACTCTCAAATTTAAAGCCGAAAATAGTTGAAAACAATGATTTACCTTTGTTGTTGTGAAAGGCAATTGTAGACTAGGAGATACCTTCTTCCTTTCTATTCACTCATTTCCTTTCCATCTCCATTGTTCCTCTTTGCTATCTCATTTCTTTCCTCTCACACCTTTATCTTCGCTCCATTGCTCCAAACTTTCTTTCGTTTCTTTTTTGTTTGCTCCAAGCTTTAGGTTTGTTGGTTTCATTGTGTTTATTTGCACCTTTTACATTTCTAGTTCAAGATTTTGGTTCATTTGTTTCTTTGCAGTTTTGATGTTTCTTGTAATTTTGCTTTGCGATTTTTTTAATGTTTTTCACAGTTTTGCTTCAAGATTTCTTTACACTTTTGTTGTGTTGCAAATTTCACTTTATTATGACCTTATTACAAATTTCATTTTGTGTTTGGTTTGTTTCTCCAAACAAAAGGTATGTGATGTTGCCTTTGCACATGTTATTTTGCTTTATTGCACCACAAATAAATTTTCTTACTTTTCACAACTTAGCATTGATTTACATGTTTTTTTGGTGCAATTTTACACAAAATAACATTTAAAAAAATTACATTATGTTCAAGATTTTATGTCAACATAATTTTGAGTTGACAATGTGTTCACATTGCATGCCAACAAGTTTGCCATGTCATATTTTGTGTGAAATAATATTGCATATGTGAGTTTTGACTAAAATCTTGTTTCCTAACATTCGTTTGACAATGAGATAACACTAGGTATGAACAATGCATTATATTCCAACTTGTGAAATTGTAAATTTTGTCTTTAAACCTGAAGGGTAATAATGAAATGAATTCTGCAATTTAAATGATATTTAAAATAAAGGTTCCTATGTATATATTTATGTTTATGCATAATGCATGGTAAATTGGATAAATGTTTTTTTTCCTTGTTAAATTTTGTGATGTAGTTAAAGTGGTAATCATCCAAAAACAATTAGCCAAATTTGAAATATATATACAAAATATGAAAATATAATTTCTTATTAGTTAAAAATTTGGCTATTTATTAAAAACCTAATATAAAAATCATTGAAAATTTCACAATCAAGATCAATACATAGAAAACCCCAAAAACCTTTTTTTTGTGTGGCACATTTGCATTTCATTCACCAAAATAAGAAAATGTTGCATCACACAAGTTAGTTGTTAGTCATGAAATTTTGTGTGCTAATATATTTTTTTCTTTTTTGCAAAAGGGAAGTCAAAATCAAATCCTTCATCATTGAGGGCAAGCAAGGTTCACATTAGCATCCTTCCCCATAAAGGACAACCTTTAAAGCACATACAAAAATTCTTAAGGTATATTTTTGAATATCCTTCCTAGAAAAGAAAAGAAGAGGGATATTATACCTTAAGATCCTTCAAACTCCTAAGTAGTTGTAACAACTTCCCCTCTTACACCTCATGATCTACATATTGTCCTTTATGAATGGGTAAAGCTCAGGGGTGAGACCAAAATTCCCAAAATGGAGGGCTGGACTTGGCTATAGTCTCATCTTGTGGACCCTTGTTTTGAGAATGCCCCTACCTCGAGGTTTTACATTAAATGAAATGCTGGCATATTAATGGGCATTATGTTGTAGGGGAGGTTCCCATACAAGTGGGTTCTCCTGAGGGAGGGTTGCATGAGGGCGCTAGCCCGAGGGTGTCCCTGACCAATAGCAGGATCTTTCCCCCACCGCATAACTCCTTGGGGATCCTCTGCTGGGGGAGATCCCTCAAAATACAAAGAGAAAAAAAAAGAAAGGTTTTTTACGTTTTTCGAACTGCCCTAACTTTCATGGAGGGAAAATTTT
>Ga0209611_10010260_pt1 | contig 13844 bp, 10 predicted proteins | sample S1TSphgellanicum_3_FD_187693 | JGI IMG/M metagenome (GOLD analysis project Ga0209611, IMG submission 187693) | Host-associated microbial communities from peat moss isolated from Minnesota, USA - S1T2_Fc - Sphagnum magellanicum MG (SPAdes) (version 2) | ecosystem: Host-associated > Plants > Peat... | reverse complement strand
CATGCTCTCCCCATAACAAGTTTTCCAATTTGCCACTTGGATTTGAAGCCTGTGAGCTGTTACTAGAGGCCTAGGTTTGTGGGACTTCTAAGTCAATGGTTTTATTTCACATCTTATGGCCACTACACATATTAGGAGTGCTGGAGAACTGTGAGTGGCATGGTACACTAGATCAGGCTGTTTTCTTACAGAGTTTCACCAGAGGATCATTGCAGGTTCTTGGTGACAGAAGCAAAGAGTTTAAGCTGGGTTTTCTTCTTGGGCTGCTCTAATTTTTTCACAGAACCACTTCTGAATACAGGAGACCACATGAATTGTGGAGAGTTTGGGCTCACAGAGAGAACAAGGACACCACTGCAGATAATGAGCCACAAGATCATGTCCAAATGCACATTCAGTCCAGGGGGGATTACCTACATCACCCACCAGTCAACAAAAAACTTAGTTGGCACTGGAGCAAGGGTGACAAGACATAACTAGTTCATGTCTCTCATCTGCAAACCATGCAAAGCAGTGAAATCATCACATGGTTTCCACCAAAAGCTTATCAGGAGAACCCTGCTTCATGGAGATCAATACCAATGTGTTGGTTGAGAACAGTGGATTCTATGCTAAATTTCCTACTCTGGTCACATGAAGGCCCTCCTTCTTTGCCTTCCCTTCCAGATGGCACCAAATCAATCCAAGAGAATCAAATACTTGTTTCCAGGGTACTGATGGCAGGATCAGTCTGAATACCACCTCCAGTAACCACGACAATCTAGCTCAGGATGTCTGAACTCAGTCCACCCTCACAGCTCTGACCGTGAGGGCATGGTTAATCCAAGCAAGTTCCAGTTGCCACACATGGCTTGAAGCTTTGAAATGTTGACTGGACATAATGCTCCGTTGAACCAACCTGCAACAAAAGAGGTATCTTCAGTCACTTCTGTGGCCTTCTACTCCAAATGAGGAGAGAAGAAAAGAGAGGGATAGAGAGTCCCTGCAGGGAAATGACATGTGGTACCTTTAGGACCGTGAGGCAAGTCCTGTCAGCACCTACCGGTGTTGGCTCAAGATTTTTCTTATATCTACCAGAGAAAAAAGAATACAGTCAGGGATAAAATGAAGGGCCAGATGACATCTAGCACATGGAATTCATTGAGAATTCTATCCATTGGCACCAAGGTGTGGACAAGGGCAACCAACTTTCCAGGAGATGGGTTCCTTCCCAATGAACATCAATAACTACACCCAGACCAAATATTGACTTGAACGTTAAATTATACTGCATTCTGGGGCTACATCAACTAGCCAGAGAGGGAGACAATGTGAGGGAGAGTCAGACAAGGCCAAGGAACATGGAAAGAGCATACAAAATTCACCATGATAATTTGTTACAATATGGCCTTCAGCATCCCAGATGAAGTGAGAGATCCTCTTTTTTCTGAAACCTTCATGAAAAACCAAACATAATTGGCAATATGATGACCAATGAGCTCAGTTATTGATACTTTGCAACTAATGAGAACACCTCAGAAGAGAACTGGGACCAGCGGGCAAAAGATGTCCTCTGTACTAGGAATACATAGAGCACCTGTATCAGACTAGTACAGGATACATTTGGAATAAGGGAGATAGAAACTCATGTCAGCAAGCCAGTCCACTGACTTGTGGGTATGGCATGAAATATGTTAATAACACTCAAACAGAGGTCTCTTTCTGAACAAAATATATCTGCTGCCTAGCATACAGGCAACAATGCAGCTCACAGCATACAAAAATACCTCAGAGAGATACAGATAGCCTGATGGAGCAATTGACAAAGTAAATTCTTTCATTGTTACTGGCACCAAGAGCTAGATTTGATGTACACACATCCCCCAGCCATCACCTTATGTGTTACCAACAAAACTCAACTCTGGTACAGCAATGCAGGTCACCAGGTCAACCAGATACCCAAAAATGTGGGAAAAATAAGGGTTTTCAAGTCTCTGGAAGTGAAATTTTGAGAAACCACTTTGCATCATGAAGATTGGAAATACATCTACCTTACAAAAGATAAATGTTGTGCCACAGATTGAATTAGTAGAAGACTCCATAGGTCCACCATCATTCTTCTTCTCTTCTAGCCAATCATGCAGTAACTGCCAAAATCACCAAGAGTTGTGAGAATTGGCAAATCACATTGCCTCTGATCGAACAATTGAAAAGTGTCTAGTTTTTTTAACAAGGACATCTGAATTCAGTCATTCTTTGATCTGAAAACCACAGAATCATTCTTATTCTGAGTTTATGAAAGTGAATTGAAGGCTTCCATAGGCAAAAATGTGGTTACACACACTTACATCACATTTGTCTCTGAGTTCTTCTTCCACAACCTCAATGTCAATTGTCCAATGTTGACTTCATGATGACAAAATTGGCTTGGCCAATCCCCACTTTGTCATTGTTTGCCAGAGCTTTTCAAGAATATAAGTCACCCCTAATAAAAGCAGCAACAAAGGGTTTAGGTGTAGGATTTCGGGCCCTAAACCCTAAACCCTAGTGCCATTCTGTTCTACATTTTCTCACTTAGTAATAAGACAGTCACTTACACACAAGAAACAGAAAAGTACTAGACCGTAGCACTCATCTTCTGTGAAAAAGACATCAAAACGAAGGAAACTGCAAGCATCGATCTCGTTCTGAGGATAATCCACATACCTACGGCCAAGGTCTCGTCTCTACTTCTACAGAATTGTGACGATATCACGATGTAAGGCTCATATAAGATCAATCCTGAAAGGACATAATTTCGGTGCCTGGGAATTTGCAGGTCCAGAAACCCCTGAGGTGAAGTTTGATACAGAAGACTGCTCATGACGGCTGAAGCAAAAAGCTTCTGAACCAAGGAGAAATTGTGTTCATAACCAAGAGATTCACCAGTTTATCTTGATCAATGCCAGCAGAATTTGGAAAAAGAATGCTGGACAGGTTAGGGTTTACGGTACCAGAGATGATTTCCGCTGCAAAAAGGATGTATGTACCATGCATGTATATAGCTCCCAGCACAGCTCCCAGCAACCCCTGCGCTCCAAATGACTGTCCATCGCCGAAATGACTGAGGCCTCTCTCTCGTTTCTAAGCGAGATCTTCTTCTCTCACTCTGCAGAGACCTGGAAAGCTTGGATTGAGTAAGTGATTGATTTCTCAGCATTTTTGCTTTTGCTTGCATGTCTCAATGATCAAAATGCTCACAAACTGTTGTCGCTGGTTTGAACTTGCCCTAAGGGGGAGAACCATTAGGAGCTACTGCTGCTGGTTTCTCACCTCTTTTCTACAAAAACCAACTTGTCACTGGATGTGAAAGCTAGAAGGAAAGTTCTAGCTGTAATATGGTTCTTGTATTGTGGAGTTGTGCCGGATTATAGGCCCTTGTGCGTGGTAGAGCGACCCAAAATTTCTGAACAACCAGCAAAACCAGCACAATGGCCTGTAGCAGGCATGTTCCGTAACAGAATGGTTCTCGTGATTTGCAGCGGACATGTGGATTTTGCACAATGGGCATGTGGATTTTGAACAATGGACCAAGTAGACCTGATCCATTTGTGCCTTGCAAGGAGGAAAAAAGAGGCAGAAAAAGGCCACGTGAAACCCATTGCATGTAGGGTAAGGACCCAAGGTGGGGAGATTTTTGCATTAGGGGCCTAGGATGGAGCCTCTTCTGTTTGGAACGACAGGACTGAAATACATTTGTGTCCTTCTCTAGTGCTTTCTGGATGTTGGAGTTATACATGCTCAGCAAATTCACAACTTTGTAATTTTGGCCTAAATCTTGGTTGCAAATTTGAAGTTCAATAACTTCTTTGAATTGCAGCAAGGTACACTAAAACATGCTGCCATTCGAGAGCAGAGGAATTCCTTCCCGTAGAGAATGCACAATTTCAGTTGCCTAATGCCGAGTTACCTGTGTTGTCAATCCTGTTAACCCAAGTTCATGGAGTTCCCACAATACAACTTTACATGATTTCCAATTTTCTCACACTTCTCTTATTGATTGAGCACATTGAAAAAGTTCCAAAGTTGACTGATGAATGCATGAGGATATTGAAACCTCCACAATTTGATTTTCTCTTCATTTTCTAAACCTAAAAGCCTTTTAGGTGCAGAAAAAGGCTGTTCCCTGAGTAAGAGAATCTTTACTTAAATAATACCATCATGTCTGTTGCATCAATTATTGTGGAGGGTAAAGAACCCACTCAAAGCAGCATCACAGGTTTTGAACCCCTATGATATGCCCCTGTCCCATTCATTTACTGAGAAATTGGGTTTGTGCAGAGGTGAAACCAGAAATAAGACACCAAGCTTGACCAGCATCTTTGTCTCCATATGCCAAAGACAGACAAGGTGACAACAGTGCTGAAGCTGCAGGCAGTGATGTAACTGTTGGATTTGCAAGTCTTTCCTTCAATGGAGCTCAGGTATAGATTCAACGAGCACTTCTCACCACCTATGATCGATCACTCATGCAAAAAGGACTAGCTCTCTATTTGAGACTTTGTCTAACTGGGGCAAAGAAACTGAGGTAGCAGGAAAAGAAGCAGTGACTGGGCATGGAACAGATCACTTGAACAGTACCCTGCTGGATTCAATGGATGGAACAATTTGCTAGTCTTGCTGGGCCACTCTTTGGAGCATTTCTAAATCAAGGACATGCTGAGCACAGTTAGAATTGACTGACATGGGGAGTTTTCTGAGGATGGTTGTAGATGAGTAAGGTAAGGTACTCTGGAAGAGTTATTTCTTTCCAATGCAGGAGGAATGAGCAGACTGCTACCCATGGGCAGCAAGCTTTTTTTAATGTACCAGAAGTGAAGCAGCTTTGAATGATGTTGACCTTCTTGATGCCACCAACTCCACAGTCTCCATCAATGCTACCCCAGCAACACAGACACCTGGATAACTGTTCAACATCATCAGTGGACAAGAAGCCATGGCACTTCAAGCTCCCAGTTCCCATACCCCATCTCAGACCTCACCCACCACCTCTGGTGTACAGCAATGGAACATGGACAATGAATTTCATGCTTCCAAAAGCCAGAACATTTCATGCATCATGTCATGTGCATTATCAACATCCCTGGGGGCGCTTCCATACAGAAATGGCCCTCACCATACTTTGGGGCCAACTCAAATGCTTCAGTGCTCACCTTTTCTCGCCACTTTGATGATGCAAGAGAATTCATAGAATTCGAATTGGTGCATCCCTGCAGTGAGAAACCAGGGAACAAATGAATTAAGAAGGTGAATTGTGTCAAATTGCACTTCCAATTCAGCAATTGATTTGGGCAGAAGTGTTAATCCAATGAGGTCTTGTGATCACAGCAGATGTAAGCACACGAGCCACATAGGTAAGCTGGGAAAAAGAAATCCTCCTCCTCAGAAAAGCCTTCACTTTCTATCTATTCGAAGCCTTCTTGATGTATTTGAGATGTCTTCTCAAAAGCACAAAAACAAATGCAACCTGACAATTGCAATGTCTTCTCAAAACCTAAGAAATCACAAACCGCAATGCAACCTTGCTATGCAACCTGGAAAGAAATTGCTTGAACAACAGAATTGAAATTTTTTAGACCATACAAATGAGGGGTCCCTGGCACATGCACTGCACAATGTTGGGCAATTGAAAAGAAACCAAAAAGAGAAAGGTTGCAGCAAAACTCATATCCCTTAAGTCTGCTACAATGGAGGCTGTCACTGCAAACTGCAAAAGCCTCAGTGACAGGTTTGTAGAACAAAAATGCTGCAACTCCTTTCCAGTACCCTTGATGCCAGAAGGTATATACTTCATGGTAAAAGAGCACAGCTCGTCCAGGTCACCCAAATAAATTTTCCAAGTACTACAGAGCCAATCCAGTTCAATATTTATATCTACAAAATGGTCAGTTTCAAGACTATCAAAAGAGCATGGCAGTCAACGACTCAGGGCCAATTGTGTCTCACTTGACAAGCCTGCAAATTTTACAAAACCTAAGAAAGTGAAGGAACTAAGGAAAGAAAAATTCAGTATCCCTATCCATGCTTAAACAATGCACAGCAAGTCATCACCAAGTGGTTGACTTACAAGATTTACAGAATCACAAGTACAGCCTAAAATCTGCCTGTGTTCCCTGTAAGTGAGCTATTGTTATGTGTGATTCAGAAAACTTCCTGCCAATCTTATGGCCATCAACAAATTATCTTGGCAAAATCTCTGAATAAAAGTCTATAAAACTGAATAAAAACTGTCATCTCAATTTGAAAGCTCTGAGAAAGTCTTGAGACATGAGCTAGCATTGACTTTACATCTACATAAATCTTGACTTAACTATTCACCCAATGCTGAGTGCCTTCAGTGTCTATCACTCCAGAGGATATTTGAAGTTTTGGTAACTCCACGTGAAAGTGACCAACACTTGGCAATATGGTCCAAACAATGAAGCAGGGCCATGTACATTGATGGACCAAACCAATGTTCTAGCATTGCAATGCTGAATCATACCTTGCCCATTAGCAAGATAACATAGCTCAGACTTCATAACCAGGGTTCTCTAGCTGCTGTACATCACCATAACTCACAAGCTCAGCAATGTCTGCCATGCTGCCCAAGAAAAGAGGAAGCCGCTGATGCAACTTGATAGGGTTAATCTCCAAGATTCGGTGCTTCCCATCAGTCCCTTTACCACCACCTTGCTCCACCAAATAGCTTAAAGGATTTGCTTCATACACTAGTCGAAGGTGTGACCTTGGGTTCATAGCTAACCCACCATAGAGAATTGTACGGTGGAGATCAGCTACTAGGGAGCATATGTACCGGGCTGAGTATTTTTTCCGAGTTTGGCTTTTCCCTTGCCTGATGTTGTCAATATATCTCCGTAACCCTGATGGCCAGTCAAAATACCTGGCATCATTAACTGAATAAATTTGCCCTGCATACAGGAAAGTAATCCATCAGCTGCTGTGCAAGAAAATTGCTGCATCACTACTCCAACAAGATCTTGTTATGACAGTACCTTAAATGTCAACCAAAGGTCTAATGATTGTTCCAAAGAATGCATAAAAGTGAGGAGGAAAAGCCACCTCTTTCAGGAATCCGAATGTCATGGTGGCTGTACACAAATTCACCGATTGAATGATCCAATGTGAAGCCATATAAGCCTGAGCCCACTGAAATGCACATCACAGTTGCAGATGAGTAAAGTGCATAGCCTGCCGCCACAAGCCTCTCTCCTCGTTGCATCACATTGACAGTTGCCTTTTCTGGCAGAGGTAGTTGGTCAGCTTCTGGTAACTTTCGGTAGATTCCAAAGATGGTGCCTGTGGGAATTGAAGCATCAATGTTGCGAGAACCATCCAAAGGATCAAAAACAACAACAAAGGGTCCTTCCCCAAACCAAATGGCTGCATCCTCTTCTTCTGAAGCTATTGCTGCCACTTTCCCAGAGCTTCGAAGAGCCGCCTTCATGATATTATTCTGCCTGCCAGCACTGTGTGCCATGTAAGAGATTTACAATAGTCCCCCCACCCCCCACCCCCACTACAGAGTTGTACAATACAACTCCACACTTGAAACCCTGTTTTTGACATCATCAAAAAGGCTCATGGATGATGGTTCATGAGTGCAACCGGACAGAAAGGTGCCTCGATTCTGTTCTTCGTGTTTGCAAGCGGCAGAAAGCAATGGACAAACAACGGTCGGACCTTAACCTAACACAAGGATGTTTAGAGAAGCAGTGCACTAACCGCAATAATGTCCAAGGGTTTTGGAGCATCTCTTTCGGCAGCATAGGAAAAACTCGAATCCGACAGGGAGGCTTGAAGCTCGGTGGGAGAGGCTAGAACCGCCGCAATGTGCTTACAAGCCGATTGGATATGCGTCATGAGCACCAGCAAGTCGACATCGACATTGGAGCCCTCGGTACCTAAGAAGCCCGTCATGGAGACGACATCTTCTTTGGAATTCCGCGTCACGGATTTGGGCATGACTCCTCCTCGAGATTTCACGAACGTCGTAGGAGGCTGCACGAAGGCAGCAGGGGGCAACGAAGGCGGCGAGGAGCTGCCTCCTCCTCCTCCGCTGCTTTTACTCGCCATAGCCGGCGAAGAAGACGCCTTCAGACCTTTTCTCGCAGGAGGAGGAGGCGGCGGAGCAAACCAGTTGCTTGGCGACTTATGGTACAAACTGCTGAGCGGCGAAGACGACGACTTCGTAATCTTAGGCGACGGAGAAGAAGGAGCTGGTCTTCTTACTGCTGCAATAACCTTAGTAATCATACTTGGAGCATTCGGTGGCGATTTCGTCTTCGACCACCGATTCCGACCGCTGTTGCCACCGCCGCCGCCCCCGATGGCCACAAACGAAGGCAGCGAATTACCAGAAGGAGGAGGATTAGTACTAACACGATTGCCAGCAGCAGTGGACGAGATAGAAGGAGGAGAAGATTTCACAGCCGCTCGCCAACGAACCGACAGCAACGGAATTATGCACAAAACGAACAACAACAAGTAGCTTATGGGCGCCGAGGAAGAAGAAGAAGAAGAAGACGACGAAGACGACCCCGCCTGCGGCCCGTCGCCATCTTCGTCCAAATCCACACGATCCCTCATCTGAGGGTCTCCGTTCCGCCACGTTCAACAACAATCAATCGCAGCAATGGCTCTCCTAGGACTCGACCGTTCGCGGCTCCCTCCTCTCGATGCTGCATAGCGATTCACGTAGTAGCGCTATGAATCGATCCCTGCTACTATAGTCTCGTCAAGTCCGTCCCCCTTCCTCTGCAATTACTCCTGGCAACGACGACGACGACGACAACAACAACAACAATGGCCTCGTTTCTCCATCCCTTCTTCCTCTCACTCTCTTACCCCGTCAAGTTTCTTTCTTCTCCATCTTCTTCGCCCGTCTCGCTTTGTCCCCTAGACACAAACGCGACACGTTTGGTGGGCAGTATTGTGTCTTTTGTGGCCGATTTTGCGAAACCCAATGCCGGAAGAAATATATATCAAATCGATCCGTGGCAATGTAAGGAATCGAACGGAACTCCGATCGAGAATTCGTCTCGACGATCTATCTCAACGGTCGTCTCTACGACTAACCGCCAGCAGTATGTGTGTGTGTATGTGTGTGATTTTTTCAAACTTCTGCGACAAAAATCTACACAAACTTTACGACATTTTTCGTTTCTTTTTTTTTCGCGTCAATTTTTTACGCGTGCCTTTGTATCGCGGGTACCGCAGCAGTTCCGACAGCGCTCCTGCTGGACGCCCTTTATAGGGCACGGTTCCCATCACAGGGGTCCACCCGGCCTTCTCTTGGGTCACTTAGCCCCCCCAGACTCCAGACCAGTGTTGGTATGGTATAGACGGCAGGCGTGAGCCGGGTATCAGAAGCTGCAACGACCCATACGGGTATCACTTTGGACACCCATGTTTGCCACAAAATTCAAAGACCCGGTTCCAATATATACTCACATTTATTAAAAAAAAATTTTAAATAGGTACCTGGTGTACACCCAACCTTCTTAGAGTCTCTTATACACACCCTTGTCCACAGGGGTAACATCCGGGTATCAAAAGCAAAAGCAAACAACAATGGGACATTCCAGTTTTCAAAATGCACCCCCAAAATTTTGATCAGAAGCTCAGAGTCTCTTTTTCCTTTTTGCAATAGTTTGAGGGTAGAGTTCGAGGGTGTACACTTTAACCTTAATAGTTTGAGGGTAGAGTTAGAGGGTGTACACTTTAACCTTTCATTGAGTTAGTTAGAGAGGGTGTGTATACTTCTTACTACATGGAACCTTTCTTGATCGGCACTAGTTAAATAGGCCTCCTTGCACCTTCAATTGACCCTAAGGGAAGGAAGGCGAGTTTAGGGTTTAGATAAACCCTAATGGGGAAACTGTGCCCTTTTTTTTCTTCTGACGATGATGATTCCTCCATCATCAGTCAGTCAGAGGAAGAAGCAACCCTATCTTTTTATTAGGGTTTTTTTTGGGCTTTTGGGGGGTAGGGTTGGGTACTTAATACTTATCTTGACTACTACTACAACAACTTAATGATGAGGATGGAAGAATGTTTCAGAGGGTTTGAAAACTTCAACAAAGTTTGCAGGTGTAGTTTAGTGTAATAATAACGTACAATAAAGTCTCCTTTTTTTAAATAGTGTAAGAAGATTGAGCACAATAATTCCACTTTAAAGAACCCTAAACCCACAATTTATTCTACTTAATTAATGGCTGTTGAGCACTCAACCCACTGGAGAAGTGTTTTTTTTTTAGGTTTAAAAAATAGAGTAAAATGGCAACACATGTGAAAGTTTAAAGAATCCTTAGTCTAGCTCCTCGCAAAGTAACCCTACTAAATGATTTTGGAGGTTTTTAATCGCCAGAATTGCACAAAAAAAAAATTTGGCTAAATTCTCTTTGATGATGGCCAGATCACTTACCTCAGAAAATTGGAAAAAAAAAAAAGCATTGGACAAGACTGTAATTTGTGCTTAAGCTTAATCATAAGGTTTCAGAGTTTAAAAGAAAATTAGCCGATTGCAGGTATAATGAGTATGGCATGAAGTTCATGGACGAGGATTTCAATGAAACATTTGTTGCTGACCGACATTAAATCAGCAGCCTTTCTTAGATGCAGGTAGTACTAACGATACTGTCACATTTCTTTTCTCATGCCTGCTCAGATGCCCAATTAAAATGTATCTAGTGAAGCCTAGACGCATATTGTTCCTGCCCAAAGACATGTGGACCTGTGATCATGCATGCGATGTTAAAAAAATTTAACATGCTTCTTAATGCTTCATTACACACCCAAAAATGTGCATAATCACGGGCCCAAATGTGTCTTTGGTATCACCCATCTTGTTTTGTAAAGATATGAATCGAGCAAAGAGCAGACAATGAAAAACGAAATGTAGTTATACTTTTGTACTGCCTTCATTTTAAGTCCTGCAGATCATGTAACGTCGAGGGTTGCGTCATGCAACCCTCTTATTGTCTGAGTTTGTTATGCATTTAATGACATGAGTTGATGAATTTTTAATACAATCTGACACGGATTGTAGCAATTGTGCAATGATATAATGTGCAGTGTTATTGTATAACTTGTGTATGATGGGACTTGACTTCCAGTCAGCCATTTGATGACTGCCTCTTCCAAGTTAGAGAGCGTTTGTACCAGTGGATCTGTAATCAAGCAAATCAAGCAAGACCCTTTGTCAATCCATTGAATGAATACACATATATGCCAGCCCACTTGGACATGGTTACAAAACTCTTAACTATCCTACTAGTCTACAAACTATGATGAAGCTCCAATTTCATGATAAGATCCACACCTCTAATAGCAAGCAAATTTTGTTGTGAAATCAACATCGAAAAACATCAATGTCAAGCGAGTTGCAACCCTCTAATGATGAACAAAATGTCCTCCATTTTCAACAACTTGCACCAACAACTAACACTACAAAAGACTTTTCATCCATTGTTTTCCTAGTAGCAGGCACAATGACAAATAGTAGTGATGTGTATTGATGAGCAAAATGTCCTCCATTTTCAACAACTTGCACCAATAACTAACACTACAAATGATGTTTCATCCATTGTTTTCCTACTAGCATGCACAATGACAAATAGTAGTGATGTGAACACATTGTTCATAATCAACCAATGATCAATTCAAAAACTTTCATACATGTTCAAAAACTCAAATAAAAATGAAAATTGAATTCATCTTTAAACAATATGAACCTATCTAATGATAGCACAAGAACATCGACTCCGTTTTGAAAGAGCAAAGGGGAGTGTATGTTTATCACAAATTCTAAATCTATAGAAGAAAAAACAAGAAAATCCAAACAACAGAATTAGAAAAATTCATAAATTTTGTCTTTCATTGATGCAAAGAGAATAGAGCTTAATACAAGGAAAAGCATTAGCACAAATTTCATGGGCCATGATTTGATAATAATAATCATGTGAAATTTGTTTATTTCATAAGTTTGTATTGTTTATACACGAATGACATCTATTTAAAACATGTATGAAACATGTATAAATAAGATGCAAAATTGTACTGGCCTAGAATGTTTGTAATAGCATTTCAAAAGCTATAATAATTAGTGGCCATTCTTAACATTTTCACAATGAAATAACCTATAGTGTTCAAATGTGGGCGTTTATACATGGAGATTACAATAAGAATTACATGGGAAGTACCAATCACACATTAACATAGTGATATAAGGAAACATTTGTTTGGGTTGTAAGAAATTATAATAAACTTATTTTTATTTATAAATTGTGAAATCAAAAATATTCCTTTCAAACAACCGATCTTATTAGTCCACATCAACATGATTAATTAACCCATTACTTTTTAATACTTCACCTAAGGGGACACTATTGATTCCTTATGGGTGACTACACCCATAACAAATAACACATCATGCATAACTACAAATAATGTTATTGTGCAATATGGGCAATCTTGGCAACATATGTCATGTCAGGTGAAGCCAATTTACAAATTGAGGAAAAAAAAGCACATGCACAAAAGAAATCCTACAAGAACAATTAAAATATTTGAAACTTGGAGACATACAAATAAACCAAACCAATTATGAATGGTTCAAATAATCACAAGGCTTACAAAAGTCATGGGCCTTGTAGTAATGTATATAATCTACATGGCAATGTCCCACCGGCAATTACACTAGGTGTCCAACATGTCAATTTGAAATCAAACAGTGAGACTAATGAGGAATTTGAATGAACTTGCATTATTACCATGTAGACTTGAAATAAGGTATAGGTGTTCATTCAAAAAATTCACTAATTTATTGTATATATTTTGATGCGATGAAATTATCCACAAAATCAATAAAACCTTACAATAGAACAATGAGTTTCATTGAAATTAAAAAGAACAATCAAAATGCAAGAAGGGACAACTAATGCAAAAGGGAAATAATGGAGGAAACTCAAATTTCCTCCTCAACCCAAAATGAAATTTGAATTTCTTCCTATTTGTCTTCTATGTATGTTTTGCATGTGTCTCCCTAAAGGTCTACCTAGGTTATGGGATACCTAAACATTATTTAAGAAGCTAACTAAAGACTACCTAAGGATTACCTAAGACTTATTCATAACTTCTTATGTAAACTTTATGTAACTTTTCAAATAGCTTTTAGGTATCCTTCAACTTGAGTAGGTTCCTAGTTAGTCCTTACATTGGTAGTCCCCTAAGTAGCTCCATAAGTAGAGCATAAGTAACCCTTAGGCCAATCCTAACCTAATTAGTTCCCTACTCTAGGTAACTCCTTAATCCATGTGATGGTAACCTAGATAAGTAGCATGGTTACAAGAGAAATTATGATGACCACTTGGAGATGTTCATCTTTAGTTTTGAAAAGTGATCCTCACTTCGGTGAACTTTACCGATAGTTTTAAAGGGAGGATGAACAGGTAAAGTGAATCTAAAAGTGACACCCAAAGTGAGGATTATTTTATGGATAACTTTAGTATCATAGGCAGAGTTTGTAATGGCAATTCTTAAGTATAGGAAAAGGTTCAATCTTGAGACCCTTTCTTGGGTATTTGAGGATACCATCATGAAGCCAGCAACCTGAAAAGAGAGTAATTGGAACTTCAAAAGGTTTGAAAAACAGATCCCTACCTGTGTAAAATGTCAGTAAAGCTTTTCTACAAAAAAATCACAATGACCTTATGAAATCCATAAGGCACTATGCAATGTTATGTGTAGAGTATGGTGCCATTTCAAGCATTATGGTCATAAGGTGTTATAAGCTCCCTACATACCCAGGGGGGCGCTTGACAGTG
>Ga0209611_10010258_pt1 | contig 13849 bp, 8 predicted proteins | sample S1TSphgellanicum_3_FD_187693 | JGI IMG/M metagenome (GOLD analysis project Ga0209611, IMG submission 187693) | Host-associated microbial communities from peat moss isolated from Minnesota, USA - S1T2_Fc - Sphagnum magellanicum MG (SPAdes) (version 2) | ecosystem: Host-associated > Plants > Peat... | reverse complement strand
TATAAAATGAATATAAAATACCCAAAAAAAAAAACATTAAATAACAAAAATATTGGTTACATTATTTTTAAAATGTTTACAGGTATTCTACATTCATTAAATTCATCTAAAACTTATACCAATGTTTCCATAATATATTTGAAACATTATTGTAAAAGTACATTTTAAAAATTAACATTAATTTAACTTACCATTCAAAATCATGAAAAAGTAAACAATTGTTACACTTTCCATCAATCTTAGTATTGTGTTTGGACCCATTTGCAACTATCAATGTAGTTTCCATGCCAATTGTCCATTACAACAAAAACACAACCTTAAATTAAATCATTGTTTTCCGAAACAATTTTAGTGATTATGTTATTTGAAGAATGAAATGTAAACATTTTGTGGTTTTGGGGATGGGAATGTTTGGGTAAAGGTACACAAGCCTAGGAAGAGAAGGTCATTTCTCACCAATTGAGAAGGACCAAATAAATTTGACGGATATAAAGATGGGAAAGGACATATCAAGCAAAATGATGGTGGCAAAATTTATATTATCAAAGGAGGGGATGATACTCAATGGGAAAGGCCAAGACATGACTTCAAATCTGCCATCATGCACACTAATGGCATGATATATGAGGACAAAGATTTTTTAAGAGGGAAATGTTACATATGTGACATGAAATTAGGGTCCAAGGTTTATGTTATATGAAAAGTGCCTAGTTAAAGTTTGTCATATCCTAATTACTTTTGGGTGAAAACACGGTCAAAGGAGACAAAGGTGCCAAGGTAAAAGTCTTTTTCCAAGGTCTGCACATGACACATATGTTATTTTTTTATTAGTTTATAACTTTAAAATTTGTATTTCAAGTACCCTTTTTAACATTGACTTTTATATATAAATACATTTTGACTACAAATTGATTTTATATCATGTGTATTATGCATTCATACCCTCTATTACATAAACATGAACAACTTTTGTTAAAGGCACATTTTCAAAATCCATAATTTTTAAGGTTAAAAGCACTTTTGGGCCAAATGTGTTCAAATAAACCATAAAAATAATTTTCATCGGTTCAAATCATTTTCTCTTCTAATCATTAATGTTGAAATCCTCTCCAATTCTCAAAAGGAATGGTGCACATTTGGTAAAATAAAAGGATGTTTGAAAAAAACAAGGATTGTCCATTTTCAAGATTTGAGTGCTTTGAACATGCAAAAAAAAAAAAAATTGATTTGTGTCAAGCTTTGAACATGTAAACTTTGCAATTAATGAAAAATATTCCCAAAAAATTTATGACCGTCCAAACTATTATGCTTCACTTATGATCTTTCAAACATACAAAAATGCAATTTTAAGAAATGTCCACTCACTTGAGTGGCTCCTTTGACTGTGTTTTCACCTTTTTGAAATAAAAAAATTATTTATTTCATGGTGAATGTGTTGACAAGAAAATGCAAATGGAGGATGTTGATGTGTGATGGTGATAATAAGTTGAAAAGATTTGTGGTCTATGTATGCCTTTTGTGGTTAATTTATAGGTTTTGGATGAGTTTGGAAAAAGTTTAGAAATTGGTTTGTTGAATTAATTGTTACACAAATTAACCCTTGCAACTTATTGAGTGGTTGTGCATGTTTGTTGTTATGGTGTTTTTTGTATTATGGAGATGTAAGAATCTTGATAATATTTTAGTGTGTGATGTGCTTGCTTATCCTTAATGTGTGGTGTGGAATGTGGGCGCTTGAAAATAAAGACAACCATTATTGATGACAAAATCAAATCACAGAACCCTCCATTATTTCTCCCTTCTTGGGTTTTTGCATAGGATCATGTAAAATGCAACAATATTATAATAGTGGTTGAGGAAAACTTTTGATGCACAATCTTCATTGTATCAAATGTTCAATAAAAAAATTAAAAATAACAAAGAGATTATGGTAGATGTGAAGAATCCTTTAAAGTTTTGCAAAGATACTCTATCTAGTTGTGAATTGTTTGGAATTTCAAAAGAATTGAGAAGGTTTCTACCATCATGTCATAGGGTTGCAATTTGAGCTTTAGGATTGATTATCTTTCAATTTGGGAGATTCTTTGCAAATCATGTTTGTGGATAAGTTGCAAATTAAAAAGGATATGAAATTTTTTGAAAAGTTGTCCTAGGGGTATTGTTCTAGATGAGTACATGTGGGAAAAGAAGGGGTCCATGTCAAGTTTGTGTCTCTAAATAGATGGTTACAAATTGTGTTGGAGCTCTCTATGTTTATTGTTTCCTATAGTCTTTGTATTTGGAGTGGATGAAAGGAGCAAAATTTCAAGGTCCTAAATAGTGACAAATCTAATCCAAGTTATTCCAAGAATCAATTTCTTTGATTAATGCATGAGATAAACAAGAAGGGGAGTTGGGGATAAATTTAAAGATTTCAAGGTTGTGTACTTGAATCTTAGAATTAGGTTTAGGAATTGAGCACTATTGCTAGGAAGATAAACTCAAATAGGTGCAAGTAGCATGTAAGAAATGCAATGAAATTTCTGTGTAATGAATTCATTGTTTGGAATTGAATATACTACAATTAGGAGTGTTTTGATGAAAAACCAACAAATGATAATGTATATGGATGATGTTGTACCATCAACTACCAAAAGCAAAATAAGATAAAGCTTTCGGCAATTGATGGTGATCGGAAGAATGAAATGGGTTGGTTTTTTTGTTCTTGTTTGTTTTCTTGCAAGTTATGAATGTGATGGGGTTTTTATGATCAATGGCGTGTGCTTTTTTTGTGGCTTTTGCTTCGGGTGAACCTTGTGTGGTGTGTTTTGGTTGCATGGTTGTTTTTGTTGGACATCAATCAAGAACAAAGCTAGTGTGGAAGATATATACCCAAAAAAATTCAATTGGAGCAATTAAGTATTTTGGAGAATTATTCTTTGTTTTACGTGATGTGGTGAAGTTGTGTAGAGTGGAAGGGATGAATGCCTAATTATGGAAGTTGTAATTTTTTTAGTGGAGGTTACACAAATTTTGCTACACCATGTACTTCTTAGGAAAAATGCAATTTAAAAATAAAACTACAAGTCAATGATCAAGGGTGTGATGAAGTGCATTAGAAATTTCAAAAACAACTGCTTTGGCATAGCAATTGTCTTGTGTGGGAAGTGTGTTTTGGGGTGATTTAGGTCTAGTGGTGTGAGGGAAAAGAATACCCAACTTATTGGGATCTCTGAATGTAGGTTATGTTTCTACAATCTAGGTTATCATTGGGAATCTAGTTGGGGGGACAATGGTCTACATTTGTAAAACTTCCTAAAGGAGACAGTCTAAATTGGGTTCTAAAATTTGGGGTTTTAAGAGGCATCACCATTGTTGGAAGCTTTTTGATATTATGTTGCCTTTGGGTTTTATGTTTCCAACAATACTTGAATCATGGTATGAGTGTCTATAAAAAGCTTTGATTTGCCAAAATAGGTCAATTGATGTTCATGAGAGTGGATTGAAGACCCCTATAGACCCATAGTCAATACTTCATATATAGTTAAGGTAGTTTTTAGTTGAAGCTTGTACATCTCATCTCATTTTGGTTGAAGGATTATGTGGACTTGTATAATTCGAATTTCAATTACATAGAATACCAGAGTAAAGGTCTAGACTTGCATATCCAAAAATGGTAGAATCTACTACTATTGCCAATTCTAATGTTTTTGATCTATTATTACTACCTATTTTAACGTTTTTGATCTACATATGATGCAGAATGATCAACCTATGCTCATTTATGACCTTCATCTTGACCTTTACACTAAATTAAGGTCTTTTTTAATTCAGTTGTTCTAATCACAAATTTTGTCCCAACAACAACTTTTCCATTACATTTTTATGATTCCATGTTGACCTTTACACCAGATAAAGGTCTCTTTCCATTATACCATTGTGATTAGAGATTTCATCCCAACAAGAACTTTTCATTATATCTTTATGACCTTCTTAATGATCTTTACACTAGATAAGGGTCTCTTTCCAGTTTCCATTAGGCCCTTCTAATCACAAATTCTAACCCAACAACTTCCCATTACATCTGTCCCTCCAGTTGTTGTCACAATCACCTCACAGCTCCACAGATCAAGCAATGCTCAAATCGCAAGGTTGTGAGAGTTATGAGTCTATGAATCACCAGAGGTCAACACCTTTTATCCTTATTATGGGAACATATGTTCCTTTTGAACTTCCTTTACTACTCGAACATATGTTCCCTTTGAAGTTCTCTACAATGTTGTTGCTTGAACGTTCCCAACATCAGCTCTGTGTAGACTTTCAAAACAATTGCAGCACTCCAATGGAAAGTGGTTGTCAATGCAGCAGAGCAGCTGGCAAGATTTTAGTTGCTTTCCATTACTGTGCTGCCATTACAGTATCTCATGGGCAACTGTTAGCACAGCAACTTAATGTAAAGAGACCCTACAGGGTCCTGAGGGGCACAATCTGCCTCTCTTTGTCCTTAGTACCTGGCCTACTGATCTGTTGACTCAATAATGCAGAATGTGTCCCCAAGGCCAAGTTCTCTAAGCATAAGATGGATCTTCACCTGTCATCTGCAAGTGCAAAATATATGCCAGGTGATGTTCACCAACCAATGTTATAAGCTTGAGATACGGAAAAATGCTTGATTGGATCTGAGATCCAAGAGTTCTATTTGAGTGTGGGCTTTTGCTCCATGTTTTCCAGAGGTCTGTACTCTGTACCTCAGTACTTGTGAAACTGAACACTAGAAGAAACCAAGGTACAATTTGCAACCAGTTGGAAAGACTTGAAATCTGCGCACACATTATGTTCTTCTAAGCAAACTCACTTATTCCTTTTGTCTCTTGTGCACAGTGTTAAGAATGTCAAGGGCAATAAAATTATCAATGACCGAAACAAGTGTCAAATGATATAAACTTGCTTATCCATCACCTTGTGTAGTAGGGAACTGTGAAGATCACTGACATCCTGACTGCATTTTTCAATCAAGAAATCATAATGAAGAGTCCTGAGGGGTCAAATAATACTATCCCACAAATGAAAGGACTAAGGACTATTACCCAAGAAACCCTTACTTGTTTTTCACAAACTTGACATATACAGATCCCTTGCAGAATTGAAGTCAACAAATTTATGTAGGTGGCTCACTCCTCATATTCCAGGTTCCTCAAAGACATGAATTACAATACCATACAGCAGATGATCACCTGTGCTGGAGGGTGCATCATAATAACTATGTTATGTCTCTATCTCGACTGATGAACCAGATTGACAACCACAGGAGGTGACAATGGAATGTTATGCAGTTTGCAAATGCTTCAAATCATCAACCATTCAAGAGAATGATCAGATTCTGTACAAGATTTATGTCTTGATGGTTGCAGTATAATGGGTTGCAAAGTGGGCCTTGAGGACATCCAATTTAGCACCTGTGTGTGAGTGCACTAGTTCACCATTTCGAAAGAACCGGAAGTTGGGCACTGCTCTTACACCCCACTTTCTCATCAATGCCTGCATCCCCCCAGCAACAAAAAAGATGAATTCAGTTTCCCTGTGCATTACAGCTACACATACAAAGGGGACAAGCTTAAGCTCAATATATCATGCAATGGCGAATGTGGTTTCATGTCAACTATTGGGTTGTCAATTACACATCCTTTCTATAAACAGAAGTAAAGGCTCCCCTGCAGATGGAACTCAAGAGCTGCAATGTTAATGGCTGCTTGTCATAGCCAACCTTTCACTTAAAACCATGCACAACAAAGGAAAGATCAGAACTCACCCTTGTGTCAGTATTAGTGTCACCATTGATTTTCAGAAAAACCACATCTGGATACTCAATACTCAGCTGTACCACCTTGGGGAAAATCATCTTACAAGGTCCGCATGTTTTGGTTGAAATATCAAGAACTACCTGCACCAAAAATGACCACTCACATCTCAGTTTCTGAAAGAGTTGAAAGCAACTCTCAATTGCTGATAATTCTTCATCACCCTTGGTAAGAAAGTAGAGGTAGAGTGATATAGCGCAAAAACTACCCATTGAGTGTGACCCTCAAACAGGAAGTGTGCTCAAGAGAACAACATCTCTCTAAGGAAACTGATACAACCCTGCCAGACAAATCAACTTGAGCAGCACTACTCAAAGTCAGTACAGTGGCATCTTGTAGGTATGTTCACAGACAGATAACCCAGGTACTGAATTTTTGCTATGCAGTGTCAGTCATAACAGAACTTTCCAACAAGAGAATGACAAGAGACATGTTTCTGACTACAGATCCTCCAAGTAAATGAGGTTCCAAAGGTTTCCAGGATGCAAGTGTGGCCAAAGCATCTAGCCTAATGGTGGCTTAGGATAGATACTTCCACCCCAACAAAGTGCTAACCCACAATCAGAGTACACAACATGTGAAGAGAGAAAGCTTTGGTTGAATGTCTCTCCAACGGACTTTAGAATGTTATTCTAAAAACAAAACAGTTTAATGTTCTCATTTCCAAGCATGCAAGCGGCTTTAGAGCAAATTATCAAAATGAAAACTATCCTCAGTGAGCAAACTTATTTGGGACCACCCTTTGCACTTGCAACTCACCACATTTAAAAGCCAGCTATCCAAAAGCCTGATGATACTAACATCTTACAAACGAGAACTACAGGTAAAAAAGGTACACCAGTCTTTCCCCAGCTTCTTCCAAGAGTCGATCAAAAGTCTCCGCTGTTTCAAGAGAAAAAAAAAACCCCAAACAAGAAAAATTTAGGGTTCAGGATATAAATGTATTTTTTTTGCCTTTGGGAAGAATTCACATACAGGGTTTCGACAAATCACAGAAAGCAACCTGGTGTATAAACTAGAGAATCCAATTACGAGGTGCAAATTCTTGTATGAGACAGAACCCATTTGAAAAACAGCAAAGAATTCTCAGGAAAAAAAACGCAGAAGAGAGAGTGTCAAAGAAACACACACAAGATTTTACTCACAGTCTTCAAAGATGGTCACATTTCCCTCAGCAGCTTCAGTCTCGGATAAAGGCCGCACAGCATGGCACATGCTCTTGTTGTTGTTGTTCTTCTTCTTCTCTCGAAGCTCTCGCTCAGTACAGAGAGACAAAGACCCAGCACCCATCGACCTCCACCTCCTCCTGTCTTTGGGCCCCAATTCAAACCCTGTTGTTACCATCGTCGATGGCAGTGAGCAGCTGGTGCTGGAGGAGGAGTAGGAGGCTCTCAACTTGTGCGCTGCAACATCAACAACACAAGACGTCGTTGCGCCTCTACTGGTCACCAGACTCGTCAGCACTTGACCCGCCATTGCTCTAAAACCAAACACAAATGTCTCTCTCTCTCTCTCTCTCTCTCTTTCTCTCTCAGAGACAACTTCTCAAGTGTTGACAAGTTTTTCTCTTTGCATCCAACTTCAGAATGCAAGAAGAAGATAGGTGTTTCGTAGCCTTTAATATCGCCAAAAAGAGAAATTAAAAATTAAAAATTCGAAAACTTAAGTGATTTTGGAGGTTTTCAATCGCCAGAAGTGAAGGGGGAGTTAAAAATAAAATAAAAATCGCCTGATTTCTATACTTGGTTCTCAATGTGTAGCCAAAATATTGAAAGATGATTAAAGATTTTGCACTTCATATTCGGTTGACCCCATAGCCAAATTTGGCTAAATCTTGCTAGAGATGATCACCATTTTTTTTACCATCTTTCTATGGATGATAGTCACTTTTGGCTATAAACAAATTTTCTTTAAAAAAAACACTGTTTAAAATTGGGCCTAGGCAAGCCACTCAGAGAAGAAGCCTCAAATTAGGGTTCGCAGGGTTTTAGGGTTGCCATCGGCTTTCTTCACCATCCTCCTCTTAAGGACCCATCACACCTGGAGTTTAGGGGAAGGCCTCCTCCCTAGGCTCTCCCTAGGGCCTCCCATAACTTGAGGGTGATAGCCTTGAAGGGTGGCACAAGAGTGTAGGCCTGAAAATTAGGGCAGCCTCCATAGTGGGACCAGCCTTCACTAGAGTAAAGCACCAAACATTTTTTAAACCATGTTTGCATACAGACAAGCATTATATGTATTAAGGTGCATTCACACTTGGCATTAGGGACTCTGGTGTCGAATCCCCTAACACCATGCTAGTCATTTAGGACTTATAGCTACTTACCATGAACATTTTATGTTAAGTGAACATTCACTTAACATTAAGCTATCACCCATTTAACATTGGGTGCCACCTAGGATGTCACCTAGATTTTCATTTTACACTAATTTTTAACATCAAGTGTGAATGCATCATTAGTGTACTAATGGTACATTTAAACCCAATGTCTCAAATGTTAACACCCCTAACACTAAGATAACATTAAGGAGCTGCTACTGACCTATCACTAACCATGATGCTACCTAACACAAGGATTCCTTATTTAGACCTACTAGTGTTTAGGGCCATTTTAGGGTTTGAAAAGTTAGAAATTGTATTTTTGCATGATGATGATTCACACATGATGTTATTGCTTGGAGATGGTTGGTGGTTCCCTTCGTTTTCTTGTGACAAAAAATGTTTTTTTTAAAAAAATTTGTCATAGTCATTTTTGTTCTATTTTCATTTTCAAGTTTTTGTTTTCTTCACTTTCAAGCTTTTACAAATTTTTGTAACAAGTTGTGCTTCACAATTTGTGAGGTTCTTCTTAAGTTTATGAATTTGCAAAATTGATTGATTGTATTTTTTTGTTTCTTTGTTTCAAGGGCTTTGTTTTTTATTTGTGAAGTTCTTGGTTTTTGCAAAGTTCTATGCATCGTTGAGTACCATGACTTGTGCAAGAGTTGTTGGCTTATAACTACCATGGCATTCTCAGGTTCTTAGTGCACCTTTCTCATCATGTTTTTTTGTTTCAAGGGTTTTTTTTGTTTGTTGATTTTTTTATTGCTACAAGGTTCTATGTTGTTGAGCACTACAACTTGTGTGAACATTGTTGCAACATTCTCGAACTTAACATGTTTATATGTTCTTGCAACATGAGCAAGCTATTTTGTAAAAAAGAGCTTTATAGAAAATAAGGAAGATGGAGAAAAGGTTTGAGCAAAAGGGAATGAGGTTAATTTTTTAAGTGTTAGTTTACCATTGAATTAGAGGACCTATTTCAAGGTTGTTACATAACACATTTTTTTCAATGCAAAATCTTCAAATTTTGAAGATTTAGTGTTAAGTTACCATCTATTTGACATTAGGCTAACATTGCTTGCCATGTAAAGTGTCACCTCACTTTTAGTGCTACATAACAGCACATTGCAATATTCGAATTTGTAATACGTTTTGGTAAATTTGTGAAAGTTTTAAAAGACTAATGGAAATGCTAGAAAAGGACCATTATTTCAATGTTCAATAGATTAAAATTGTGTGTAGACTAGAAGATTCTTTTTTCAAGCCCTAATATTCCTAGATTTGTTAGTTTGAATTTTTTTTCTTAATTACCTTGAGTGAACTAACAATCAAATCTATAGTAGCTATTTGTAGACAAAGTTTTAACACATTACTTGTGCACTTTGTTATGAAAATGGCAAAAGGTTTACTTTTGATCAAATTAAAAGGTCTTTCAATTGTCAAATGAATCTTCACTAAAAGGAGGTCCTTTCAAATAACAAAGAAAAAAACCTTGGATTGGTTTATGTTGTAGATGGATCAAGGAGGTGACAAAGACATTATTCACAAGTAAAATGATAAATAATAGAAATAATGAAGTGGAATCCTTGTTGGCTCATTATGAGGGAAGCATATTGCTCATGCTTTATTCTTGAATCAACTACATATGTATTAAATCTAGTGCAATCTTCAAATTGCAAAACAAATTGCATCAAATTGTTAGTATATGTTTGTATACAAATGTACAAATCAATATTGATGAATTAACAAAGGAAAAAACAAAGAAAAATAAATCAACCAAAGTTCAAACTCATCATGCGTTCATGACATTCAATTGCATTCAAAAAAACCAAAGTAACCCAATTGGAAGCATGATGAGATTATGGCCTTGACCAAGGCCAGGAGGGAACAAACATTCTTGCATTTGACAAAATTAATTCACAAGACTAATTTGAAACATTGATTACAAAATGATTTTTTTTACTACTATTATGATTACAAGTTGTTTTGAACACATGAAAAATGGGCTTGCATGCAAGAATAAATGGGGAACAATGTCCAAAGAATTTAAAGAAATATTTGATTACATGCTTAGAACTAAGGATAATGAACACTACAATGTTGGATTACATTTGTCGCAAGGTTTTTCAACAAGAACACATATATGACTTGATTTAGGGGTTCATGGGAAATAAGCCAATATTACATCCACCTCATGTTCACAACTTGTTGGATTATTCAAACATTGGTTACAAGCCTCAACTTAAAGGATGCAAGTTGATCTTTCAAATGGGTTCATGAATGAGAACATGGATAGCAGATTTGGAATTCCAATAATGGTTAATGGTGAAAATTAAATTTTTCAAAACAATTCAATGGTCATGTTCTTGTCACATTGCCTCTTTCACATTCACATTATTTTGACACTAAGATTGTGAAAGAACTTGCAATGCCCAATCTAATGCATACCCCAATGAATATCTAATTACATACTTGAAACAACCCAAAGCATATTTGCTTCAAAGACCAAATTCAATTATCAAAGGAATTTGAATTGCAAGAGATGGGGGATTTCACCCTACTAACATCATAGCATAAATTACACCTAGTACATCAATGCATAAAACAGTTGAAACAACATAGAAGGCAACCATATGTTAATAAATTCCATCAACAAAATCCATGAAACCAACTTGGCTTTGAAGAAGTATTTTAAAACTCAAGATTAATCCTTAATTTGAAAAATTAACTAGAGTATTTCAAAATAAGAAACAAGGCCATCAAAAACACCCAAATGAACATGGTCAAAATAATCATAGGATTAAAACACATAATGAACATGGTGATAACAAAAAACAAAGACAAATCAAATGTCAACCATACCTATCTTCCACTAACGGTACTTCAAAATAAACTCAATGTTTGAATATTCCAAGGAAAATCAAGGCCAAAATGATAATTGATTACTATTGAGTTTTAGACTAGATTCTCAAATACTACTTTAATTTTTTAGCTCCCATCGAGGAGTAACATTATTTGGATATGACTAACATTAATTGCACCTTGCATGTTTGGTAGACCACACCACGCTTAAAACTCTTCCATGGCAACTACCATTGCACCTTTTTCAAACTAACTATTTAAATTATTGTAAAAATCATTGATAACAAAAACAAACTTATGCAAACCAAATGAAATAGTTGATTAGATTTCCTATTCCAAAATGTTCACTACAAATCAAGAAATTAACATCCAAGGGGACTCAAAATGTTAAAATTCCAAACTACCTATGTCAAACAAGGATTTTTTTGGGGGTATTAAGTGAAAAAAAAATTTCCTTTGTAGCCCTAGTACCTAATTTTTAATATGCACATATTTCAATTGCTTTATTTATTTTGTTTTTTGCATCCAATTCAATGCCCTATATTCATTTAATTTTTTTGGTTTTAGAAAGCTTATAGCTAGAAAAGAAATAAAGGTTGTTTTTTCAAAGGTGTAACACTTGCATAATGAGCTAGAACATGTGTGAATATTTGCTTCTGCAATGCCTTTTGGCAATCCACTTTACTACAAGTAGGATTAGCAAATGGCCAATATAATTTCCATTATAGTTTAGACATATGAAATTATGAAATTAAACAACAACAATTGTTAACACAACTTGTAATTTGAGATACTAATATTGTCCAATGCAAATTCAATCCTCAATTAGTTATTGATACACAAGTGGAGTTCAATAGAATAAAACAAAAAACCTAACATGACAACAATTCCCTTGATCTTACATAATATCATGTTTAACACGTCACATGATCATAATAAAATATAAATTGATTTTTTGTACCTCATTGTATATGATGGGCATGACAAATTTATTATGGTGTTCATAACTTTGCACATCATGTTAATATGTTGTTGATGATTCAAGAACTATAACCTAATACTTTCATTTTGTAGACCCTATGAAATAATTAACAAAAATATAGGAGCTTGATATTCAATTATTTAGTAAATTGAACAATAAACCATATTTAAATTATGAATGACAGATGGAAACAAAAAAGATGCACATGATTCAAAGTACAATTATCATCCTAAAACAAGGTTTAACAAACTTGCTTTCCAAAAGAATAATAAGTAATCAAACAAGGCTTCCATTGTTAATATAATAAGCAAAGATGCAAGATTTAACAAGCAAATGGAAAACAATATAAAAGCTCATAATCTACTAATTGAACCTACTAAATAATAATAATTAAAAACTTTAGTACATATGTCATATTTTTTCTAATACCATGGATTAATCTATACCATACATTAAATATATTTTGGTTTTTAGAATAAAAATATCTTTATTATAGAATTAATTAAATTATATTTTTTCCCAACAACCAATAAATGGGTCCCTATATATTTATACTAGTGTATTTTGCAAATTCAAAAAGGAGTGTCCCCCCCATGAATTAACACGATCAACCAACTTATGAATTGCACAACAAACCCATAAATTATTTTTTAATAGTTGGTGTCTTGTTTCTTTATGGTAAATTTCAATTCATTTGCAATATTGAACAAAGAAAACTTGGTCATTCAAAAATTCTCCACCCACCTCTCTTCATCAAACACCATCAAAAGAAACTTGGAAAACCAAGTGGTCATCCTAGGTGTTTAGTTATACTTTCTACAAGTTTATTACCCCCTATGTATGGTTCTTTGCATTCTTGCTCCTCACATCAACCTTAGTCCCACCTAAGTACCAAATTCAAATCACATTCAAATGAACCAAATGGTGTTACTCAATCCAAGGACTAGGTCCTTTTGGCCCAAAATAACTTTTTCAACAAAAGGAATTTTTGAGTGAAATGTTTTGCAACTTGTTAAAACATGTTGAGGATTGTCACAAAACCTTACCCTTTGTGTGATAATTAACATTTAAAAAAGATTGATTTTTGAAAATGTGCTATTAATTTCAATGTTTCATTTGAAATTTTGCAATATTTCAAATCAAACTAATATGTGTTCACTACTTTGAATGGTTCAATTTCTCTTATTATAACTTACAAAAAAAATTGTACATCAATTACCTTAGACCTCATTGACATGTGGGAAAGGACTATTGAAATTTATAAATCTTGAAAACTCAAATGTATTGTTTGAAAATTCAAATCAAGCATTTGTTTTCAAATAGTGAGTTTTTTTTTGTGTGAGTTGTACTTTTCCTATGACCACTTAAAAACAATTTACCATCAACAAGTCAATTCTAAGGAAATTGAAGGACCCTTTACAAAATGGGCATTATTTGATGCAATAGTGCACATTTTCAAAAGTCCTTAACTCAAACCAAAACTTGAAATTGAATTAAATGAAAATTGAATTCAAATTTCCCAACATTCATGTTAATCATTCAACACAATTTGTTATGATTATCATAATTTTTAAATGGTAATAATGAATGTATTTATAATTATTTACAATTTTAACTAGGATTTTAACATGGCTTTTGGGGTTTTTGCAAGTTAAGGTGGACAAATTTTACAAAAAATTTAAATCTTTGATACTATTATAGTACCTTGGTGGATTTGGCACACAAATGCTAAATAATTAATTTAACTTAAGTTTTTGGTTCAACACTTGGGATTTTAATTCTGAAAATTTTGATACTAAAAGAGTAAATGTATTGTTAAATACACCCATTTCAAACAATGTGAACTAT
>Ga0209611_10010257_pt1 | contig 13849 bp, 10 predicted proteins | sample S1TSphgellanicum_3_FD_187693 | JGI IMG/M metagenome (GOLD analysis project Ga0209611, IMG submission 187693) | Host-associated microbial communities from peat moss isolated from Minnesota, USA - S1T2_Fc - Sphagnum magellanicum MG (SPAdes) (version 2) | ecosystem: Host-associated > Plants > Peat... | reverse complement strand
CCAGGCGCCGTTACCATCGGCCATCGCCGCGCCGCCGCCGGGCTGGGCGACCAGCGCGATCGGCAGGTCTGACGCCATCGGTTGAGCCGGCGTCGGGGTTGGCGCATCGCTGTCGGTTTGCAGAGCCACGACCACAGGCTACGCGATTTCGGTTGAAACTCACCTTGAAAATTACGGACTGCGACACGGATTCAGCTCCCTTCCCCCTCCCATGGGGGAAGGGGCAGGGGATGGGGGTTTGGTCGCGAGCAGCGAAAGAAAGAACGCGAGAGGCGCTGTCTGTCCTTTGTTTTCGACGACGGCGCTGGACCCCCCATCTCCTGCCCCTTCCCCTATAAAAGGGGGAAGGGGTCGACTCTTTCCGCTGAAACGTAACAAGAACATGATAAACGCTGTCATGCCCGCGCTTTCGGACCCGGCCGTCCTCCCTCAACGCTTCGGCGACTGGTTCGCCAGCCGCGGCTGGACCGCGCGTCCGCATCAACTTCAGATGATCGAGACAGCCCGCGCGCGCCGCCATGCGCTGCTGATCGCGCCGACCGGGGGCGGCAAGACACTGGCCGGTTTCCTGCCGAGCTTGATCGCCCTGGCTGATCGGTCGAGGTCGAATCGCGGGTTGCACACCCTCTACCTCTCGCCCTTGAAGGCGCTGGCGGTGGATGTGCATCGCAATCTGGAACAGCCCATCGCCGAGATGGGGCTGAACATCACCGTCGAGGCCCGCACCGGCGACACCAACGCCGCCAAACGCCAGCGCCAGCGCCTACACCCGCCCGATATCCTGATGACGACGCCGGAGCAGCTTGCGCTGTTTTGCGCCTGGGAGGGGGCGCGCAGCTATTTCGCGGGCCTGGACACCGTGATCATTGATGAAATCCACGCCATCCACGGCTCCAAGCGTGGCGATCTGCTGAACCTCGGCTTGGCGCGGTTGCAAAAGCTGTCGCCGGGTCTGCGCCGCGTCGGCCTGTCGGCGACCGTCAACGATCCCGACATGCTGCGGCGATGGTTGGTCCCCCAATCCCCAGGGCGGGACGACATGGCGGACCTGATCCTGGGCGCCCCCGGCGCTCCGCCTCGCGTCGATGTCCTGATCAGCCGGGAGCGCGTGCCCTGGTCAGGCTGGACCGCGCGCCATGCGATGGCGGAGGTTTATGACGCGATCCGCGGCGCAGGAGTGACCCTGGTGTTCGTCAACACTCGGTTCCAGGCCGAGCTGACCTTTCAGATGCTGTGGGAGGCGAACGAGGACGCCCTGCCGATCGCGCTCCATCACGGCTCGCTGGCGGCCGAGCAGCGGCGCAAGGTGGAAGCCGCCATGGCGCGGGGGGAATTGCGGGCCGTGGTCTGCACCTCGACGCTCGATCTCGGCATCGACTGGGGCGGGGTGGACCTGGTGATCCAGCTCGCCGCGCCCAAGGGCTCCGCCCGGCTGATCCAGCGCATCGGCCGCGCCAACCACCGACTGGACGAACCTTCGCGGGCGCTGCTGGTGCCCGCGCATCGATTCGAAATGCTGGAATGCCAGGCGGCGCTTGAGGCCGTGGCCGCCAACGATCTGGACGGCGACCTGGCTCGAACCGGGGGGCGGGACATCTTGGCCCAGCATGTCATGGGCTGCGCCTGCGCCGAGGCGTTCGACGCCGAGGACCTCTATCGCGAGGTGTGCAGCGCCCAGCCCTACGCCGATCTGGCGCGGCCTGAGTTTGACCGGGTGGTGGAGTTCGTCTCCACCGGCGGCTACGCGCTCCACGCTTACGACCGCTTCCGACGCATCGTGAAGGGGCAGGACGGTCTGTGGCGCGTGCGAAACGCCGAGACCGCCCAGCGCCATCGGCTCAATGTCGGCGCCATCGTCGACATCCCCATGCTGTCGGTGCGCCTGGCGTCGTCTCGCGCCGGCAAGCGGGTGGGGGGCCGCAAGATCGGGGAGATGGAGGAGGGCTATATCGAGCAGCTCACGCCCGGCGACACCTTCCTGTTCGGCGGCCAGGTCTGGCGGTTCGAGACCGTGTCGGGCCTGGACGCGCTGGTGACGCCGGCGCCGGGCGCCGAGGCCAAGACGCCGAGCTGGGGCGGCTCCAAGTTCGCGCTCTCGACCTATCTGGCGGCGCGCGTCCGCCGCATGATCGCCGACGCGCCCCACTGGACCGTGCTGCCGACCGACGTTCAGACCTGGCTCGAAGCCCAGCAGACCCATTCCGCCATTCCCTCGACCGACGAGATGTTGGTGGAGACGTTCACCCGCGGTCAGCGCGCCTATCTGGTCTGCTACCCCTTCGACGGCCGGATCAGCCACGGCACCCTGGCCCATCTCCTGACCCGGCGGCTGGAGCGGGCAGGGTGCGCGCCGCTGGGCTTCGTCGCCAACGACTATGCCCTGGCGATCTGGGCGCTGCACCCCATGGACGGGCTCGACCTCGACGCCCTGTTCCAGGAGGACATGCTGGGCGATGATCTGGAGAGCTGGCTGGACGAGAGCTTCATGATGAAGCGCACCTTCCGTCAGTGCGCCACCCTAGCCGGACTGATCGAGCGGCGATCGTTGGGGGCGGAGAAGAGCGGGCGCCAGGTCACCTTCTCGTCGGACCTGATCTATGACGTGCTGCGCCGCCATCAGCCCGATCACCTGCTGCTCGATTGCGCTCGCGCCGATGCGACCTCTGGCCTGCTGGACATCGGGCGGGTGGGACGGTTGTTGGCGCGTATCAAGGGCCGTATCCGGCCCATGCGGCTGACGCGGGTGTCGCCCTTCGCCGTGCCGGTTCTGCTTGAGATCGGGCGGGAGCCGGTGGCGGGCGCCGCCGCCGACGCCATCCTCAACCTCGCCGCCGATGAGCTGATCGCCGAAGCTATGTCGTCCGAACCCGATCCACGCTCCCGTCTGCCCGCATGAGTCTGCGCCAGGGCCGACACTGCGAGCGATCTGGCGCGCTTTTGATCGAGCTCGCGAGCCAGGACGCCGCCTTGAGGCCGTCGGGCGCCTTGTGGCTGGCCGAGTTTGGCGTCTTGGCGGTCGGCGATCTGCATTTGGAAAAGGGCTCCCATTACGCGGCGCGGGGTCAGCTTCTGCCGCCGTTCGATACCGCCGACACCTTGGCGCGCCTCGAGGCGGAGGTGGAGGCGTTGTCGCCGCGCGTCGTGGTGCTCTTGGGCGACAGCTTTCATGACCGGCGCGCGCTCGACCGCCTGTCCGGCGCCGACGCCGGCCGGATCGCGGCGCTGGGCCAGGGCCGCAGCCTGATTTGGATCGTCGGCAACCATGACGAGGAGGGGTTGGAGGCGGCGTTTGGAACAGGCGGCCGTCGGCTACCTGGGGAGCTGGCGGCCGAGCTGCCGGTCGGCGCCTTGACCCTTCGCCACGAACCTAGCGCCAGCGCCCCCAGCGAGGTCTGCGGCCACCTTCACCCCTGCGCCAAGGTGGTGCGCGCCGGCCGCAGCGTGCGCCGCCGCGCCTTCGTCACCGACGGCCTGCGCCTGATCCTGCCCGCCTTTGGCGCCTACGCCGGCGGCCTGAACGTCCGCGACGTCGCGTTTGACGGGCTGTTCACGGGCGCGCCGCTGGTGGGGGCGCTGGGGGACCGGCGTGTCTATGCGCTTCCGTTCGGGGCGTTGAGCGGGGATTGAGGGGCGGCGTCTTCCTCCGTCTTGCTCGGACTTGTTCCGGGCAAGACGGAAGAGAAAGAAAGGCTATGTTGGGGTGGCGCTATTCAGCGGGCGCCTCTTTGCCGCTTTTCACCGCGGCGGCTCGGCGGCGACGTTATCGATTAATCGTGTCCGCCCCAAGCGCACGGCCGCCAGCACTCGCACTGTGCGGGTGATCGGGCCGTCGGGCGGCGGCTGCAAGGTGTCGGCGTTGCGGACCTCCAGGTAATCGACCTGGTCGAAGCCGCACGCGTCCAAGGCCGCCCGCGCCGCCGCCTGCACCCGTTCGACCGGATCGCCCGCCGATAGCGCCAAAGCCGCCTCGGTCAGCACCCGGTACATCCGCGGCGCCCGCGCCCGCTGCGCGTCATCGAGATAGGCGTTTCGGGACGACAGCGCCAAGCCGTCAGACGCGCGGGCGATGGGCGCGCCGATGATCTTGGGCGTCAGGTCCAGGTCCCGCGTCAGCCGCCGGATCACCGCCAGTTGCTGATAGTCCTTCTCGCCGAAGATGGCGACATCGGGCGCGACCTGGATCAACAGCTTGGACACCACCGTGGCGACGCCGTCGAAATGGCCGGGCCGCGCGGCGCCGCACAGGCCTTCGGACACGCCGCGCACCGATACGGTGGTGGAAAAGCCGTCCGGATACATCTCCGCCGCCGGCGGCGCATACATAAGGTCGCAGCCCGCCTCCGTCAGGCGCTGCGCGTCGGCCAGTTCGGTCCGCGGGTAGGCCTCGAAATCCTCACCGACGCCGAACTGTCTCGGATTGACGAAGACGCTGGCCACCACCCGATCGGCCTGAATCTTGGCGAGGCGGATCAGAGAGATGTGGCCGTCGTGAAGCGCGCCCATGGTGGGCACCAGCGCCACGCTCGCGCCCCGCTCCCGCCACGCCGAGACTTGAGCGCGCAGGCGCAGCACGCTTTGGACGATAGGAAGAAGGTTGCCGGGCATATCCGCAAAAACGCGCGCCAAAAGGGGCTTGGTGCTTAATCCCTGGTCGCGGCGACGTCCAGCTTGGCTTTATGGCCAAAGCGCCGGCGACGTTTGCGAGTTAACAAACACCTAAAGTCGCGTTGACGCGGACGCGGGTCGGGTATGTGGTCGAGGCGACGTCCGTTCTGGTCGACGTCCTGATTCGGGAGCTTTCCCCATGCCCGCCATGCCATCTCAGTCGTCTCCCCAAGGCGCTCACGTCATTGTCGTCGGCAATGAGAAGGGCGGCGCGGGCAAGTCCACGGTCGCCATCCACCTCGTGTGCGCCCTTTTGCATGAGGGGGTGAAGGTGACGGCGATGGATTTGGACCTGCGCCAGAAGTCCATGGCCCGCTTCTTCTCCAATCGTCGGGCCTGGGCGGCGGGCAACAACGCCGACATCCCCCATCCCCAGGAGCGCAGCCTGTCGGACGACGACACCGCCCTGGCCGACGCCGACGCCACCGAAATCCTGGCCCGGTTCGAGGAGACCTTCGCCCAGGCGCTTTTGGAAGCGGAGGTGATCGTGATCGACACCCCTGGCGCCGACACCGCCCCGTCCCGCGCGGCCCACGCCAAGGCCGACCTGTTGGTGACGCCGATCAACGACAGTTTCGTCGATTTCGACATGCTGGGCCACGTCGATCCCGTCACCTTGGATCTGACCCAGCCTAGCCTTTATTCCCAAACCGTCTGGGAATCCCGCAAGCGCAAGATGGTGGAGGCGCGGCGGTCGCTGGATTGGCTGGTGCTGCGCAACCGCCTGGCCACGACCGAGGCCCGCAATCGCAAACGGCTGGACGAGCGGCTCCAGGCCTTGAGCCGCCGGGTCGGCTTTCGCATCGGGCCGGGCCTGCGCGACCGGGTGATCTATCGTGAGCTGTTTCCGTTCGGGCTGACCATCGCGGACCTGTCGTCGACCGTGCGGCCCGTGGCGGTATCGCTCAGCCATGTGGCGGCGCGCCAGGAGTTGCGCGCCATCCTGCAAGCCCTAGGTCTCGATGGGTTCGCGGCGGCCGCCCGCGCACGGGACGCCAAGGCGCTCGCCGCCAAGCTCAAGCCCGATCCGGGCGCCGTCGATATGGATGCCGAGCGCCAAGCGGCGGCTCAGGCTGCGGCGGTGGAGTCGAAAGATCCCGCTCGGGAAGACGTCCCCGCGTGATGGTGTTCGTCCTGGGGCTGGTCCTCTTGGGCCTGCTCTTCGGCGGGCGACTGTTGAGCGCGACCTGGGCGGCGCTGGGCGCGTCGGCGCGTCGGCCGTTGAGCTATTGGCGGCCCGTGTCGGGCCTCGGGGCCATGGTCATGCTGGTCCTGGCCCTTGTCCTTGGGGTGCGCGAGGACTGGCTGCCGGCGGCGGCCTTCGCCCTGGTCTCCGGCGTCATGGCGGTCGGCGCTCGCAAGCGGCGGGCGGCGTTCAAGGCGGAAGCCGCGCCTGGGGCGACCGCGGCCGAGATGACCGAACGCGATGCCCGCGCCATGCTAGGGGTAGACGACAAAGCCGGGCCGGACGAGATTGAAGCCGCCTATCGGCGTCTGATGCGCCGCGTCCACCCCGATCTCGGCGGCGCCGCCGGCCTGGCGGCTCAACTCAACGCGGCGAGGTCGCGGCTTCAGCGTGGGCGGTAGGGCGAGATTCCGTCGGGTTTGGTTCCAAACAACAAAATCCGCTCATCCCCGCGAAAGCGCATAGGCGCTAAAATAACCCCAACGCCCCTCCCACTTCCGCTTTCCCCGGACTTGTTCCGGGGAAAGCGGAATAATGAGGGCTTTTGGGTTATTTTAGCGCGCATGCGCGAAAGCGGGGATGAGCGGATTGGTCGAAGGGTTAAGGTCGCCCGTCCCGAGCGGGCGTTGGGACACGGCCTCAGGACGCGTCCATCACCATGCACTGCTGTCCCTTCGCCGACAGGGCCTGACAGGCGGCCTTGGCCTGTTTCTCGTTCAGGCCGCGGAAGCGGACGCGATAGTTGCCGCCCGCCTTCTCGACCTTGGCCAGCGCCGTGCCGACGATGCGGCCAAAGTCGTCGGCGACCTTTTCTAAATGGTCCTTCGCCTGGGTCGAGTTCTTATAAGCGCCGACCTGGATCATGAAGCCGCCCTTTTCGGCCAATTTTTCGCTCCCGTGGTCCGCCTTCGCTGTCGCCGCCTTCTCGGGCGTTTTGAGAGGGGTCGGCGCTCGCGCGCGCAAATCGGCTTTGGCGACTTGGATCGCGGCGGCCGGCGCCGCAGCGGCGCAGGCTTTCGTGTGGCGATGGCGGCGGGCGGGACAGGGTGAAGCCTTGGCCTCCGCGATCTTTTCCGCCCTGTCGGCCCCGGTCTTCGGCGCTTCACGGGTCGGCTGGACCTTGGCCAGTTCTGCGGCGCGGGGGGTGAGGTCGCTCGGCTCGGCGGGCTTGCTGCTCAAGGCGGTGGCCGCCGCCATCACGGGCAGGGTGCGAACCTGGGGCTGCACCACCACTTTGAGATCGGGTTGGTCGGCGGAGCCCTGCTCCACCGGCGGCCGCTGCAGCGGACCGGCGTCGTCATCCGGCTCGGAGATCACTGAGGCGAGGGTGATGTGGTCGCCCTGGGCGCGGCGGTTCAAGACGTTGAAGCCCGCGTTCAGCAACTCCTCGACATTCTCATCGCGCGCCGCGCCGGACGATCCGCCCAGCACCACCGTGATCAGCCGCCGTCCGTTTCGCGCCGCCGAGGCCGCCAGGTTGAAGCCGGCCGCATTGGTGAACCCGGTCTTCAGACCATCGACGCCCGGCATCCTGGCGACCAGGTGGTTGTGGTTCGTGTACAGCCGTCCGTTGTAGGCGAAGCTCTTTTCGCCAAAGAAGGCATAGTACTGCGGGTAGTCCCGCATGATGGCGCGGCACAGAATGGCGATATCGCGTGCGGTGGAGATGTTTTGCGCAGGGCTGATGCGCCGGCGCTCCGGCAGACCCGACGCGTTGATAAAGTGGCTGTTGCTCATGCCCAGCTCGTGGGCGCGCAGGTTCATGAGCTCGACGAACCGCGGCTCGGAGCCGCCGACCTTTTCGGCCATGGCGACGGCGACGTCATTCGCGGAATCCACCGTCATAGCCGGGATCGCTTGGGCCACCGTGAGCGTTTCACCGGGTCTGTTCGACACTTTGGAAGGAGCCATTGAGAAAGCGTGGGGCGAGATCACCACGCGATCGTCGAGGCTGAGGCGCCCCGTCGCCAGGGCCTCGAACGTCAGATACAGCGTCAACACCTTGCTGATCGACGCGGCGTAGCGCAGGGCGTCGGCCCGCTTGGCGTAGAGCACCTCGCCGGAGTTGGCGTCGATCACGATGGCCGCGTACTTGGGCTGGGAAAACAGGCCCTGGGCCTGAGCCGACGACAAGGGCGCCGACCACCCCGCAGTTAGGGCTAAGCTTACCGCGACTGCGAAGGCGATAGCGGTGGAGGCGCGGCGGCCAACAAAGGTCATGAGATGCGTCCGTCCTTTTACGAGACTCGCCACGGGACTCGGCGGCGGCTGCAGCCGCTGGATATTTATGATGGTTTACAGACGTTTCTCCAAGGTAAACAATTTGTGAGGGAGATTACGTCGCGCCATTTCATATGCTGCGCTGCAGCAAAAGCTGTTGTGCGCCGCACAAAATCGGTTGACCTTACGGCGTTAGGGAGTCATTAGCATGCGCGGGCCACGCTTTTGCGAAGGCTCTCGGGCGGACCATCCGCCATGCGCCTGTTTTGACGCTGCTTGAGATTGGCGCACCCTATGATCAGGAGACGTTCAATGGACGACGCGACGATGAAGACCAAGTCTGCGGTTGAGAGCACGGCGGCGGCTGGCCAACACGCCTATAAGGAGACGGTCGCTCAGGCCTCTCAGGCGGGTCAAGCGGCTTTCAAGGATACGATGGAAAAGTCGCTCTCGGCGATCAATGAGATGAACGCCCAGACCAAGCGCAACGTAGAAGCCGTGGTCGCCAGCATGACGGCCGCCACCCACGGCGCCGAGGCGCTCAGCACCCAGGCGATGGCCTTCACCAAGAAGGCCGTCGAAGGTCAGGTCGAGCATTCCAAGGCCCTGACCAGCGCCCGCAGCATGCAGGAGCTGATCGAGCTGCAAACCTCTTTCGCCAAGACGGCGTTTGAGACCTACGTCGCCGAAATCACCCACGCGGCCGAAACCCTCTCCACCGCCATGAAGGACAGCCTGCGCCCGCTCAACGAGCGCGCCACGGCGATGGCGGAGACGCTGCAAACCCAGCGCTAGTCCGCGGTACAGTTTGATCTTCAGGAGGCCTGGGGCGGCGACGCCTCAGGCCTTTTATTTTTGGGCTACCAGCCCCCGTTTATGCCGCCTCGTCTCCTCCCCCGCGAAGCGGGCGAGGTGGCGGCGCAGCCGCCGGAGGGGGCAAGCGCCGCTCGCGCCCCCTCCGCTACGCTTCACATGGTCCCCCTCCGTTGCGCAGGAGAGAGACGGGCCGATGGCTCAATCTTTGTGAAGGTTGGGATTAAGCGGTCAAGATGTCGGTTTGGGGGAAATCGTCACCTTTGTAGAGGAGGGGAACGTCAGCCAGCGTGGCGCAGGCGTAGGCGAAGCAATCTCCAAAGTTCAGCGCCGCGGGATGTCGTCCCTTGCCGAAGCGATCAAAGGCCTCAATCGCTAGGCTGCGCGCTTCGCTGGGGACGGGCGCGACGCTAATGTGGGCAAGCGTAAGGAACGCCTCGACCGCGTCTTCCGCCGGCTTCACGTCCAGACGAAGGCCGCGGGCGACAGCCAACACAGTTTCCCAAACCGCCAGCGGCGACGTGATGCGGACGTCGTAAGACTGTATCCGCGCGAGCAGTTCGCGCGCGTCCTGCTCGTCGAGGAGGATGGCGGTCAACGCGGAGGCGTCGATGAACATCAGGGCTCGCCGTAAAGCCCGTCGATAAACGCCTTATCGACAATCCGCCCCTGCGCGGGCGGGCTTGCGGCGTGGAGCGCCCGGACGAAGGCGACCCCTTGGTCGACCAGAGAGGGGAGACCCGCGACCCGTTCAAGTTCGTGCAACAACGCTTGGCGCACGACCTCAGTCTTGCTGATGCGCCGCAGAGTGGCGAGGCGGCTGGCTAGGCGATCGACCTCTGGATCCTTCACATAGAGCGGCATGGGATATCCCCTATTTGATATGCGGATATTATCCAAGCTCTATAGGATTGTCACGCACGCTGTCCCGATCTCGCCTTACTAAGGCGCCGGAGGGGCGATCGGCGGATGCCTGTGTGCGAGCCGCCACGCCACAGGGATTGTGATGACGCCTTCCACGGGTACGCCGTCTCGCATCGGCGGTTTCACATGCCATAGGGTGGACGCGTGCAAGGTCGCGACGCCAAAGTTGTAGCCCACAGGACTTTCTGAGACGACGACGCAAGACGCCAGCGCGCCCGTCGTCGTGACACGGCAGCGGATTTTGGCGTCTCCCTCCACATCCATTCTTTGCGCGCGTTCGGGATAAAATTCGGCGAGAGGGTTTTGAGACGGCGCCTGCGCCGCCGGCTGGGGCCGGGGACTGTCTGTTGACTGCGCCAGAGCGAGGCTTGGCGCCAGCCCAAGCAAACTGACGAATAGCGGCGAGAGCTTCGGGATCAGGGTTAGCCTTCTTCGATAAGCATGGCCGAGCTTGACGGGTCTCGTAACGTTCATGCCTCACCCCTCAATAATTCTTCCGAAACTGCACGGACAGCTGCGCATCCCCCTGCGCCCCGACTTCCGAGACGATCGAGAAGTTCTTGCGCACGCGCCATTCCACCGAGGCCGCCGGCCCTTCGCGCCCCCCCCCGATCAGTTCGACATAGACATTGTCGCTGATGTATTTACCGCCCGCCACGCCCGTGCCGGTGACGCCGGCGCCTAGCGCCAGGCGATCCAGGCCGGCGAACTGGCGCAGGCGCCCCAGCACATCGAAGCCCCCGCCGCCGGCGAGCGACGCCAGGGCTGAGGCCAGCTCGGCGGCTTGGGACGGACCCAGCTGAGCGGCCGACGAGCCGAACAGCACTTCGGACAGCACCTCGTCCTGAGGCAGGACGGGGGTTGAGCTCAGCTTGATCTCCGGCTTGGCGGCCGTGCCGGTGACGCGCACGACCGCGGTCAAGGTGGGTTCTTGCAGGGTGGCGCTGAGGTCCAGCCGGATGTCCTCCGGCGTCGTGCCGAGCTTGATGGAGCCGCGCTGATCGAAGTCGAACCGTTTGCCTGCGAAATCGTAGGAGCCTAGCACCAGGTTGGCGACGCCGGTCAACTCCGGCGCGCTGACTGTGCCGCCGACGTGGGAGGCCAGCGACAGCTCGACGTTCAGCCCCTTGCCTTTCACGAATATGCCCCGCGGCGCCTTGATGGTCACATCGAGCGCCACCGGCGGCGCGGTCGAGGGGCGGGCCGCGGCGGTCTCCTCGCCCTCCACGACGGGCCGATTGATCTCCACCACGTCCAGGGCGACGACGCCCGTAGGCGTGGGCGTGTTGGCGACGATGTCCGCCCGATCGACCTTCAGGGCCCCGGTCAGCTTGGCGTGCCCATCGGCGGCGCGGTTGACGGTCACCGCGCCCGATACGCTCGCCCGGCCCAGGTCGTTGTCGAACAGGCGGAATTTGTTGAGCTTCAGCGCAAAGGTCGAGCCGCCGTCGCGTTGCAGGCTGATGTCGCCGACGCCAGACACCGTGCCGCCGTGGCCGTCGACGCCGCTCGCCTGGCGCACATTGATGGCGTCGACGCCGAAGTCGGCGTTCAGGGTGAAGTTCTGCAAGACGAGGCCGGAGCCGATGTCCTGGAAGCGTCCTTTCTCCAGGCTGGCCTCGCCGACGAGCTTGGGATTGTTCAAGGTTCCGCTCAGCACCCCATGGGTCGCCACGCGGCCGGCCAGGGTTTGGCCGCCGCCGATGAAGAGGTCCCACAGGGGGCGAAGCTCGCCATCGGCCGAGAAGGCGCCTTGCATGGGCTGAGTGCGATCGAGGCTCAAGTGAAACGGCTGGGTCGCCGCCGACGCGGGCAGGGTGAGGTCGAGGTTGGACGCGAGTCCCTCCGCATTGGTGGCGCTGGCGGCGAGCTTCAGCCGATTTCCGCTGAGGTCGGCGTGGATTTGGCCGTCCAGGGCGAGCGACATCGGCGCATCGCGGCTGCGCGCCCCGGCCAGGGCGACGTTCAGCGCCCCGCCCAGCGTTGCGCCGCGGCCCTCTACGCTCAGGTCCCCGCTGAGCGTACCCGCCAGGTCGGGGTCGAGCGTCGCCAGCGTCACGCCCGTCAGCGTGGCCTTGGCCGTGACCGCATCCGCGCCGCCGATGGCCCTCCCCATATGGGCGGTCGCCTCCGCCTGGCCCCCGCCCAGCGACACCGTCAGGTGCAGGTCCTCCGCCGCCGAGGTCAGTTTCAGCACGGCGGGTTGAAGGGTCTTGAAATCGATCTTGCGGACGCGCCCCGCGCCCGACAGCTGCAGCGTCCGGGCGCCGTCGGCCTGGATAAGGAGCCCCGAACCGGCGAAGCGCCAGCCTATGGGATCGACGCTATCGGCGCTGATCTTCAGGGGCAGGCGCGACCAGGGGCCCTGGGCCTGAAGGCTCAGGCTATGAAGTACGCCCGGCACGCCCGGCGCCGCGATGTTCTGGCCGGTCAAGTTCAGGCGGGCGTTCAAGCCGTTCGCGATCTGATCCCCCTGACGCTGATCCCCCTGACGCTGCTCCCGCTGACGCTGATCGCCCTGGCCTGGCGCGCCGCCATAGAGGCTGACCGTCCCTTTCAGCTCGCCGGAGGAGAGGAAGGCGCCGGCGTGGGCGTCCAGGCTCAGATCGGCCTTGGAGGGTTCGCCCTCCCGAAGCGACAGCGCGCCGCTGGCCTTGACGCCGCCGGCGTCGGCGGACAGGCCGGTCAGATCCACGCCCGAGCCTGCAAGCCGAAACGCCGATTTGAGCATCGCGGGGCCGTAGCGACTGGCGCCGCTCAGGGCGAGTTCGCCGCTAAGGCCCGTGTCGTCCTTGACAAGGTCGAGCGCCAGATGGGCCGGGGTGATCCGCAACGTCCCCAAATCGATGCTCGCCACGTCGGCGCCGAGCTTGATCTGGGGCGCATTGAGGGCGCCCGCGAGCTGGACTGTACCGGCCGCCCGGCCGGCGATCTCGACGGGGCCAGCCTCGAAGGGGCCGGCGGCGGCCCAGGTTCCGTCCAGGTCCAGACCGCCATGGAGGTCGAGCCGGCCTTTGAAGCTGGTCTTGAGCGCAGACCCGTCAAGGTCGGCATGATCCACGCGTATTGCGCCGTCGCCAAAGACGCCTTGGGCTTTGAGCGTCGGAGATGCGCCCAAGAGGTGGTCGGCGTCGGCGAAGCCGCTGGCGAAATTGTGGGCGGCGGCGTCGAAGGCGATGCGCCAGCCCGCCTCCCGCTTGGCCATATCCGCGCCCCCCAGGCTCGCGCTCCAGGTTGCGTTCAGCGTCCCCTTGGCGCCGGCATGGGCGACCGCCAGGTTCGAGATGAGCCCTGAGCCCTTGAAGTCGAAGCCGCCGAACAGGGTCTGGCCGCCTTGCGCCTCGACGTGCACGCCCGAGCCCAGCACGTTCAGCGTATGGAACAGGACGTGCAGATTGGGCGAGACCGTCAGGTCCAGATCGACCTTGGGTCTTGGCCCGAGCAGCGCCGGGATCACGCCCGCGCCGACGCCCCCCGCGCCGATGAGATGGGCCTGCAAGCGCAGCGCTTTGGGCGACCAGCTGATCGTGGACGGTCCAGAGGCCTGCGCCACGCTATAGCCGTACAGCGTGATCTGACGGCCGTTGAGGACGCCCTTGAAGTCGATCGCCTTCAGGTCGCCGGACGCGACGCCGGCAGCCTCCGTCGCGCCGATCTTGGGGAACGGGAGCCAGCGCGACAGGTCGGCGACCCGGACGTGCACGTCCAAGCCCGTCGTTGCGGTCTGGCGCCAGTTCACCGGCCCCTGAAACGCGATGGCGGCGTCGCGGGCGACCACGGAGGCTTGGACGGCATAGACATCGCCGGCCGGCGCCGGGCGGGGGCCAAATAGGGTGTGGCGGCGCGGCGCGGCGGGCAGCTGGCGCGCATGGACGATAAGATGGGCCGTCGGGCCGGCGCGCACGGCGAGGAAGCTGGTCCGTCGGGAGGCCGCGAAGTTCACATCGGCCTTTATCGTGGCGCCCGCCTTACCCCAATCGCCGACCGCCTCCAGCACCTGGTCCGAACCGGAGACGGCGCTGACGGCGAGGGCGCCCTGGT
>Ga0209611_10010255_pt1 | contig 13851 bp, 15 predicted proteins | sample S1TSphgellanicum_3_FD_187693 | JGI IMG/M metagenome (GOLD analysis project Ga0209611, IMG submission 187693) | Host-associated microbial communities from peat moss isolated from Minnesota, USA - S1T2_Fc - Sphagnum magellanicum MG (SPAdes) (version 2) | ecosystem: Host-associated > Plants > Peat... | reverse complement strand
ATGACAATTGTTTTTTGTGTGTGGATTTCAATGCTTTAGACTTTTCTAGACATGAACCTCGTGAGTGAAAAAAGACAAAGCAGTGGTGGGATAAATCTGAGCAAGACACAGATAAAGAAGCCCTAGAACCACCATCAGTCAATCCAAGATTGGTAGATGGTCCACCCTATATAATATATTTTGCCAGCATGCAAGAGCAAAGTACACAAGTAATGTGTGGGGTGGGCCAAATGACAATCACATTGGGAAGTTAGAAGCCTGTCTGTAAATAGCTATTACACTTTGGCTTTTAATTCACTCGCGATAACCAAGAAAACAAATTCTAACCATCAAATCTAGCAATCCCATTGACCTCACAACAAATCTTCAAGCCTACAAACAACCCTATTCAACTGAATGGTGAAAACAATGGTCTCTCTCTAGCATTTCCATTGGTCCTCGAAAATTCTCACAAAACTTATCAAACCTTATTACACATTTAGTTGTTAATTCACTCAAGATAACTAAGAAAAAGTGATTCAGACCACCAAATTTAGCAATTTCAATGGCCATAACATCTTTTCAGCACATTTATACACTAGCCTATTCAACACCCTCTCTATATCAGCACACTAATTCTATCACCCTTGTCTATATACAGAGAGGGTGAACAAAAATTGTAGATCTAATTCACCATTTTTGTCTAATCATATATGTATTAATGGAACCAGAAATCCAATTCAAGTTGTTTCTGTCCGGTTAAGCAATCTGTACTCCTTTCCATAATGGGTCATGGATAATTGGCCACTTTGCAAAACCTTATCACAGAGCATCTCCACTGGCAGAAGTAGCATGGCCTTTACATAGAAGGTGACTCACCTTAACCTTGGCCATGGGGCTCCAATTTTAAATGGTAGCAACAAAAATATCTAAGCGATTGAGCACAAGTTTTTCATTGTCCTGAACCTGGAATCAGTGCAGACTCAAACCCAATAAAGATAGCCATGACGAAAAGATCAGTGCTTTCCCTTACAACTTAAATCATCTTTGTGTGAACAGATGGCTTGGCATTTTGTGGTTGTTTTGTCTACAAAAAGATGAACGATATCTAATCCACAAGTGGTGGGCCATTCCACCAAAACCAAGTGTAATTTTTCATCAAACCCATAAGATTTTCCCAAATGTTTTTTTGCCAAACACTGTAATTAAAAGAAACAGGTATTTCAGCAGATAATTTCACATCTATTTTGGAGGATGATCATACATTTTAAACATGAATACTATAGCATGTTCTGGAATATGTTTTATAAATTTTATTGAGTTTTGAAGGCAATCATTTTGTAATCCTTTCAGGTGCTGGAGTTTGCCAATTAAGTTTTCACCTTCAAACCTCCTTAAGAAACATCAATTCCTCATAATTTGACTGAAATGGTGTGCTAGTAGTTTAAAATAGTTGAGAATTAAAATGCAACCTATCTACCTCTAAGGTGGACACACCAAAATTCCATACAAATGTTGAAACTAAGCATCGCACCACAAAAATGATTTTACAGCCATTGACCTCCTCACATAATGCCTACAAAGATGCATAGTTTGCACCATAGGCAGTGTGTGTCTTCTAAGGATGGGTGGAGAGTTCCTCACAATAATAAAGCATTGATTTCAAACATGATATCAGAGCCAGAGTATATAGAGTCACAGAAAATACATAAACAGAAGCAAAAAATGGCTTCTGTAGAATCTGGGGGTTTTCCAGAGAAATTAGATGGAACTAACTTTCACACATGGAAAGTTAAAATGGAAATGGTGTTGTTGGGCAGGGATCTTTGGAGTGTGGTAGAGGGGAGTGAATTGAAACCTTCTACTCTTGGTACCAGACAAATGGATAGGAAGGATGCTCAAGCAAGAGCTAGCATCCTTCTTAATATGAAAGATTCAACATTATAACACATCTCTCAAGCTAAAACATCAAAAGAAACATGGGATATCCTACAAGGGTTGTATGTAATGAAGAACATAACAACTAAAATATATTTGTCAAAATAATTATATTGACTTAAAATGGCTGAAGATGCCATTATAACAGAACATGCAAATGCATTCAAGATATTGTTAAGTCAAATGGATTTTGTAATAGCTCCCATGAATGAAGCAAATAGTGTTGTAGTTTTTTAATCAACATTACTAGAGTCCTATGAAGGACTTGTAGTATTTATGAGTGCACATCAAACACTATCACTAGAGATGGTAATTGGATTTCTTCTTCAAGAGGAAATGTGATGAAAAACTAATGGCACATCTCCAATAGATAAATCAATTGCTTTGTATTTTGGAGGAAACAAACGTTTCAACCAAAAGAAGAAATGTAAGGGCAATCTTGTCCTTGAGTGGTATCACTAGGAATGTCAAACCTTGATTTTTTTGGACCCATCAAACTTTGAAAAATCATAGGAAACATTTTTCCTTATGCATAAGGGGATCATATGTCAATTGTAATTATATTTCCATGTTCAATTGTGAAAATTCATTTTTATTGATGTTTATGTTTTCATATGAAAGTTTATATATAACACCTTGATTTTCCTGGACCCATCAAACTTTGAAAAATCATAGGAAACAATTTTTTTTAATATATATATATTTATTGAGTTTCATAGGTTTTGAAATCTCAATAATATCAAAAATATTGTGTATTTTGATGTTCCTTATCATTGCTTTTAGAAAAAGTTTCAAGAATGTAATGCTCGGTTTTTTCCTTGAACTTTTTGGTCAGGAACACAAATTTGAAACACGATTTATGATTTTTTTAATGATTTTTTTCACTAAGGTAATTTGAAAGTCATTCTATTATTAAATTTTTATTTGGAAGTTAAATGATAAAATATGATTTATTTATGAATTTCCAAAGCTGAGGTTATTGATTTATTAAAGGCCATTTTATTAAGGAATATAAAATTTTAAAGTTTTCCAATTTTCGAATTTTTTAAATTCCTAAATAAACTTCAAGCCATATATTAGTGCATGCAATTGATAAACATGAAAAAAAAATAATAATAATTTATAATTGTGAAAGCATTTAATGAAAAAGGCCCAAAAAAATGATTTGGCTATTTTTTGTTCTTTCACCATTCCTTGAGGTGGTTCCTAACAGTACTACCCAAAGATGTGTTCGCCTATAACCCTTGAAAAACAAATCAAAAAGATAATAAAAAGGAAATCACAAATAACAACAAATAAAATATTTTAAAATTCTTTATAAATGTTTATAAAATACCAAGACATCAAATAAGAGATTATAAAAAGTGGATAGCTAAAGAAGCTAACAAAAAAAATCAAAACCAAATGAATATTTTAAAGACAAAGGATCATTTATTTATAATAGTGTGTGCATCTATTAATAATATTGTTGATCAAAATGTGTGGTATGTGGATTCGAGAACTACCCAACACATGACACCACAAAGAGATTAGTTTAGGGGTTACATTCTTTTTTTGATGCAAAAAATGGTGTATCTTGGTGACAACACCTTTCATAAAGTTGAAGGACCTAGATATGTGGGAATCAAGTTTCTTGGAGGAGTGATCAAATATTTACAAAAGGTATTCCATGTTCATGGCTTGTATAGAAACTTAATCTAAGTGAATCAAGTTGTTGATTCAAGACACAAATTGGAATTCACAACACATACTTGTTTTTATTAAAGACAAGGATGGAATTGAAATTGTCACAACCCGGAAAGATGGCAACTTGTATCAACTAGGTATGTCAAATTACAATACAACCAAAGAAGATAAAATTGATAATATTGCATAATTATCGATTGTGGACAAATATACATATGCAAAATTGTGGCATCCTAGATTTGGTCACCTAAGGATGGATGACCTTAAACAATTACAAACAAGGAACTTGGTTCATGGATTTGATTTGAAGAAATTAAATGACCTACCATTATGTACTAATTGTCTCCAAGGAAAACAACACAAAAACAAGTTACCAAAGCAAGGAGGCATAAGAATGAAAGAGCTATTCAAGTTAGTACATTCAAATTTGTGTGGACCCATGTAAGCAACCTCAATTGGAGGAGCTAAGTAATTTTTGACTTTCATAGATGATTATAGTAGAATGACATTTGTCTATTTTCTAAAACAAAAAAATGAAATCTTGTAACACTTCAAGGAATATAAATTAATGGCAAAAAGGTAAACATGTAAAATTTGTAAGTGTTATGAAGTGATAATGGTGGTGAATACACCTCCAATGCTTCTAACTAGTTTTGCAAAGAAAATGGAATTATGAGACAATTTACTATTCCAAAAATTCCAAAGCAAAATGGAGTTGCAAATTGTAAAAATCAAATTTTAGTAGAATGTGCAAGGAGTATGTTACAACAATCCAAATTAAGTAAAAAAATTTTGGCAAAAGTAGTAGGCAATAGTTGCTTATGTCAAAATATTGTCCCCTATTATGGCAATGGATGGGAACACTTTTAAAGAGGTTTGGATTGGTAATAAACCATCAATATCTCATTTATGAATATTTGGGTGTAATGCACATATGCATATACCTAGAAAAAAATGAAAGAAATTTGATTTAAAAAATATGAAATGTATATATTGTTAAGGTATATTACAAACTAAATGATATAGACTATACAACCTAATTATAAAAAAGATTATACTTAATAAAGATATCATTTGTGATGATGGAAAAGGGTTGTTAAATATAATGGGAGATGGAAATAACATGAACAATGATGAATACCAAAAAATTTCATGTTAAACTTGAAGCAGGACAATAATTGATTCCTCAACAAGTGTAACAACAAGATGTTATTCGACCAACAACTCTTCAATAGATAACCCCAAAACACACAATTTTAAATGAACAAAATTATGAGATGTGGGACTTTGATGGGCCAAAATTAAGAAGTGAAAAAATTGCTAACATATAAAAAACAACAAGGGCAAGCTTGTCTTTGGGTGGTACCACTAAAACCATCACACCTTGATTTTTCTGGACCCATCAGACTTTGAAAATCATAGGAAACACTTAAATAAACATTTTTATAAAAAAAATTACAAATACATTTATTAAGTTCCATAGAATTTGAAATCTTAATAATATCAAGGATATTGTGTATTTTGATGTTTATAATCATTGCATTCAAAAATAGTTTCAAGAATGTAGCATTAGTTTTTTTCCTTGAAATTTTTTGTTAGGGCCAAAAACATTTAACTTGATTTGAGAATTTTTATTCCTAAGGTAATTTGAAAGTCATTTTATTTTTAGGTTTTTATTAGGCAGTTAATTGATTAAATATAATTTAGCTATGAATTTTCAAAGTTGAGGCTATTGATTTTTTATAGGGCCATTTTAATCAGAAATACAAATTTTTAAAATTAATTTTTTAAAAAAAATCCTAAATAAACTTCAAGCCATATATTAATGCTTGTAATGGATAGACATGAAAAAAAAAAAAATGTAGTTGTGAAAACATTTAAAGGAAAGGGCCCAAAAAAATGGTTTGGTTGTTAAATTTAATTCTTTAACCATTCTTTGAAATGGTTTCTAGTGGTACCACCCAAGGATGGGTTCACCCACAAATTGCCAAGTTCATGAAAATGATGAAGAAAAACCATTACAATAATTTCAATCCAAAGTAACAAATCCACTTCAAAGACTCATTGAATTAATTGATTATGCCCTAATCATTGAAGGTGGAAAAGGGAATGAACCTGTAATTCTAAAAAAAACTTTAATAAGACCAGATGCAAATAAGTGGAAAAAGTGATATGGGAGGAATATACATCCTTAAAGAAGAACAGAACATGGGTACACACCAAATTACCTTATGGAAGATTTTTGGTTGGATGCAAATCGATGTTTAAAGTCAAATTAAAATCTATTAGTTGCATAGACCGTTACAAAACACCTTTCGTAACTAAAGGATATTCTCAAGTGGCTGGCATAAATTACAAGAAACTTTTTCACTTGTGGTAAAAATAACATCAGTAAGAGCTTTAATGGCAATTGTAACATAAAAAGATTTGGATTTATATTAGATGGATGTAAAGATTGCATTTTGAAATGGATATCTAGAGGAGGATATTTATATGCAACAACCAAAGGGTTATGTGAAACCAAGTACAAAAGACTTGGTTTACAAATTAAGAAAAACCTTTTATGGATTAAAATAATCCTCTAGGACATGGTATGAATGAATAGACTCCTATTTATTCAAAGATAAATTCAAGAAAAACATAGTTGACACTAATGTTTATATCAAATCATAAGAGGAGGTTTATGTGATTTTAGCATTATACGTTGATGATGTATTCATAGTTAGTAATAGTTTATCATTATTACAAGAAACAAAACAATATTTGTCTAAAGAATTTGAAATGGTTGATATGGGACCATTGTAATATTTTCTTGGTATCCAAGTTCAAAGGAACATGACAACTATGACAATACATTTACATTAACATAAATAGGTAACTGCATTAAAGCAATTCCATATGGAAAGAACTAAGGCAATAAGTACTATAGTTGAAGTAGGAGTGAAACTTACACGTTCAAATTAATAACCAACAACCTTAGAATAAGAAGAAATGAAGCATGTGCCTTATCAATTAACCATGGGCAGCCTCATGTATGCCATGGTATGCACAAGACCAAACATTTGTTTTGAAGTGGGAGTTGTTTTTTGACATCTTTCAAATCTTAATAAATAACATTGGATAGTTGTAAAATGTATCATGAAATACTAACAAAGGATTTTGATGCAAGGGATCACATATCAAGGTAATTTAATATCTACAAAAAGTCAAATCCAACTTGTTGGCTATACAGATTTTGATTGGGTAGGAAATGCAGATGATAAAAAGTATACTACTAAATATTGTTTTAAATTATTAGGTGGAGCAATAAGTTGGAGCAATAAAAGGCAAAACACAATTTTGCTCTTTCAAGCACATAAGTTGAATACATGGTAATGACACATACAATGAAAGAAATAATTGGTTTTGAACTTTTAATGCAGATTTGAAAGAAACGCAAACAAATTCCACAATTATTTATTGTGACAACCAAAGTGCAATTGCATTCACTCTTAATCTTAAGTATCATGCACAAACAAAGCACATTGAAATATATTATCATTTTGGTAGAAAAAAAGTAGCATCTAAAGATGTGATGTTACAATATTACCTAGCCAAAGAAATGATAGCTGATGTCTTCACTTAAAAATTTGCCAAAGGTGAAGCATCATTGGTGTTGTGCAACAATAGGAGTTGGAAAAAATTTAAACTTGAGTTTACAAAAGAAGACAATACCTAATTAATGAACTTAGTGGGGGTGAAAGCATGGTAAAGTATACAAAAACAATTGATGAAAAAATATCATTTTAAAAAGAAATAGTTTTTCACCAAAACATAGGAATATAGATTCAAATTTTACTAAAATTTCATTTTGAAATTGTTGAAGCCCCTTGATAAATAATCGAGTTTATAAGTGAAATAGAAGTTTAATAAATTCTTGTCCAAAAGAGGTGATCTTTAAAACCATCCAAATTCAACTTCTAATAAATCAAATAGATTCCAGAATATTGCAATTTTCAGTAGGGTAATCACACTATCAGATTTGAAGTGGGGGCAAACACGTGCAACCACGTTAAATATCAAAACACAAACTTAAAATTCATGTGATAACAAAAAGATAACCAAGGAAAGACACACACATTGAATGAACATACTTGAAAACATAAAACCTTGTGGAGAAATACCCCTTTGGCAAAAAACACTAATTACTTCAAAAAAGAAGGTAAAAAACTCAAAAGGTTTGAACTTTCTCCACAATTAAGCTTGAAACAAATTTGTACAATTTTTTTTTCATGAAAGAGAGAAAAATTGAAAATCCCCCTAGATATATACCTTTCAAACCTTATCAAAAAAAATCCTAACTACTAGTCCAACTAATCATTTCTAGATTTTTTATTCTAAAATTAAACATTTAAAAATTTTGTGTCGGTTAAGACAAATCCAATTTCAATTCCATAAATCCAATTTTGGTTACACCAATCCGATTTCAATTATCTAAATTTGGTTTTGTTTCCATAAATCTAGTTTTGGTTACATTGATCCAACAAAAACTCCATTGGATTTGGTTATAAAACTTGGTTTTGATTACAAAATGTTTTTCACTTCAACATTATCCTCCTTTCTAACCAAGATTACATCTTCGGAATCGCAAAACAAAGTAACAAAATTTCTTAATTGCCTAACACTATTATTTACAACTATTCTAGTTTTATTGAAACTAACTTTGAATTTGGTTATATATTCTACTAGGTCACAAGGAGGTTCAATAACCAATTCAACTACTTCATGAGGCGCACCTTCTAGTTGTAACCTTAAGGGTGAGTCCTTGACCTCCTCCACCGAAACTTCTCAAACTTCTGCAACTTTTTCCTTTACACTAGAATTAGGTTGAAGTTCCGATTGAGGTCGGCTACCCAATTTTAATTGTAGCTCTATGAGAGTTGATTTCCATTTCTTTGCAAACCTCTTGGGCTTTGTTGGCTTGTGTGGCAAAGGTGGATATAGTCAAAAATGCCATAGTCGTTGGTTGGAAGTTTGGCATTGCCAAATGTGGCATCAATTTTTGATAGTGTTCTATTTGGAGAAAATATAACTTTTCATATTTTCCGTGGCTTGCAAAAGTTTCCTCCAAGATTTTTGCCACCTTGCCCTTAAATGATTCCTAAAGCTCGACCTTATTTGTCGCAACCTTAGCCCTATCCTCACGACCAAGGCAAAGGATTTGCAAGGTTGTGGGCCAAGAAGGAAGCCTGAGAGTGAAGGAAAGTGTGAGGAAATGAACCCTCACACTCCCAAAGGAGCTTCCACTTTGGGAGGTGGAGTCCTGGTGGAGTCCTGGTGGAGTCTTGAATGTTCAGAGAGTGATTGCAAGGGTCAAAACCCAATTTTTTTAAAAGTTCTTTATACCATTGAAAAGCTATTGAAACGTAGATGTCTAAAATGGGCTCGCATGACCCATTTGGACATCTAAAACACAAGTTATGGCCAAAAGAAGGGCTTAGAGTCAAATTGGCAATTTGACTTTCAACCACTAAAAATTAAGAATCGACTTAAATTCCTTGTGTGCAAGTGGCATGCGACATACTGTTGAAAAGCTCTTGACAAGGGCTACAACTTTGTTTTAGACTTCATCTTAACCAAAGGTTTTCACACAAAATTATGGGGCCCCAAAGTTGCAGGAGTCCCAACTTTGGCAATTTCGGGACTCCCATTTGGGAGTCCCGGGACAAAGAGCCATTTGGATGTGGGCCTTGTGGAGAGGCATAGAGTATACTATGAAGGGAAAGATGATGGCTTCCCCCAAGTCCGGGCCATGATGAGTCTTGTGAATCCGAATTGCGCGTGGTTCATCTTAACACCAAAAGTGCTCTAACTATGCACTAACCACCTTGTGTTGGTTTTGTGCAAGTCTGTGTGAGTAGTTGATGCTTGTCACTCTTCCTAATCCCATCCCGGAGCTCCAGCATGCCCCTCTACCCCCTCAAAGTGCTGCGAGCCAGGGAGCATGCCCTAACTATTTGCTCTTTCGCTGTTTTCAGTTTAGACTCACATTTGAGTCCATTAAGGAGCTTGGAAGTGCGTCATTATTCTTGCAACCCCAGCTTTAATGCATTAACAATTCAATTTTTGTGAAAGTGTGTTCCATCTATAAGGTTTTGAACTTCACCATCTTGTGGTAATAGAAGTCCGCCTTTTCGGCCTTTTGGGTCAACACTTGCATCTCCTCTGCAAAGGCTTCAAGGTTGGCATTAATCAAAGGAAAGTTGGATCGTAATTCCTCCACTTCCTTTTGTAACTCTTCCTTTTTTCTGATTACGTTTCTAAATTCCTATTCCAGCCCTTGAATTTGTTTATTTGGTGTAGGTTAGCTGGCCCTTTGTGGACTCTAAACTATTTTCAGCCTTGTCCAACTCTTGCTCCAACCTCTTTTAATCCTCAAATTCCTTCTGATACTAGACCTTTAGTTAGTTTTTGTCCTTCTATAATGCATCGAGGGCAAGCCCACTACTTGTAGACATTCCTCCAGCCTTGGAATAGCTTCTTGGTAGTCATTGTTTTGGGCCTCTAGTGCGTTCAACTGCAGACACATCATGTCAACCTCATGAAGCTATTGTTCTAGATCTTTGATGGTTTTGGAATCCTTCTCATTGGCTGCCCTAAGCCGGTTGACTAAGGCTTCAAAATCCTGTTTCTCATCGAAAATATTTCGATTATTCTCTAGCAAGGCATCAAACTTTATTATCAAACATCGAAATTTTCTGTTGATGATTATCACTGATAAGATGTACAAACTAGACATCAAGAGGTAAGATTCCAAGTTACTTAGAAAGGCATGGGTTGCAGGAGCTATTAAACTCTACGGTCTAGTTGCTTATGGTGTCTCTAAAAACACCGATCGAAATTGAAAAACATCCGCCTTTGGTTGATGTGATGGACTTTCGATTGTTGTATCAACACCGGAATAAAACTCCGGAGGAGTTTCAACATTCGATAAAATATTCACCATAATGGTTTTGGAGGAAAGCCTTTTGTGTAGATGTAACAATAATGATGTTCTTGTTTCTTACTATGTTGGAGGGGTTTCTTTCGGAGATAAGATAAACCTAGTGTAAGTTTTGAATCTTTGTCTTTAGAAGGATTTCCAATTCGGGTTCTTTTTTAGGGACTTGGTGTCATTTCTAGTGTTCACTCTGCCAACGTGCGTTTCCCTTGTGTAGAAGATTGAAAGCGCAATTGCAACCAGCCCAAGGTCCAATTCCTTAATGTTGGAAGGATAATTTTTGGTTCTAGTTAATCTTGTTATGGGTGTTTTGTTTCACCCTTTGGAGCCACTGGGTTTGGACTTTTGTCCATATCCATAGGTACGGCTTGTGATTGCGTGCCTAGGCCTAGTGGTAAATTCCTCCTTTTCACTTCGGTTGGTGAATTTTCCTCTGATTCATTGTCCTCCTCTCATTCCAAAACTTGAAAGTTCAGGTCCACCGAAAACCATTTTTAGAACATTATGTCAAGGATTTGTGCTCCTCCAAATTCTACATCTTTAGTCATGTTGGATTGTGGGGGTTGCCCAAGTCCTTCAACTTGTTGTTATAGTTGTTGAACACAATGCTTGCCCAATTGATTTGCAATCTGGTTTTGGTGAACACTACCAAGATCATGAGTTTTTTCACCATGTAAGTGAAGTGACTCCTCTTCAACCAAATGGCCTAAATGAGAGCAGACATCTTAGCAACGTATATGCCCTTGAGCATAGACACTTTCCATCCTTCCCTGTCCACCACGCTTTTAATGGAACTATTTTTGGGAGACTTGGCTCCTTGTGCTTTGCCAATAATTTTGAGTGCCTGACTTGTGGCAATAGTAGGATTTCTACCATTGTGTCTTCAATGAGTAGCACCAAAACCCTTCATACTACTAACATTATCACGTCCATATTAGACCAGACATTACCTTAGATAAATTCTTTCACTAAAAGGTAAATGGGAATGAGTTCAAAACTAAAAAGACCTCCTATTCCTACCTCCTTTGCACAAGCCACATCTCTTCCAGCTATCCACCTATGCAGCTTGTCCATTTCGATAAAAAGGTCATTTTTACCAAAAATGGACATTACATATTTATCTTGTCAGTTTCCCTTGTTCGAGGTAATCTCCCATTTGAAATTTAGTTCTACCTCTTTCGAAGATTGACCTCAACATCTGCTCTGTTTTTTCCTTGCTCACGCTTCCTCTCATGATGACTGAAAATGACACAAACAATGGACCAAATACAAAATGCATTGAATGAGACAACGGGCAAAATAGAGAAGGAAATGAACACCTAATAATATTCGCAACATAATGAAACAAAAAACTAATAGGAGGTACATGAATAGTGGTAGTACTTACATAAGAAAATGTTCTAAGAGCCAATGGACTTTTGGTAATGGTTGAAACAGTTTGTTTAATGTGATTGTTGGAAATAGTTTTGACCATTTTCTAGTAACCATTAGAAACAATTATAACCATTTCATCTATTTTACTTGTAATAGCTTTCCTAGGTAACGGTTGTTTTGTAACATTTTTTGATAATTGTTTTTTTATAACCATTTTTAGGTAATGCCGTTTTTTTAATTGATTTTTCGTAACGCCATTTTTGTAGTCGATTATTTGACCTCTGTTCTTCATAACCAGTTTTTGATAATGATTATTGGTAACTATTTCTTTGTTGTCAATACCCGATTTGTTGGATTTAGTGGTGTCCAATTTTTCACTTTCAATGTACATGTCTTATTTTGTTCCAATGTGCGAGGGAGGAACTATCATTGATTTCTCTTCTCCAATTCCCATTATTCCCATGGTTGTTTCCAATGTTTATAAGTACACAACTTATAGCACATAGCACCCCATTTGGTTTTTCCTACACCATATTGCAATGTTCTTTGTCCCATTCAGTGTTTCAATTGAAAAACCATCTACGCCAAGCCCATCATTTGATGGCGGGAAAGGAACCATACCTGTCACTTTTGGTTCCAAGTATATGAAGAATGTAACCAAATTTTAATATCCAGTTGTGGAGGAATTATAACTAGATCCTTACTTAATTTTGGTTCCTTGCCAAAAATAATTTTTGGTGAAATAGTATCTGGAGGACCTATTTCTGGTTGTTTTTCCGAAATAACCTAAACTTCATTTAACTCTAGTTCCTTGTTGAAGAATTGTTTGGTAAGCATATAAAATTATGTGCAAATGATTATAGGGACATTTGATTATAAGGACTGAATGTTGTTTGGTAGGCAAATAAAATTATGTGCAGGTGTTTGTCCCAATCATTGCCCTTCTCATTCATCAGTTTGGTGAAGAATAGGCCAATGACTTTGTTAGTTGATTCGGCCTGGTCATTCTTTTGTGGGTAGTAGGTAGTGGAACTTATATGTTTAAACAAAAAGTGCATAATCAAGGTTTGGATGGTATCGTTGATAAAGTGCACACCTTGATTAGTAACCAAGATGAGTGGGTAGTTGAATCATGTAAGGATAAATTCATACACGAATTGTGTTATGACCGTTGTAGTGTTTGTTCGCAACGCTTTGGCCTCTACCCACTCAGTAGTGTAATCAATAGCCACTAAAACATAGCGATTACTTGTGTAACAACCTATTGGTTTGATGGGGCCTATGAAATCAATGCCCCATTTTGTGAAAAGCTTGGTAGGGGACAAGCTTGTGTTTGTCGCAACCCCACTTTGGGGCTAAGTGTGAGAATGCAACTCACACTCCCAAAAGTGGGAAAATGGAGTCTTTCGGGACTCCCAAAAACTCAGAAGACGATTTGAGGGGTCAAATCTCCTTGCCTTGGTGCGTTCTTTATATCAATGAAAAGCTCTTGAAGCGTAAATGTCCAAAATGGCCTCGCATTGCCCATTTGGACATCTGCAGCCCAAGTTATGGGCAAAAGAAAGGCCAGGAATCAAACTGTCAGTTTGACTCCCGACCACTAAAAGTCGGGAATCGACTTCTTCCCAACATTGTTTCAAGGAGTGCAACACGGCGTTGAAAAGCTCTTGATGAGAGCTATAACTTTGGTTTAGACCTCGTCCCAATCCGAGTTTGGGGCGAGGAGCTATGACCGTCCAAAGTCTCAGGACTCCAACCCGGGACAGTTTCGGGACTCCAACTTGGGAGTCCTGGGAAAAAGAGCCATTTGGATGTAGCCTCGGCGGAGAGCTGCAGAGTATACTATATGGGGGAAGGTGGTGGCTTCCCCGGAGTCCGGGCCGTGGTGAGTTTTG
>Ga0209611_10010254_pt1 | contig 13852 bp, 10 predicted proteins | sample S1TSphgellanicum_3_FD_187693 | JGI IMG/M metagenome (GOLD analysis project Ga0209611, IMG submission 187693) | Host-associated microbial communities from peat moss isolated from Minnesota, USA - S1T2_Fc - Sphagnum magellanicum MG (SPAdes) (version 2) | ecosystem: Host-associated > Plants > Peat... | reverse complement strand
ATTTTCAGAATTGAAATGTTAATTTTCATATTCAAATAACAATATTCAAAATTGAAATGTCCATTTTTAGACTCAATTATTAATTTTCAGACTTGAAGTATTAATTTTGAAAATCTAAAATATTAATTTGGAATCTAAATTTTAGGTTCGAATGAAATGATTATTTAAAATATAAATGAAAAAATTTCATAGCTGAAATCTAAATTTTTATGTTCACATAAAAATATTCAAAATTAAACGAAATATTCAAAATATTTCATTTTTATGATCAATTATAATTTTTGGATTCGAAAATGTTAATTTAGAATTCAAACTCAATTTTTAGATCAAATCGGTCTTTTTGAATTGAAAATATCATATTCAAATCAAAAATTTCAAATTCAAATAATGTTTTAAACAATTGAAATAACAATTTTCAGATTTGAATTAAAAAAATTCAAAATTCAAATATTAATTTTGCGATTCATTATATGAACAATATACATATGTATGCATATTTTATATATATATATAATTTTAGTACATACATTAAAATATAACCCTATTTCATTGTAGAATATTTTTAGGATGCAACTAATTTGGTGATTATTGCGACTAATGAGACATATCAATCTATTAATGGATGAAAATAAATGTAAAATTGATGTAACCAATAGGATGAAATTTTTAATAGTTGCATCATAGTTGTGAAAATGACCAAAATAGTTGAAAGTTGGTCTTATAGTTGCAAATATTCTCAAATCTAGTCGCAACTGACTATAAGTCGCATGTAGTTGTAAATTGAATGGTTACATTTTGACTGATTTCTACTAGTGCTTCCATTGGGTTATAAAATTTAAAGTTTGATGAAAACACATTGATCATGCACTGCTCCTAGTAAACCTTCAATATGTCCAAAAATCACATCTTCGAGTCTATAATTGCTTGCACAAATAGTTGTCATCATGTTCTTTACCAAAGTGGTTGATAGATCTTCCACCATTTGGTAAGCCAATTTCTATTTGGGTCTAGCTCCACAAACTTGTCATATTCCTTGCAAGTGCGAAAAACCTCACATCACTTTTTCAAAATCTTCCATACACAACCATTACAAATGATGTTGAGCAAGAACACATATATTCATCGATCTTTTAATTCTTTCAGTAATATTTGAAACAATACTTTGGCCAATTCTAAATCATTTTCAAGTGGCAAAGAAACTATCTGCAATGCCCAACCTTCATGAAGCCATAGCTACATGTTGTCTTGCATCTAACTTTCAAATGGGAGTGTGTTAGAAACATGGAAGAAGATCTCGTTGGGGGCTTTTGCATCAACAAGTCACACAGAAGTATTTAAGCAGTAGGTAAGGCCCTAGGGGGGGGGGGGGGCGGGCATTACCAAAATAAGGGGCCAAGGTGAGGCAGAGCCAAACCCTAGTTCTGGTAACCCCCTCCCCTTAGGGCTTTACCACATGTAAAGCTCTGCTACATTTTCCTTCTTGTACTTGGCAGGTACCCCCTGGGGAGGAACTCTTTAGAAAATGAAGAGTTCCTCTGGAAAGCAGACAATTACGAATTATAACATGCACTGCCACAACACTAGAAGAACAATGGTATATGGCTTTACAGCTGTGTAAAAACCTCCTAGAAGAATCATACTGTATTTGCAGGAACCTTACTGAGCGTAAGAACCTGTGAGGCATTTCAGAAAATAGAATGCCCGAACTCTGCAGGTGTTTCATTTTTTGAAACGCACCGCATTGTTTTCATTTTTTTCCTACGATGCCCAATGGGTATCACCCAAAAAGAAATATTTTCTATAAAAAGTTCTTGATTTTTACACCCACACCCTCAGCCATGGGCATTACTGGAATCATGCCTGCTTCAGCTTTGCCTCATGTGGGCCCTTATTCCAGTAATGCCTGCGGCCTCAGGCATTACCCTACACAAACAGAATTGTAAACCTCCTCCAAAGTCAAATTTCCTCTTCCATCATTACATTGTTATTCCCACAAATGAAGTGCTCATGACTTAAATCCCACAACCCCCACTGTTATCCAACCAATGTAAAATGATCTGAAATCATTGTTACCTCTTCACCTTCAGCTATTGAGAACATAGATTGGGTTTGTTGTTTGTTCCACCAAGTATGAGTGAAAAAAACTCTGTCATCCTGTCTCCATTTTGCAGCAGTCTTTTGAAATAAGAAGCATGTTGTAACAATTTTGTAAAACTATTAAGGCAAGGCAATGTTGCAGCACCAAAGAAAAGTAAGCAAGATGTCATATTGACACTCCATCATGGCTATAATAACTTACAAGTAAAATAACTAGCATTTTCATGTGCATGGAGGGCTTTGCAAATTTATTGAAACTGCTCATTCTCTTTGTGAAAATTGTACCAATGTTCCTGACCTCATTTAAACAAACTTTTCCAACTTCACACTTAGCTGTAGCTCGCCGAAGGAAAACACATGCTCATGTAGCCTGGCATTTCAAAGGTGTTGGGTTTATCATATCATATCAAATTGTGTTTGATGTGTACTGACAACAAGTTAATGGAAAGACAGCTGAAGTAAATTAAACCTGCACATTTGGATTTCACCATGCATAATATTTTATGACTATTAAAATCTAATGTACCGTGGGTAACTTATGACTGCAAAATCCAACATTCAATTAGCAGATGAATGAAAGCAAACTTTTGACTCTTGCTTATTAAAAGTCATGTTTTGTTGTGGTGCAAATTTCAAAGGTGGAAGATCACTACTAGCTACTTTGAGAATAGATCTAATTGCAGTACTATCTTAAATGTTGGCATCTTGTCCATTCTACTGTACATTACTTTCTTGTACACCTCTTCTATCTTCTTTCAAAAGATGACTGCAAGAACTTAGGGTAGGGGTTTCAGGTGTTGCTTTTCAGGTTAAGTTGAGCAAGAAACAGCAACTTTTTTCAAAAAGTTGCAGCCAGGGGGCAGACAAAGGGAGGTGGATTACATCCCAATCCTTTTAATAGGGTGGTGACAGTGTGTGATTTCCTCCAGTCAGAGTTTGTTTCCAAATCAATACAGTTTAAAGTTTAAACTGTGAAAGGTGGTGTGTAAAATCAAATCTGTTCCCACCACAACTCTAGGGTATCAGATGTCCAATATACTGAACAAGATCTATGGGCTATATAAGACTCAGCACTGCACATCACAAAATAGCATCATCATTGATGAAGGAATTTTTTTTACTGCAACTAATTCTACACTATAGAATTACTCTGGTTAACAGTTCAGAAGATCCTACAAAATCAGCTGTTCCCTTAAACCACTTGCAAGTTGCCCCATATCATTGAATTCCAATTTCCCATATACAATGATTTCACAAATGGCTCATATCTTGAGATTGGTGCTTGTGAAACAGACTCAAAATAGTTGGGGCAGTGATCCCACCCTGGGGAGGCTTATAAGCAAATTTCTTGTTGAGTTGTTCATGCTAAGGCATTGCATTACCATGTTGAATGAGGAGTCCAACACCACACTGAACTTGGGTAGCCTGGGACTAGAGTGCTGCTTCAGTGTAAGACTGATGAAATCCTTAATCCCCATGTTGGCTTGACCATAATGTGCATCAGTGTCTCAGCTGGAGTTTGTGCTGCAGTATCCGTAATGTACATCAGAATCAAACCCCTCAGCTTGAGGGCTACTGACTGGGCCTGTCTGAAAGTCTCTGGCCAAGACAGCTTGCATGGAGCCCATCCTAGCAGCAAGTAAGAGAGCCTGTTCATTAGAAAGAGTAGTTGAAGAGTCTCCAAGGAGAATATGAGCAATCTCATCCAGAATCTTTCTGTTTGAAGCTGACACATTGCTGCTGCCAGAGAAATCATTCAAGGATGGTTTTTGCTCATCCTCATCATGACACATGGGGGACAAATTAGAATTCACAGCACCAAAGGGAGTGGAAGTGGGGAACTCCTCTTTTGTGGGATACTCATCACTATCACTATTACAATCTTCATTGCTTGCCTGGATCTCCAACCCTGCCACAGGGCCAGAATAGAAGTTCAGCTCAATGAACTTCATGATACTTGTGATACCTTCAAATATGACATGAACAATCATAGGGCTCATATGCAGTCCTTGAAAGCACTGTCCAAAAGTAGAACAGATATGCATGAATTTTCAAGACACAAATGACATCACAAGATAAGATAGAGTACCAGAACTTGGGGAAGACATATTGCTCATGTGCATGTCCATTAGTCTTGAATCTGCTGTTGACTCAGGAGCAACTCCCGTCATCTTACAACTTCCTTGAAGAAATGAATAGGGAGACAAGAGAGGTTGTGGCTGGTAGTTGAACCCTTCGAAGGCATGTGTCAAATGGCTCAAAGTCTTTGGAAGATGGACAGCAGACTGTCCTTCAAACATGTAGTCACTATGTTCAAAGAAAGGGCTTGGCCCAATGACAAGAGTCCCCTCCACCAGGGCCTTCAGGCGAGGATCACACTGGAGCAGCTTCTCATAGTGTTTGTTGAGTACACCCTCCGGATACTGCAGTGAATGCCATCTGCAATAGGATTATACCAACATGATTAACTGCCAAACAAGGCAATATGGGCAGCAAGGATTTGCAAAAGCCTTTGCACCATTTACTTTTCAGTTGCAAGCACAAAATCTGATTTCAAATTCTGTACAAGCAGTGTAGCAATAAACAAAATAGTAGCCCCACACATCATGTTCCCTCTTAGCCATGATCACAAAGGCTACATGTGCCTACACAGAGACTAGATCTGAGGATAAACAACAATACTGCAGAATATTCAACACAGTTGTTCAGCATTACCAACATAAGGATTTCATCAATGAAAAGATCCAAAGCATTTTACTAACTTGCAAGTAGTTGCTTGTCCCCCTGTAAAGTCAGAAGTAGCCTGCCACAATGTATGTTTTCTTGGTTGGGGGTTGGTCTCCTTGAAAAACAAAGGAGGTCGAGATACCTGAAATGAACAACCAAGCATAATTCATAAGGCAAAAGACATTGACAAGGCCCACATCAACTTTGATATTCTTCTTCTTGCATCAGTTTAGTGATCTATGCAGATCAGATCTGAGATAAGAGTTCATACTGAAATCTCAAGAGATCCAGGAAGGCTCTCTGGACACGTTGCCTTCATTGCTGAGATGTCAGACCACTGTATTTCAATCTTACTTTTCAGTCCACTGTCCAACACCTCCCAGACAAGCTTCCGCTTTGCATAATAGCATTTGGTGACAAGATCTCCCTCATATCTTGATACACACTGAATCACAATAACCCCAATATCACACCAAAATTCCAATTTTGGTATTCAATGCTCATTATATGCCATTGAATTTACAAACCAACAACAGATCACTACTGTCAAGCAAAACACTATGCTACTACCTAGCCGTACATAAGTTCGCAAAATGGAACTCTCGTAGTGCATGATCCTCACAACACTAACAATAGCTGTTGGATGATCAGAAGTCTGACATACCTCCCATGTCCCAATCTTTAGCGAGGATGCTGGAAAATTGGATGCTTTCAGCTTGTCTGGTGCAGCATTTCCAGCAGGAGCAGAACACTTGTCAATTTTCCCAGTTTTGCAAAACCCTGGGTCGATTACTTCACAGCTTGAAGCATCGGATGCAGATTTGCTGTTTGCCAATTGCATGGCAATAAGATCCAATAACGAAGGTGTTTTCTTAAGGGTCAAGCCCAGGGGGCTTGGCTCCTCCAAAGGGTCACAAGGGGCACTAGAAGGGACAGACACCAGGACAGGTGGAAGCATCCGACCCATTTTCCTCATAAATGAGTGTTGTGAATCACTGGATTTGTATGGCGTAGGTTCCCCTATTCCACTTTCCTGAAGCAGGATTGCCAAGGAGGAAGATGTGGCGGCTAGCTGTATGGGGTGATTCTGCAAAAAAAAAGAAGAAAACGATGGACCAATGGACACGATTTTATTTGTTTCTGTATCGTACGCAACACTCCTCAACCCATTCTTGCAACAGAAATCAACTACATGTTGAGGTCAATATGTTGTAGGAGACAGGCACTCCAGAAAAAAAAAACATCACCTTCCAAAAGCTGCTCTCTAGTCAAAAGAAAAATGTGAATCTGCACAAACCATTCCGACAAAAAGATGACATAGAAATGTAATGTCCAAGTCCTTACTGCAGCATCCAAATGCCTCAATCCTCTGCACTAGGAAATGCAAAGAGAAAATCTAAAATAGCTCATGGTGCAAACAGCTGCATTATACATGGGAAAACAGCAAATAGTATCTACAGAAAGGAGGCAGTTAGTTACCTGTATCACAGCAGCAGCAGGAAGAGAGTCATGGAGCTTGGAGCGCTTACGACCATGTAGAAGAGAATAGTCGAACGCAGTGCTCTCGTCTTCTCCTTCCCCATACAGGTGCAGCGACTCTGACTTAGGAGCTGCCAGAGACGGCACCTGGAGAACCTGCATATTGCCGGGCCAGCCCGCAAGCTTATTGCCAACAATCCCTCCTCCTTCACTGTGGCTTCGCCACTCCTGAACAGGCACAGCACTCGATACTGATGCAGAAGAGCCATGGGGATCTGTCACTGCCATCGCTGGAGTCCTGTAGTTTGTCTGTGTTGTAGGGGATTCATATGCTACCATTTCTCCGAAATTCGTCCACTTCTTCCCCTTGGTTGCAAAGACAACAGGCCTCTTCCGGGTCCAGAACGCGCGAACGTTATAGCAAACTGTCCCTTTCTTGCCCCTTGTTCCCTTGACACAGAAGTCTCGCTCCGCCTTCTGGTACGTGATCTTAAACCCCCTTTTTATTCCTTCTTTGCTACCGGAACAGATCTTCCACTCCTTCAACTAGGATCAACCAAGTGCGGCGGCGAGAATCGAGAGGTTCACGCAGCATCGCCTCCAAAAGGAATTATGAGGAAAGAGAGAGAGAGAGAGAAACGAAACTTAGAAAGACCGCACCACCGCGCGCGAATGAAGATTGTCTCACATGCAATCTACGGGACAATGTAGGCGCACAAAACAATCCATGACAAGAGGGAGAGAAGGAAAGGAAAAGAAATAGAACGGAAGGCAACGAGAAACGGAAACGCAAAAACTGAGAGAACTAGGACACGGAACCGACGAACTCTCTCACAACTCCTTGCAACGCGTGTTTGTCCTCTCTCTCTCTCTCTCTCTCTCCCCAATTGACGAGCAAATCCTGAGTAAAAGCAACAACGGGAAGACAAACGAAAGGAATTGGGAGAACACTAGAAGCGCATGGAAGGAAACGGCAGATTTAAGTCAAATCAAACAAACTCCCCCTCACATGGCGCTCATAAAACCATCAAACAAACCCCAATGGGAAAGAAAAAAACACAGCCCGAATCCGCCGATCCCGTCACACGGCGACAGCAGAGAGCACCACAAAACAGCAGCAGCAGCAGCAACATGCAACACAACAACAACAACAAAAGCGTAGATGTACCTGGACAAAGTGGTGCAAAAAGGGGGAAATACACTCAAAGAGAGAGAGAGAGAGAGAGAGAGAGAGAGAGAGAAAGTCCACAAAAGCAACGGCGATCTGAAACCCCAAAAAAATAGCACAGAAAGTCGAGAAAAGAACGCCGGATAATGTTTTTAAAAACTCACAAAGATCAAAGAGATCGTTACGTAGAGACACAAAACAAATGGAAAAGAAAAGCGCAGGCAGCGATGGCGGAAGGATAAAAGGGGAGTCGAGGACAAGCAACAAGAGCGCGACAGCAAACGAGTAAGAGGGAAAAAAGCGTGAAACACTGGCCCGCTGCCTATTTGCACCACGATGTCAATGGCCTATGACCCAAAGGCCATGCATGACTCATCATGCCACGTATGGTATTATGTGGCACGGTATGGTATATATATTCCATACGTATTGTATAAAAGTGTTGGGAATGTGATTTTCAAATTATTCAATGCCTCGTATTCACGTATTTTGTAGCCACGCGGTAAAGTACCGGGTCATAACTGGTGGCCTGTGGGACCGGTGGGGGGGTCCAGGGGGTATGTACCTGTGGGAGTGAAGATCGAGCGAGGTTCCTAAAGTGGGGGGTCTTGGGATGGGGGCCTTGTTTGTTTTCTTGGGCCCAGCCAATAGCCAAACCCCCTCCCCCCCTCCCCAATAATAGTTTTGGTGTCTGAATGTAGCCAGGTGCTTTTTTGGGTTCATCTGCTAGTTCCACTTTTGGTTTTTCTGCCAGTTCCACTTGTGATCTAAATCAATGGTGGGGAACATTCGTTATGCTCCGGAACAAGTCTCCATAGTAGAACTTCTTAGCAGCTGATGCACCAATGTCTCGGCCTCTGGAGATCAAAATGCTCCATACCTTACCTTCTTGTCAGATTTGGCAAAAATTAATTAAAAAATCAGGTGAAGAGAATTCTCAGAAATTTCAGGGGAATTCTGATGAATTGTATAAAATTTTATAATCCATGTAGATGAATACTCCAAACGGCCCAAATTGGAGCAATGAAAATTTGAAAATTATTCTATGTTGTCTATTATATTTTGCAAAAAGGATTCAAGTCATCTACCAAGTTCACAATACAACTTGTCTCGATTCGTACAACCATGTACATTCATAACGCATCAGTAGTCAACTATAGCCCAGGTTTCATAGAAAGAAAAAAGAATCTTTATAATGAAAAAGAAATTTAAAAATAACTAACTCTAGTGCAAATTTAGGATTATAGGTTCATTCTTGAATAATCTCAAAATATGGTATGGACCAACTATAATGATGAAAAAATAATGGACAAGGGACAAATAATAAAACTAGAGTCTAAATATTTCAGAAGAACCCTGTGTGTCCAACCCTAAACTTTAACTTCAAGTGTAGAATTGGCCGTGTAGCTTAAAATTAATTGATTTCAACACTTGCACAAGGAAACTGACCACCCCGTACAGTAGTACATAATAATAAATTAACATTAATATACTTATGAGTATGAAAAATGATCTCTGACCTTGAATAGTAACCAATACTTCCTGTTGTTGTTATTATTATTATTATTATTATTAGGTTGCTTTTGAGTCACAACTTGATTTGCTACAAGGCCAATGTGTGTTTGTGGATTCTTACTTTCCTTGGGTTGTTTTACTAGAGAAGCTCATTATGTCACCCAAAAGGGGCAAAAGTGTAAGCATGATGAACATTGAGTAATCTGCACACAAGTTTCCAGCCAATCATCAAAACAATTAGTGCTCAAGTCATAGTGAAAAGTCTAATTTTTTTGAGACCCTGCTATATCTGGCCACATTCTAGAAGCTAAGGTCTAAATCTGGCTATTTGCATCTTTTTCCTTGGAATGTGGCGGCTTTGGGCCATTTTTCCATTTCCTTTGTAGGATTTGCAATGTCTTTTTTCTTTGGGGGTTACAAATTGGCGAAATTTTGTCCAAATAAAAACACTGACTATGATTGACTCTATGACCCTTCACCCATATGTGGCCTTTGTACATAATAATTGTAACATGGCCAGTTGCAATTCTCCCTGATGGTAGTGTATTGTGACTGATATTGATTAGTTGTGGGGGTCCCCCAATTTTTTTTCTTTAGTGATCAATAGTCCCAACATAGATACCATAGTACCTTGGGGAACTTCAACACATGTTTGTCAAATAATTAATTACTTTTCAATTTTTCATCTCAAAAAGAAAAAAATCTTGAAGATTCAATATTTTTCTCCACAAATTTTTTTATTTAAGAGAAATTTTTAATTTCAACATTTTTGAAAATAATATAATTAGTGTTAAAGTTGCCTATGTAGTAGTAGCGTATGTTGTAATCTTCTCATTTGGGTTGTTTATATAAGTCACAAAAGTAAAACTTAAGGCAAAGGATATGAGGAAAAGTGAGGAGCTATTGGGAACAAATACATTAAGAACACATTGGGAACTTCATGAGAACACATTGGGTACAACAAAAATCCAGCACCCCCCCCCAAAAAGATTTTTGTATTTCATCCACGAAGGCACTTATTTTCTCATAGTCATCCTACGTAGCTCTTGTATAATCCTTGAATATTATTTTAAATATGACGCCATTATTGTAATCTGGGGATGTCACTTTAACTTCATCCACACAGGCGCTCGTTTCTTGTACATCTACTGTAGCGCTGGTCTTCATTGACGAGCCATCCAAATAGTCAACAGGGTAGTATCTGGGGTAGGTACCAAAGGGGTACGAGGTTGCTGGCTACCGTGTCTGGACATGCATGCTGTAGACGAATAAAATGCAGACACATCAGCAAGCCAGGATCAAAAATCGGTACAAGGGGTGTGTGTCACACTGCAGCCTTGCCATTTACATTAAAAAGTATCTTAAGGCAAAAGAAGAATTATGGAAATTGAAATATTTCACCATGCAAAAATATTATCTTCAAAAAAATCCTCTAAAAGAAACCAAAATCCTTCAAGATATCATAACTCTATAACTAATCTCAAGTTTCAACACAAGCCAAAATATCATCTTTCAAAAATCCTCGTATAAAAATAGGCCTATTATTACCTAGGGGCCAAAATCCCTTAAGCTACTATACTCGATATTGAATCTAAACACAACATCCTTGCCTTGGTTGGCAAAGTCAATAAAGTGGTGATGTTCTGGTTTATAACACAATTCCCTTAATCTTGTGATTTACTTAGATTAGTGCTTTGGGTGTGCCAAGCATCCATTCTGTATATTGTTCCATCCTTTCATGTTTGGATGAATTGTTTAGGACATGGTATCACTTTTTTGTCTTTTTGCTTAGGCGTTAATTACAAAATTATTTTCCCCAACGCCCCTTAAGAAGGGCTTTCCTTTCGATGCTACTGCTTCTTATTTTACAATAAGTGTACAAATGAAATAAAATTGGCCATGCGGTGGTCTCAAATCTAAAGCAATGTTCCATTTGGATGTTTATGATGAGACCACCACCATCTAATTAAAGGTTCTATTAGTTTCAGTAACTGCAACTGAACTATGGCCTCAAAAATGGATTATATTTAATCATATCCCGATTTACAATGTTTTCCAACCAAAAATGTGTGATTAATGAGTTTTTTGTTTTTACAAATTTTGTCATTTTTCCCACACGAAAAAATTCCATTTTTGAGGAATTTTTTTTTAAAACTGTAAATTAAAGTAATTGCACTCATATTCATTCACCAAATTTTCAATATATAAAAAAAAAAGACGTTGGTATCGTCCTTAAACATTTAATAGGATTTGCAATTGATCATGCAGAGAAATGAAACCACCAATAATTAAATTTATTTTCTATCCCTTATTTTCCAACTTTGTTCTGTTAAATGAAGACGAATCCTTATGGTGGCTCGAAAATATGTGATTCTTTGTTATTATAATATTTGTTGGTGAGGAAAAGAAAAATAATTTTGACGCCATTTTAATATCGAAAAATAGCCTGAAAACTCCTGAAATTTCCACCGCCTCTGGAGGGACCTAGTCAATCCAAGGAATCTGGACCATTGGTCGGTGAATTGCGGGGGGGGTGGGAGGTTAAATGTACGTGCACCTAAAGGGGAAGAATCGGAATCTTTGTCACAACAAAAGGCAGCAGGTACGTCATTACTAGGCCGCCTGGTCGCCCACAAACCGACAAAGGCTGGGCCCCACTGGGCTGGGCACATAGTATGTTAGTTGGTAAAGAAGGTGAAATAGGCAGTCGGTTTTCAATAGGAAGAAATCGTCGACAGTAACTTTTCAACTTTTACTGTGAGTGGAAAAGATGGATCTATTCGGTACATGAATGAATAGTATATATACGGGGAATTATCATATTGACGTATAATACGTGAGTCATGATCAATCATTTTAATAAATTATTTTAATCGTTTTTTGGTAGGAAGTTAACGAATTAAGGATTATGACTAGGTGTTTTATTGTTTATTCTTTCAATTAATTTGTGATATTTGGCCTTTAATTGTTGAATAAGTGTGTTTGCACACTTATTTACTTAGTTCTGGATTAAATTGTTAATCTTGGATTTTTTCTAACATGTTGATTGGGCTCTAGGTTTTTACTGAATTGGAGGCAAAACATCATCAATATCTTTTTTTTTATTCATCTAGTGAGGCAAAACAGTACTAATATGCATTGTTCCATCATTTGATGACTCTCAAATCAATTTTTTTTTTCAATTTTTTAACTTTCAAATGATCAATTGTTAGTTTTATATTTTCAAAAATCTAAAATGACTAAATATATCATTTAAAAATAAAATTAGTACCTCATTTTATTGATCTAAGAGAAGTTTTTAAACCAAAAAGAAAGGAAAATTTCTTTACTTCAAACCAGGGCTTTTATTTCATTTTAATGATCTCGAAAATTGAAAAAATTAGTGAAATTTACACTAGAAAAAAAAAATCCAAAAAATTCCCAGTTTATTTGTCAAAAAAATGACCAAAAAAATACACGGACAAAAAAATTGCTTTAGAAATCATCTTAATAATAATAAGGACAAACAAAAGTAAAAAGGGTGATACTTAGTTTGTCAACTTAAATGTTAATAAATGAGTTTTCACCTTATAGGGCACACATATCATGGCTCCCCCAAGGTTTGAACCCCTATACCCCATGTGTTCTTTAGGGGCCAATTTGATTCCATACAGGTCCCCATTACTATCGTTGGGTATGCTATAACCATGTAACATTTGGCATGGCATCTAATGGCGAATTGAACCCATCATACCACTTGCAAGGCAATTGTGGGTCCCAACCACTAGGGCCCCATACTTGATGCTACAATAAGAAAAATAAAGGTGGTCAAGTCACCTAGCGCCATTTCCAAATCATCAGTTTTCAAAATTTTCATCCAAATTTATAATAATATTTCATTTACAGAGCCTGAAAGGATTAGGGGTAAAGTGAATGCAAGATGTCAATGAAATATGGGTGCATGTTAAAGATTGATGGGTGATGTGGTCACAAGGTATGAGCACATCACAAGTAGCAAAACTCTAGAGAGCATGTGTCCAATGCACAATAGCTCAATTCCACGTAATGGGTAACATAGGCCCAATGTAACATTGAGAGGAATATTGATATGTAAACTTTAAAGTGTGGGAAGAATATCCATTCCAAGGTTTTCATACAAAATCACAGTTGAAACTTAAATGTGTTTTAATGTCAATCTTTCCATTGTTGCAATTATAACTTTTTTCACAAGTCAAGTAAACAACTTTGTTGTCAACTAGTAAGAAGGTGATTTTGGCATTCTGCCCAAAACCATCAGTTTTGTAACATGGGGCATCTGACTTATATCAAATATTGTTCAATTTTATACGCTTTCATTTAATACAGTTTTCTCTAATTTATTTTAGTCTTTTCAAACTTTTTACATAGAGATTATAAACAAGTAATAACACTCTTTTGGCAAAAACCAAGAGTTGCTAGCTTCTAACAACTTATCACAAATGTCCTGCTCAACTGTTACTGGTATAATAAAACTGGTAGGATGCTTGATAGTACTGTTGGTATAAGGGTGAATACCATGGACAGGCCTATAGACCAGACCAACACTGATTAGAGCGAGACTTCACAAGTAACCAAACCTGTGCAGCCCATCTGGTAGGTGCCTTAAGCTACCTTGGAAGGGCTTGAACCTGGAGAGCCATAGTCCAATGGGTGTCTTACCCTAAGTCTCCATGACCAAAGGACTTGGAATTAGTAAAGCTTTCATGTGAAGCAATGTATGGTTTACAACTTTTCAGTTATGATTACAAAAGAAACTTCACATTGTACTGTAATAAATGCATTGCATGCCCAAAATCCTTCTAAACATCAAAGCAGTCTTCCAGCAGACTAAACATGTCCAGCACCTCA
>Ga0209611_10010253_pt1 | contig 13854 bp, 13 predicted proteins | sample S1TSphgellanicum_3_FD_187693 | JGI IMG/M metagenome (GOLD analysis project Ga0209611, IMG submission 187693) | Host-associated microbial communities from peat moss isolated from Minnesota, USA - S1T2_Fc - Sphagnum magellanicum MG (SPAdes) (version 2) | ecosystem: Host-associated > Plants > Peat... | reverse complement strand
TTGTTGGCAACAACCCTTCTTCTTTTTTTTCTTTTCTTTTTTTTTTTTTTTCTATTGGTGAAATTTCGTCGTAAAGTGAAATTTAAAATTCAAAAATTTTAAAAATTAAAGTGATTTTAGAAGGTTTCCATCACCAAAAGTGAGGAAAAAAACTTGTAATACATATCATGTTTGAACCATGAAGATGTTCAATAGACATGATCCACATTCATCAATTACCTACCTACCCATCCACCCACCCACCCAACAAACACATTACTATTGGCAAAACCTTTTTTTGATTAGTGAAATTTTGCCAAAAAACAAAAGCACCTGCATACCTATGCAATAGATACATTATTGTTGGGAGGAACATTTCTTTATTGATGAAATTTTGCCACAAAGTGAAATAAAAAATTAAAAAACTGAAAAATGAGCTGATTTTGAAAGGTTTCCATCACCAAAAGCATGAAAAAATAAATTTGTAATGCATACCATATTTGAATTGTCAAAATATTCATCAAAAACATCACCTACATATTTATTCATCTTAAAAATAGACATTACTATTGGCATAACCTTTTTTTAATTGGTAAAATTTTGCAAAAAAATGAAATAGAAAATAAAACATTCGAAAATGAAGTGATTTTGGAAGGTTTCCATCACCAAAAGGGAGGGGAAAAAATCATAAAAAATGCCAAATTTCTATATTTGGTTTTCAATGTGTAGCCATGAATATAGATGGTTGATTAAAGATTTCTATTCCACATCTAGTTGGTTTATAGTCGAATTGGGCAAAATTTTCCTAAAGATGTTCACCATTTTTTCTACATCTTCCTATGGATGATTGCCATTTAAACTACATAAAGAAATTCTTTAAATAAAAATAAAAATTGGCAAATCTTCTTCCACCCAAGTGAACTAGCACCCATTAGCCCACTAATGAAAGATGGATGCTAAGTGGGGAGGAAAATCGTTTTTTGTTTGTATTTAATTCTCTAGTTAACCATGGTGGTTAATTCATTACATGTTTGTTTTATAAATCATAACCTTTGGTCAATGAAAGTTATCATTTTATTTTTCATTAATTATATTTCATCTATAATTAACAAAAGAAATTGATTAGAAGTTTTCATTAGGTTGTCATGTTTTCCATCATTTAATGTTTTCAATTCATTATGATTCTTATGTAATGGGATTAGTTCAATGATCAACAAAACATTTGTAAATTAAGCAAAAATCATTTAGACATAAATTGACTAACATAAAAATATTGTGCATCAAATGAAATTACATTTCAATATTTGAAACTCATATAATTTCTTTCAAAATTGTGGGCTATAAGATTTTCAAAAGTCAACAATCCTTGACTCCTTTGATAAGGTTTATACTTTATACCAACCTTTTCTTATTGGCTATATATAATCAAAGTGAAATTAAATATTAACTAAAATTAAATGCATTTTGAGATTTTCAATATTCAAAATTTGATCAATTTTTTAAAAAAATTGCTAGATTTATATACATGGTTCAAGTAGGTAGTCAAAAATATAAGAAGATGTCCAAAAACCTTGACATTCATATTTAGCTTGTAGCCAAATTTGGTTAAATCTTCCTATGGATGATCATCACTTTGGCTACATCACACAATTGACAAAAAAAACATTAGAATTGTGTACCCAAGCACAACATCAAGTTTAATCTTCATGCATTTCTTAAGACTTGAATGTTTGATCAATGAATTATGTTTTAACATTAACTTGTTTCTCCCTTCAATGGACAAACAAATCTTATATTTGACCAAAAAAAACTTAATAACTCAACCATCTTGATCAACTCTATTAAACTCACATTCATATTCTCTTTTCTTTTTCCTCTTTCATTCAATGGATGCAAGGTTCAGAAGATCTATAAAATCTATAATAGCATCTTAAGGTGTGACCAAAAAACTAACATAAATGTACAAAAAGTTGGAGATCTTAATGACTAGGTGTTAAGGGACCAAGTGTGCTACTAGGTGATAGAGAATGTGAGAGATCTCTAGAGATAAGATTAATAAAAGGAATGTTTGAAATAACTTTTACAAAAGCAAAACTTTGAAGTTCATAAGAGGTCATAAGGATGTTGACCATGATTAGCAAAAACAAACACAATGACTTCTTATGCAACTAGTAGAACAGAACCTCACAACAATTTTTTTTTTACAATCAATTGAAGTTTGAGAAAGATTAGAAATATGCAAGTTTGGGAAGAAAGTTTTGCAATTAAGCTCTAGAAAGATTAAAAATATCGAAGTTATGGAAGAACTTGTACTAGGGCAAAAATTTGCTACTTCCTTCACCATTGCTAAATCGTAAGATTCAAGAACCCATGACAATGGACATTTGTGTGCAAAGCAACATCAAAATAGAAAATGCAACCAATTTTGAAACAATACAAGGAGATGTGTGTACTTGGAAGGGCTAGTTTTGTTTTTTTGTTTGCTTTTGCTTGGATTTACTCTTCTTGTTAAATGTTGTGGCATAAAGATTTGCATTCAAGAAGGCAACAAGAATGCCCAAGAAATTGCAACAAATGTACCAAATCACAAAATTCAATTACAAAACTTACAAGTAGATCAAAATTGGAATCAAATCTTCGATTTGCTAAGACACTCCTCCCTTTCTTGAATTTGCAAATTTGAATCATGTTACTTTATTTTGAGCATTCATGACCAAACCTTGAAATGCAAAACTCAACCTACTAACTTACTTTCACATTTTTTGTCCATTTTTTTTATAGGTGGCAACTTTTCTTGTAAGCTTACATAATAGATGACGATAGTAGAAGCTTCCAAATAGTGGAGGTGTGACACGTGATTTCTAAAGGGAGTGGAATTTACAATGGACAACATAAATTATTCATCCATGATAACAACAAATGCGAGTCATGTGCCTTGAGGATGGCTATTTGACAGATTCGAATGGTTGATTTACAATGACAACTAAATGTCAACTAGCAATCAAATTTATTTGGGAGATTTGCACCATTTGTTTTTGGTTGCAAGTTTGCAAAATTTCATCACAAGAAAATAATAATAATAATAATAATAATTTGCCTTCAAGCAATGCTTTTTAATTTTTTTGTTTTGAAGTAGTACCATTCATTAGTGAACATCCCAAGAAAGATGTAAAATGTATTGGTTGACATATTTTAAAAAAGAACTATCCAAAATTATAAGGGAAAAAAAAGTAGTGAAAAATTGCCCCGAACTAAAAAATAGTTGAAATGTGATGAAATTTTACTCAAAAGTCTTTTAATTAATGAAAAGTTGACTACAATTTTTTGTTTAAAATTTTTTAAAAAACATGGAACTTGAGACAAAATGTTCCCATTCCACTTTTTTGAGATTGAAAAGAAGTGGAAATTTGCGACATAAGAAAGCACTACCACCAAGCCAAGTTGACAAATAAGAGAGAATTGAACTTTGAGGAAAGCATCAATGGTGAAGAAGTCCAAATGTATAGCATGTAGTTGAACTAGCACATATTTTTTTAATGTTATTTTTATGTGCTTTTCTTTGTTTTGTATGCTTCATGCATAGCCATAGCTTGATCACAGCCCGGGTGGGCTTGCTTGCATAAGTGTGGTGGCTACTCCACTCCACTTGAACCTGATCCTTAGATGTAACCCTCAATTTCAGCTACTACTCTCAAAAGGCCTAAACCCTAACACAATTATAAAAAAGGCTTGACATATTATAATTTATGTAATGAGTTTCGGCCAGAGTGAAGCAACATGAGGGATGAGGGATGGATGATGGGTGGACAGAAAATTAACACACTTCTCCATAATTGGGTTCCTGGGTTTGTGTAACTAATTAACCACACTGGTTAGCTTAGTATTCTGTTTTTGACTATCTAGTACCTTCCAATGTAACCTATGTTCTAACCAATCTAGATGTCATCACCAATTATTGTACCTATGGCCTATGTTCCGGGACCTATCCTTTTACCGGGGATAGCATGGTTACCAAGGTGATACCTGAGTTGAACTCAGTTAGGATTCATCCACAAGTGAGTGGTATAAGCAAGCTTTTAATGGATGGTGTGTGCTGGTGACTGTTGGCTCACACACTCTATCTCTGGTCATTAGTTTTTCATCCACATTTCATCCCTCTCTGTCTCTCTCATTCATTTCTCTCTGTTAAAGTTTTACAGCCCAAAAGCAGAATTCTAACAAAGAAATTACTAATAGTAACAATTTTGAGGAGCCCATTTTTTATTCATTTACAGGAGTGTAAATGTGAAGATTCTGGCAAATTTGCCATGGAATTTGCTTCTCATGCATATTCTGCTCTGGAATTGTCTGACAGTTATGTCCGGTTCTTGAGTTCCGTGTCCAGGAGACGACGATGCTCCTCCTCGCGGGCGGTCCCCTCCTTGTCGATCAGAGCCTGAGACGAAGGATTTGTTACCAAAATCAAAAGGAATCCTTGAGAATTTCAATCCTGTCGACGGTTGTGAAGCTCCAAAAATCTGTCTCGCAAGCACTTGTCACTTAGATTTGGACATGATGCAGTAGTGGCCGAACCAAATTTCCGATCAGGTACGTTGTTTTTGTGGAAGCTCATGTTAAACTCCAAAATGCTGCAGCAACAGCAGCAGCTTCGGACGTGATCATCTGCCCGCAGCTCCAGCTCTTGTGACCGGAAGTGTAATCGGAAACTCGCGGCACAAAAGACTTTGGGTTGAAGGATTAATAGACTAATGGGTCAGTGATCAGTCAGGGCCATCTTCCCTTCATTTTCACAGGTATGCTATTGTGGCCTGGTGATGGGGTTCCGGATCCTGGACCTATCGTTCCTTTTGCAAGCTGGCTGTTGAGGGCGAACTTTGATCTACCCGCTGCTGCTGCTGCAACTGGATAATTATTCTTACGTCGAGAAGTTAATGAGTAGTTTACTTGTGGCCTTGCAGTGTGATCAAATGTCGATCCATTTGATCCTGGTGCAGATTCATCATGTGATCCCGCAGTACTACCCTTTGAAAGAGTTCCAAGAGATGTTACGGCTGCTGCTGCTGCTGCAGCAGCTTCCGACTTCTTGGTAGCTGTCCTATAGTTTACCTCCACATGATCGATATCAGGTGGAGTGATGATCGAAGCAGATGGGGGTCGTCGTACTGCGCCGCCACCCCGTGTTGTCTCGAGAAGGAATTTCAAAGCTTTCTGAATACCACGACTGGCAGACGACAGAAGTCTCTTTGCAAGGTTGAAGCTGTGATCGGAGTTCATACCTGCACCACCGACGTTATACTCACGGTTGACTAGCAGAATGAAACTAGAATGATGTGTTGTTGTACTCGCGGGCGTCGCCGGCCAGATCACGCGTCCACAATGAGCACTCCAAGGGCAGACTACTAGGATGAGAATGAGAATCACAAGCACAAACACTCTTGCATGAGTACTTGTACACACATGAACAGCATGATCCATACTTACTCCGGCCTCCAGAAATTCCGAGTCTTTTATAAACCACGTCCTTCTGATTATTTTTCCTGATCTCTCCCGTTGTACAAACTATACCGAATCAAGTTCACTGTTTTCACTAGAGGTTTCGTGATCCAGAACGACTAGGGAGGAATGGAACCTGGAAGCGATCTGCAACCGTTATATTCAACAAGCGCTCATCGACTTGCAGTAGTAGTACTATTTTTGCTGTTAGGAGAACACTAGCTGTCGCCATGCAAAAACAGATGATGAAGAGGAGGAAGAAGAAGAAAGATAAAAAAACTCGTGGTTGAATCTAACCAAGAGTCTGCAAGCTAGCAAACTGAAGAATATTATCATGGGTCGATCCTGCACAATTGAGCTAGCTAGCTATCTGACGTGCACGCCGCGCGCGGGGCTGGGGGACTTAGGATTCAAGTCTGCTGGCTTGTGCAGCCCGTTAAGAATATCAACAAATGGCTTCTTCTACTTCTTCTTCTCCTTCTTCCTCTTCTTCTTCTTCTTCTTCTTCTTATTAGAAAAAGGACCCAGACAAACAAAGCAAGGTATAATCTGCTCAACGCGAGCGGGGTGCTGGCCACGGAAAGAGCACGGATTACAAAAGAGATCAGTGCGGCTCCCACACCCAACCGACGATGCAAGTCTGTTGTATTGCACAGGATCTTAAACGAGACTTCTCAGGACTGGAAAACGGAAAAAAGAAGACTTCGATAGTGGGGGGGGCGGGGCGGGGAAGTACTGCAGCTGGAAGTATTTGTTGACTGACGCGCGTCGACATGCTTGCTGCAAAATCACTATGGACCCCGCCGCCCCTCCCTCCCCCCACATGTGTCAAGCTCCACTTTCTTCCTACAAAATTGTTTTGTTTTCATCAAAGTTAGACTGCAATTGTTTCTTCTTCTTTTGGAGGTTGTTTTTCGTGATCAATGCGTCACAGAAGTTGATGATCTCATCATCAACAATCTTATTAGTACCATTATCACATGATTGGATTCTTCGTCTGTTTTTTTCTCTGCCGAAAACAGAAAAAAGCCCCCGATGGAATCATATTAAATTTTGTGGGAGGAGTTGAGGAAAAACAGTTGGGGTTGTTGCTTTGCTCGTTTCTTTCCGTGGGATCTTGAGCGCGAAGAAACGGGTAGCGGAACTGGGTGGCAAAGTGGGCAAATGCCGGAAACCCTAACTCCATCCACGGTTTGGATGAAGCACGATGCAAAATAAGTAAGATTGCAGTTGGACGGTGTCGATTGATCAATCCAGGTGCGACTCAAAACAGTTGATACACTTGGACGGTGTGGATTGACCAGCAGGTGCCATGCAAAATGGTAGATGCAGTTTGGACGGTGTGGATGGATCAGGTGCAATGTAAATGGTAGATGCAGTTGGATGGTGTGGATCGATCACATGAAATGTAAAATGGTAGATGCAGTTGGATGGTGTGGATCGATCGATCACGTGAAAGGTAAATGCTAGTAGATGCAGTTGGATGGTGTGGATCGATCGCATGAAATGTAAATGGTAGATGCAGTTGGATGGTGTGGATCGATTGCGTGAAATGTAAATGGTAGATGCAGTTGGACGGTGCGGATTGATCACGTGCAATGTAAATGGTTAGATGCAGTTGCAGTTGGACGGTGTAGATCGATCATGCTCATGTACCATGGTCCACAGCCTTTTATCCTTTTGTTTTCTTCATTTTCTTTTGCAAGATTATTGTGATCAATCTTTCCAAAATCAATCAATGGGAGAAGTTAAGGTGGGCTTGCTTTCAAACTACAGCTCTTTTCATTTCCCCTTCCAAGAGAAAAGTTGTAGTAGTAGTAGAAGAAGAAGAAGTAGTAGTAGTAGTACAAATGAGGCCATTTGGTCGTCCAATGGCCACATGACAAGGTGCTTGTAAAGGAAGTACTTATCTTACTACTTTCTACTATTAAGTTTTCATATGGTTTTTTTGGAGTTCCCCATTCATTTGCCTCACTCCTCCAATTCAACAAAAATCCTTGTTGGATTTCCTTCTTTACCCAACCCGAGTTTTGGGGTTGTCTTGATTCTTGATATCCTTTGTCGTGAAGATGACTCTTGGTTTAAGTGATCACCCTTTGATAAAGCTCCTTCCTACACTTAGGTCAATTTACTAGTTCATACAACTCATGTTCCTTTCTACAACCCCTTTTTTTTAATATCAAAGAGATTCGCCAAGCATATGTGGTTATTATGTAACTCCACATTCCACACTTCCCCACCCATGTGGCTCAAACCAAATTTCATCCACATCAAAATAACTTTTCAAGCCATCAAGAAGTTTAATTTCATCCACATCAAAATAACTTTTCAAGCCATCAAGAAGTTTAATTTCATCCGCATCAAAATAACTTTTCAAGCCATCAAGAAGTTTAATTTCATCTGCATCAAAATAACTTTTCAAGCCATCAAGAAGTTTAATTTCATCCACATCAAAATAACTTTTCAAGCCATCAAGAAGTTTAATTTCATCCGCATCAAACTAACTTTTCAAGCCATCAAGAAGTTTACATTGGGACCTTGAAGTTGGAACGTTGATTACCCATTATTTACCCCGGCTTGCTTACCAAGTGTTTTGTGGTTTGTGATTTTGTTTCCTACCAAGCAAAGTTTCAATGATGTTTCTCTTTCTTTTGAATACATTCATCCAAATAGAGTTACATGCTCAACTAACATCAATTCTTGAACTAGGGATGTGTTTTTTGGAGCTTCACAAAACCAAGAAAGAAAGTGTTTTTACACATCATCTTCCAAACGGGCACATGCCATCCAACATGCACTAATGCACCATTCAAAATATCTCATGTCTGAGTGCATTACTATGAACCCTTAAACCTTAAGCCTGGGCTTTAAAAATTATTTGCAAATATTTAAATTAAACTTAAAATTTGTGGTAGTTTGAAAAATAAAGTTCAAGTACTTAAAAATAGGTGGAACGTTTTTGTAAGTATTTGATTTTTTTTTGAACACTTCAATATTAATGTGGTGAATACTTTAATATAATTTTTTTAATTAATGGAATTTGTTTTCATAAATAAAATTATTTCCAACCTTTTGAAAAATGATGTGATTGTTATAGATATTTTTGGAATACTTTTTCATATCCAAATAATATGACACAATTTTTTTTGAGAAGCTAGAGGGAGGCTAGAGATGCCCATGAAAAAAACTAAAAATTTTTAAAACTATTTTTTTCTTATCGTCAAATTGAAAACAAAGTAGCAATACATACAAAATATCTTGCTTGCACCTTGAAAAAATACATTTTCACTCCAAGCTTTTGCCTTGCACTTCTAGGTCATAAGGTGCCACCTTGGAACCGTTCTATTGGTGGGAAATTGTATTCTTGTTGCTACTTTTGGTCATCATCTTCAAGATCTTCAAACTTGTGTTGTCAATTACATTTTTCACCCCTTTCCCCTTCTCATCATGATCTTGTTGTCCATTATGGTTTTGTCAAGTTCTCTATAATCTTATTATCATTGTCTTATTCATGTTTCTACTTTGTGTGCTCTTGATTACAATTTCCCTTTCCTTTTTGTAAAATATTAATAAAAAAACTTTTGTTGTTAATGTTTGAGTCTTTTAAAGAGCAATTTGCCTTTGAAGGAGTCTACAATGTCATTGAGTTATCATATTTTAATCAATTATTCCTTTTGCACAACTATGAAGTAAACACCATTAACTCCCCTTGTAGCTAACAAGCCAATGGTGCAAGGTGTTGAAGAACAAGTGTCACTTATTGTTTAAGCATGTTGATGTGCGCCCCAAGCTCGTTAAAAGGTTTCAATAATAATTCCCTAATCCAAATTATATTGAAATAATCAAAATTCAAGGCATGTTCCTTAATTCTTTGCATTAGAAAAACAAAAAGGAATGAGAGAACTCCATGAAAATTAGGATGAAATGACATTTGTAATGAACACCTCTTGGTCACATCACTTGCACAAACCAAAGAAAAAGAACACTTAATGTCATTGGAACCAAATTTGATTCATAAACTCATTAAACTCACAACAATCTAGACATGAAAAGCTGCACCATCCACTTTCTTATAATATACTCTATAGTTCTCCCTATCACAAGCATTGAAATGGTCATCCCATTATTCGCAAAGGGAATTCCCAAAACTAAATCATTATGTGTCACAAATTTTTGTAATATCATAATTCCCTCAAAACACATCTATTTTTGAAAATTCAATCCTAAATTTTTGTAATTTTCATTAAAATATTTCCAACGAGTTAAAGGTCACTTGATTTAGGAGTTGATTTAAATCCCCAAATTGCCTTTTAAACTTTCTAACATCCCAAGGAGCCCTAGCTCCCAAAATGGGAATTTATCTTAAGAGTCCTAGGGATATGCTGCCCCTTCATTCTCAAAGGTTTCCCACTTCATGTGGGGTTATCTTTCATTCCTAATACCTAGCCTCGTGTGTCTTGGTTTTCTTTAGGCCTTTTTTCTTGTCACGCCCCAACTTTAGTTGCAAGCCCAAAGGGAGCCCAAAGCATTTTCCTTTGCCTTTTGGTGTAAAGTCTAAACTATTTTTTTTAACATGTGTTTTTAGATAAAACGAAAAAAATAATGAAAAAAGATAACACTCTAGAATTGTCATAAATGATGATATGATAAGACAAATGTGAACACTATAATATATATCAACTTGGCAACTCAAAATATTGTGCATTGCATTGTAAAGAAAAAAATTGAAAGTATTGCATTCATTGTCGCACATAGAATTAAAAGTTTGTAAAAAACTAAAGGTGTTGCACTCAAAACCATTGCCAATTGAAATTATGGTTCAAGCAAAAAAAAAATGGGGGTATTATTACACCACCATTGTCATTGAAACTAGATTTTGGATCTTAAAAATGAAGGAGTTGCCCACAATCCTACCCCTAAAATTGTAAACTCCAAATTTATGCCCTAAAATCGTGTTGAAGATATTACAATATGCACACTACACAAAATGGTGAAAATTCACCCCCAAAAAATACTTGCACTTCTTGCACATCACATATTATGCTCTAGAAAGCATACCTCCAAATACACTAGAAAAAGTTGCAGAGGCTTTTAGTGACCCAGCATCCACCAGTGTGCCGCCATCTAATGGAAACCCAACCAGAGTGAACCACCACCCCCCAGCACAACATGCAGGATGGATAGTGTGTGAACAGGCTTTTGTGTCGTTGTATTACATGACTTGATATGGCTATCATGATACTAGAAAGCAGAACACTAAATCAGAGCTGCGTTGTGTTGCTGGGTACCTTCAATAACAGGTTTTCCTTTACAAGTCCATAGTTGAAATTCCCTTTAGCAATTGTGCATGTCATCCACACATATTTCCATGTTTCTGTCAGGTACAATATCGCTAACAACATAAATCCCATCACGCAATAGCAATTCATAGTACCATCTTTGTAAATCCGGGTGCAGAATGTGTGTGTCTTTAGTACATACTAGAGAATTTTGCCTCCTCAAAATTCAAATCAAAGGGAACACATCCATCAACCATGTCTGTCTGCCCTAACAACACTTCAAATGGAATAAAACACTATTGCTTCACTCTGAATCTATCAAGTACAAACCCTACAATGCAGCCCGTCAATGTAAAGATGTTATTATCTTAACTATACCATTTGTCACAATTAGAATATATATCCTGACACAAATTCACATCTCATGAAATGCCATGTACATGCATCATAAAGTAAAGGGTAGCCAAAGTACTAGTTTCTATGTGATGCTTTTACTGCTGCTGCTCTTGCCTGACTTGCATATGAATGCCTTACAGCACCATCTTTGGGGTTGATTGCTTTCCGCAACTTGATAATGGTCCACACTGTTGCAAATACATGTCCAGCTGTTGCCAAAATTTCTCGTGTTGCTTGACCAGCTGTATATCCAAACCTGGGTATGAGGAGGAAAAAAATTGAACTCCTTTAGGGGACTCTCAACTGCTGGGACAGACCTTGATGTGAATTAGGTCAGAAAATGTTTTGCTCTAAATAGCTATGACAAGATGAAGACATTCATATTCTAAAATTTTCAGCTAAGCAAAATATCCAACCATACAAATACACATCCAAATATTCTAGCATTACTGACAGAACTGCCAGCCATTTGAAATACCTCACTTTTGCTTCTATCCATTTTTGCTTATGTGCATTTTGACCTAGAAAAGAACTAGAGTTGTTGTCAGCTTGACATATAGCAATCAAGAGACATACCTTAACATACTCAAATTAAGGTTTAGTGTGAAGAACTCGTGTTGTTAGAGATGGCATACAACTTTTACCAACCACATGATGAAAATGGGATGGTGGGTATGCAACCTCATCGCATGTTATTTTGGCTGCAGGTTCAACAGTTGCATATCCTCTGCTGATGGTAAGTCAACAATTTCCCTATTCAATACTTGAGACACAGGTTCATAGTTAAGAGGTTATGTACCTATGGGCAATAATTCTTTGTGTAACGAAAGAGGCAGCCCCCATTATGTCTGTTCCAGCTTTTTCCAGTGCATCAAACAATTTTCCTGTCCAAACCCCATAGGCAAAAATGGTTTAGGAATCTGCTGCTTTTTTTGTGCAGATTGGATAACAACAACAACAACAACAATGAAGGAATCAAAGTTTCATTATCCTACACAAAGGGGGCCATCATAGATCTGCTCAGGAGATTTGTATGAAGAAAGGAAGACAACAACTTTGATAATTCTCAAAAAAACCCCTGGCATTATCATCGCATCAATTTTCTCTTTCACCATACACAAGGTAAAAGGGACATACCAAATGCATCAAGTGAAACCAAAAGAACCTCTCCTGGCATGAGCTGGAAGACTTTCTTGCCAATGACTGAGTTGATCACGGACCCAGATAAGAAGCCCACAGTTCGCAATACACCAGACAACACTTTCCTTGCGACAGTTTCAGTCATTCTTGATATTTCCCTCAACCTACACAATCCCCACTTACACTACAAACCATTTCATATAAATTGAGGCAGCCAGGCATGCCTTGCAAGCAAGCAATCAATCAATTGGCAGATCCTTCCTTCAATTCTTTCCCTATAAGACCACACATTACTTAAAAAGCAATTGCCGCATTTGAAATCAGGATCCATCAACAAAAACCAATATTGACAAGACAATATATACCTGTGCAAAATTTGGATAGTTTGTGAACTGAGGTGGCTTGGGGTGTCTGAGGGCTTTACTTTCTTTTCAAAAAAGACACCCCCATTCTCCAACTGTGTTACTGCCATGAAGCTAAGCCAGAAGATACCCCGGATGATTTGGCCTGATCCAGATGCAATTCCCCTTGCCACACTACTATGGTACTCATCCACATCAGGCGCCATGGTTTTCCAAGTCTCTGAATGATTTTCCATCTGCAAGGAATTTGTTGTGAATTGTTAGTAACACAGTTTTCTTCATTTTCTGGGTCCTGTTACAAGAGAAGCTTGCTTAGTGAATCACATTTGTACAAAACCTGCATATATAAGAAAGAAGGTATCATGGACCCCAATTGTAGAGGTCAAGAACCCGAATCCCACATTCTTTTTATTAGCCAAATGTTGCAGACACAAGAAATTGTAATCCAAAACGCCGTTGCAACAGATTAAAAAATCCTTTTTTAGGTCAAGAGGCAAGCCTCTTCAAGATACAACAAAGGGGAAGAAGCAAACCACAATTAACCGCAAACCCTTAAACCCTAACCCTAAACTACAAAGTTCTTCAAAACTAACTAGAGAGAACGACTTGTCCAGGAAAGTTTAGACCTCTTTTGGAGATTGAGTCGAGACTCTTCCTGCGGCCTTGTCGACCTCCGGCATACTGGAGACTCGATAGTCCTCCGCTGCGTCCTGTGCCAATTCCGACATCGTTTGGGTTCTTTTTTTTTGTTCCTGGTTTGATTCTCCAGTAATACGCTGTTCAAGTTGAGGATTCCAAATCATTTGGCCGATGAATTGCTGCTACTAAGTTCAGGCTGTTGCGTATTTATAAGTTTCTACTGTTCCTTGGCGCTTGCTATGGTCGCCACGCGGACGATAGGTGTCTGTGCACCCGCCATTTTCTGGTGCCAACAGAAGACGTGGCCGTGGCCGTGACCGTCTGCAGGGTCGCCTGTCTCGACCAGTGTCGGCCTAAACCCTAAACCCTAAAAAAACCCCAGAACTGGACCCAGTGGGCCACGGTGAACCAGCACCCACCAGTGCACCATCAAGAATGGATGATATGTGATGAGGAAACAGTTTTCTGTTGGGTTCCAGTTCCCTAGCTAACCATGGTGGTTAGCTCACTTGCTTTATGTACTACCTAGTACCAACTAGGTAGATAGTAAAAACACCCCCCCCCCC
>Ga0209611_10010252_pt1 | contig 13854 bp, 7 predicted proteins | sample S1TSphgellanicum_3_FD_187693 | JGI IMG/M metagenome (GOLD analysis project Ga0209611, IMG submission 187693) | Host-associated microbial communities from peat moss isolated from Minnesota, USA - S1T2_Fc - Sphagnum magellanicum MG (SPAdes) (version 2) | ecosystem: Host-associated > Plants > Peat... | reverse complement strand
CAAAAATCCTCGTTTTCCAAATTTCATTCACAGGGGCTCTTTCATTACGTTACTAATCTATCCGCAAAGTCGATCTTCATCCATATTCTTCATTCATCTTCTCAGCAGGCTGTCATCCTCATCCATTACCGTCGCCTCAACAAGCGTTCGTCCTTCTGCTCGTTCGTCAGTCCGTCCGTCCATCCATCTCCTTTCTTCATCCATATTTTTCATTGCTCCACGTTCATCCTTCATCCTCATCCATTCCCATGGCCTCAACAAACGTTCGTCCTTCAGATCGTCCGTCCGTCCATATCCTTTCTTCATCCATGTTCTTCACTGGTCCGCGTTCATCCTTCATCCTCATCCATTCCCGTCGCCTCAACAAACGTCCGTCATTCCGTTCGTCCGTCCGTCAGTCCATCCGCAGTCTTCATCGATATTCTTTCATCGCTTCACATTCATTCTTCTATTTTTCAGAGCCTGTTCTTTAACCTCTTTGTTTAATAAGCTTTCCTATTCCAGAGACTTGTCACTTAATGGTGTTTTTTTAATGAGGGAAAAGAGATAATTGCAAGTAAAATGCAAGAAATATATGCAAATACACAGAAGTATTTTTTTAATATAATTATTCTCATCACATAATTATGTTATATCATTACACAACATGAAAGGAATATTTTAAGCAATTTTGAGGAAAATATATTTATTTATTCAAAAAATCTATTTTGTTAATCTATTTATTTATTCATGAAAGGTCCATGGATTAGTTATGAAAGTGGTTGTGAGAATTTTATTTGGATTGTGTTTTGACTTCCATGGCCTTTTTTCTTAAATTATGTATATGTAATATAATTTATTAATTAGTTACAAAACAATGTCACAATGTTCGTAACTTAATCTAATTCATCCTTTTTTATTTATGATTCATATTTATGTATTTTCGTGTCACGAATCAAAATCCTTTTTGTTACACACATTACATGTCTTATTATTTATTGTCCTTGTTTCTATTTACATGTTTATGGTAAGGATTATGTTTAAGCTTCTTGTGCTTTATATTCATAATTCTTGTGCAAATACGGTAATAGTTTGATTAGATTATATATCAAGTTTATTCATTTGGTAATATTGACATGTCAATTCCAAGGGACATACCATATTCCCTTATCAGATTTAGCAATAAACTGTTGATTAATTAATTAAATCTAAAATCTTAACTTCGACACTTGATTTTTTTAATTCTGAAATTTTAGCAAGTAATTATTATAAATAATAATAAACACATTCTTGTTACATTTTTTTTTAATTGTTAAAATAATCAAACAAGTCAAAACTTGTGGATCCTTCATTTTAGAAAAATTATGAAAAAAATTGCACAAGTAATAAAAAAAAATTCAGAAATTCGACAAAAAGAAAGCCATTTTTAAAAAATCATGAAGCAATTGTGCTTCAAGTTCCACCATTATGATGTGTGTCTAAAACCTCAAACATATGATGTAAGTTGTTTAATTTGTGGTTCAAGGTTTGATGGTAACTTCATATATATTTGGTTCAAATTTGTCCATTATCTAAAGACCTTGCCCAAGTTGAACTAATGAATATATTTTTATTGAGCATAGTCTTGGCTTAGTTTCTATTGTGTGGTAATTCACTATGGATTTTTCCTAACTATTGTGTATGCTCTTGAGTTCAAGGTAATAGTGTGAAAAATCTCTTGAAACATGCACAAATTATGTCCATGGACTTCAACATAAATTGTATAACATTTTAAATAAAGTACAAAATCATTTATGAAAGATATAAAAGTTTCATATAATAGTCCATGAAGCTTGACTTCCCATTTGTGGATGAATTCACCCAACACCAATCAATTTTCCATCAATATTGAAAAATTCATCAAGTATTCACATTATTCATTGAATTTTTGCTTTCAAAAGTTTTTGGGATGGTGAGTTTTATGTAAGCTTCCATGACTAAATCCCCAAACAAATAGAAATAATAAATACATTTGGTGCAACCTCTAATTTTATTTAGTAATCAAAACTAGTTTGAAGTATAACATCCCTACAACATAACTTCAAATCTTGTTCTACTTGTTTCATGTTATGATTACAATTTCATTTGGATATTTATTTGCATATTTTGTGTTTTATTGATCACCCCTACACTTGTCATGTGTTATTGATGTTATTTTTCTAATTCAAATGATTTTGAAAGTTACTAAAACTTAACACACAATGTTATGTACAAAAACTATGATAACTAAAGAATTCCAAACATGCACAATAGCTAGGACAAATTATAATAAAAAGAAACATAAACCTACGTTTAACTATGCATAAGGGATAACATGAGTTACATTTGCCCACTTAGATGATTGTTTTAAAAGTAATGGGTTTGCCTACTAAGATGATGTAATAAATTGTGATTAGTTGCAAAAGGGGATGGATTAGAAAATCCATGGTTGTTATGGTTGTCCAAAATATTCGTGACAAAAAAGGTGATGTACTAATATGTAAAGGTGTGGATAATAATTATTTATGAGTATATCATTTTGAATGCATTTCAAATCTTTCAAAACAACAACAAAACAGTAGTTATTTAGTGCTTTAAAAATGTTTTTGAAAAGTTTATATATTCATTAGATTCATTCCACATGCTTCCACATGTTTCTATAATGTATAAAAACATTGTCATAAAACAAAAAAAACGTGGTTTTTTCACACAAAATGAAGGAGTACATAACATGTGTGAGAGGTAAACTTTGTCAATATAATGTACAAATATGTGGTGTTTATTAAATGGCATATTTGCATTTTGAAAATTGTTGAAATGTTGCATAGTTTTGTCACTAAAACATGAAAAACTAAACATTGTTTACACTTGTTGTGGCTCCTATTAATGTGACCACACCTTAAGCTAAGGCCACCAAATATGCACAAAAAATATTCAAAAAAATTTTGAAACATGAAATAAACAAAAAAAACCTAAAGGTGCAATTAAAATAACACACCCCATTCCGAGCATAACCAATAGTTATTTTTACATATTTTGAAGTGGTAAACTAATTAGTTAATGTTGAGATTGTGTGAAATGTGTGAAATATAACATTATAACATTACAATGAATATAATAATTATAAAGTACCCAAAAGCATTTATTAGGGACTATAACCTATGCTTAAAAACACAATTGAGACATTGAAACCAATGTAGTTTTTTTATAAAAATCAATCAATCCCAATTTGTCACATTAGCTTGTCAAAAATCACTATGCACTAAACAAATTCAATATTCAAATGTAGGTGTGGGCCTTTAAATATAAAGTCATACCTCAAACTAGGGTTGAACACATTGAAAATAATGGGAAGGGACTACCTCTATATTTGTTTAGATCATATGTGTCAATTAAAGCTTCCATATATGCTAAATTAAATGATTTTTTATTAATTATAAAAATCTTAATATATTTTTAATGACCTATGCTAGGGTAGGTTATGGGATGTCATTCATGACACACACATTACCATGATCGAATAATTCCCAATGTGCATGATGAAAACCATAACAAATTATAACAAATACATGCATAAACTTAAGTTCAACCACACAATGATAATCTAAAACAATGCAACATAATATGCTAAAAAATATTCAAATAAAATTTTGCACAAATGTGAAATACATGGACCAATTGGGGAATGGTGCATATCAACCTTTTGTTTATATTGAAATTTCACCAAAATGAAAAATGAAAAAATGATATGATTTTAAGGGTTTCAATCAGCAATTTTTTTATATTTGGTGTTCCATGTGTAGCCAAAAATATTAATGATGATTAAAAAAATATATTTCATATATGGTTTATACCTATATTTGGCTAAACCTCAAGATAATTACCACTTTTTCTAGATCTTCCTATGGATGATTGCCATTTTGGTTGCATAAAATAATTCTTAAAATAAACAGTAATCCATATATGAAAACATTGGGGAATTATTATAACTAAAGGTGTTTCGAGGAATACAACGTAAGGTTTGAACTCTGGATACCAACATGTGATTATATTAGGGCATTTATGATATTAAACCAAGTTGTTTATGGTATGACAAGCATTGTGAAGAATTCAAAATAAAAAGAAATTTAAAAAATAAATAAATTGCTACCTCCTTCAAAAGACATCTTCAAGAAATTTCATCTGTCTACAATTTCTTTTTAAATAGATATTTATTTATTAATCTTCGTGTTTTTATTAAAGTAAAAAATATTGTGGATAAAATGAACATAATATATTTACATGGATAGAAGTTTTTCAAATTCTTGAACCATCCCTTGATCTCCAATCAATATTGGTTACCTAGTTTGTACATTAGAATCTTAGGACTTATGTTCTATGAATATAGACATTAAAACTTTATTGTTATAACACAAAGAAAGTCCTCCCAACCATAGAAGACACACAAACTCTTTTCACCCTTGAGCTCTTGTATCCAACATCAATTGTAAATACCATTATAATGAGTGAAGTAAATTTTATTATCTTAAATTAGGTTTCTTGTTCATTATACTTTCACTAAACCTAAACTAGGTTTTTCATTCGTTATACTCTCATTAAACTTAAACTAGGTTTTTAAATCACGTTTTTTTATCTTGCTCCTACATCTCCATGGGTTAAACCCCACAATTTCATAACAATGTTTCTGCTTTCACTTCCTAAGGCTCTTCATTGAGAAATTCATTGTCATAATTGTAGTACAAATGTAAATGAATTTTCTTTCATTCATTTGAACTTGTTCTCTTATGAAGTGATATTGTATGTCAATATTTTTGTCTTGAGAATGAAATTTAAGGTTTGCTAATAACATTATTGTTTGTTGATTATTAAAAGACAAGGTAATATGGTTAGGATTATCAAAATAAAAACTACAATTTTCTCAAGCAAACAACTTTCTGCCAATGTTTATGACATTGTCATACATTTGATTTGTACTTGATAATGCAACCAAAGGTGAAAGCACATTAAAGGGGGGCCAAAAATGTTGTCACATTGTATTTTTTTTAGGGGTGTCAATGTTTGAACTTCAACCATGGTAATATTGAAGCATATTTTTCCAAACTTTTTGCATAATATGGTAGATTATAACACAAAAAATTCAATTGCAAGGAATTTTTTTTTCCAACTTATATTGTGCGATTCCGAAATATATTTGTGACAAAAAAAAATGTACGTTACTATAAACTAAAAAAATGCAAATTTACTCAAAAAATGATTGAAATGATTTTTCATCTTTATGAAATTTGTAGAATCTATTAAACATTGTGGTTCCATATGATTACAATAAATTTGTGAGCCATGTGAAAATTTTGATAATTATCATATCACAAATGGGTGTTTTTGGGGACAATTACCATAACTATTTGGTAAATTAACATTTTAACCAACTATCACTTTCAAATGGAAGATGACAAAATATGTGAGGTGGGTCATTTTTAAAATTTTCATTTCAAATAGTTTTTGGTTGACTAATTCAAACCCAAACCTAGTGTAGTCTAAAAACAAAATTAGGCTCTATTTTATTGTATATACCATGAATATATTCATTATTCCTTGAATTTTATGCTTTAAAATTTTATTTATTTATTCAAATAATATTAAATATCATTAAATTTGTGAAAATCAAAATATCAAGCCCAAACACCAAAAATGAAACCCAAAATTAAATGCAATACGTTTTGCAAAAATATTTTTTATATACATGTTGTGAAAATGCCCAAAGTGGCCCCCCCATAGTGTGCTTTCACCCCCAACTATTGTTGTTTGCATGTCCAACTTATAACGTCTCTAACAACAAAATACTAATAATAGGTCAAGATGTTCATCTTCTTGTGTTAGGATCGTTGCCCTAATCAACATTAATGTAACCATACAAAACAATTATCTTTTGATTTTGTATATTAAAGTGTATTATCTAATGTACATTAATTGTATCTTAAGGCAACTTTAGATGAAGGTCCAAGGTCCATGGACTAATGAATTCAAGCAATCTTATTGGTTGAAAGCTTTAAATTGGTTAAAGGCCTTTAAACGAAGGGCCAAGACCAAAAAGTGGCAAATTGATGCTAAACCTACATGGCACATGTTTTGGAAGGAAAATCAATTGGGCCATACCAAAAAAAATGCTAAAAGGAGAGCTCTTAATTTGGAAACCAAGAATCAAGCTAGGGACCAAGGTATAGTCCAACTCAAGGATTCAATTTATTTCAAACTGGTTCCTAGTAAATTGGACCTTGGACCCTCATCTAAAGTGGGCCTTAATATTCTTTTAGCAACTTGCCAATGTTTGCACCAAGGTTCACAAAGAATTAAACCAAGCAAGTTTTATATATTTATATGCAAACAAATGCATACATAAAACATCTAACAACTTGTGAGTATGGAACTCCTATTAAATTTTTTCTTCTTGTTTTTGAAGACAACCATCTTTATTTAACTTCACATTAGACTCACCTAGGTTACATATAAATTTGCAATATGGCATTGCAAATTTAAGTAAACTTTATAATAAATATTTCTTCTATGACATTCTAATCCAACCATCCTCTTGATTTCTAATCATTTGAGTTCCAATACAAAAATGAATATATTTTAAGTTTGTCATTTCAAATTCAAATTCAAAAGTCTTCTTCATTTGTTGTGATAGGAATATGACCATTGCTCACTAGCATTGTATTATCAATGTAAAGAACAATCATAGCAAACTTTCCCTCTTGTTTCATTGTGTATAGATTAAAATCAACATCATTTCTTATACACCCAATAGAGATTACATATGAGTCCATCCATTAGTACCAAGCCCTATAATACTACTTAAGTTGTATAAAGCTTTTTAGAGCGTGCACATTTTTTGTGAATTTGTTCTTTCTTTAACTCCTCATGCATATATATATATATATATATATATATATATTCTCTTCTAATACTCCATGTAGGAATTTAGTTTTAACATTCAATTGATGGACTTTGTAATCAAGTTAAAATAATAATAACATGAATAGAAGAAAGTTTTACAACCAATGAAAAGATGTCACCATAATCTACACCCTTGACTTGTGTGAAACCTTTTACTAAATGAACTTTATATCTCTAATGCTTCCTTCAAATTTTAACTTGGTTTGAAAATTCACTTATAATTCATCATTTATTTATTGTTTGATAGTGTTGTTAATGTATGGAAATTTTATTCGTCTATATTGAATGCAATGTAAATTCAATAGCCATTTTCCAATGAGTTACATCAAGTTTAAATAAAACTTTTTCATATGTGATTGGCTCCAACTTATAATCTTGTACTATTAGTGCCTTGGTTTGGATTTTCTTGAGGTAGATGGCTTCTTTCCCACATTCTATGTGATCAATCTATTTGGTTTAATAATCTTTCTCAATGGTCTTGATGGATATTGCATGTTTATTCTATATTAGGTGATATGTGATTATTGATATAAAACTTTTCAATTTCTCCCATTGAATTCAAACTCAAGTGTGGTATAGTTAAGTTGTAGTCTATATTTTTGGTTGTATTTGTTGTGTAATAATATGTTTACTACCAAGTTAGGAGGGGATTAAACTAGTAAAGGGATTATTTAAAGAATGTATTAAACAACAATTCATTTAAATTTGTTTCATTTTGTTCAATTGAATGTTCATATTCTATAGTAGTTCATTTTTTCAAAGACCACATCTCTAGAGATAATAATGGTTTTGTTTAACAATTTTAATAAATATTTATAGGCTCGTTTTCTTCATAATAGCCAAAAAGTGTATATTCAATTGTATGATGCATTAATTTCTTCCTTACTAAATCTTTTTGCACAAGAAAAAAATACATCTAAACATTTTCGAATGAATTTAACTTTGGTTTTACACTAATCCATGAATCAACATGAATCTTTGTGTCATCAAGTGCCTTTGTAGGAATCGTATTCTAAAAATAGTTTCTTGTCAACAAAGCCTTGTCCCCATAGGATTTAGAAAGACCAAAATTGTGCAACATACAAGTTACAACATCCATTAGAATCATGTATTTACTCTCTACAACCCCATTATTAAACAAGAGCTAATCATCATAACCAAGGCCAATTTTTGAAATATTAACAAAGGTCAACTTTTGAAAGGATCCCAATTAATATGTACACTTATATACACCTAGATTATACAAATGATTATAAAAATGTTTTTTTTCATTTAATAAACATCTAATTTTTCATCTATACAAAACACACAAGTTGCCAAGTTGTATGACAACATATTGTAAACAATTTTGAAACTTTGAGTCTATGGACCTAATGGAATACCTTTCCACATTTACAAAAAGGATAAACGAATGATATGGACAAACGTTACATTAAATATACATGTTGAGTGTAATCATATAATAAATATACAAATCACATCCATTTGAAAGTGGAGCTAAATCTTTTCGATAATATGTTGAATATGGGAATATATTGCATGCCTTTCTTTTTGTTCAATCCTTCAAAAAGTTGTAGAACTTCTTGGATTCCCGGTCTTTGATTTGGATCTTCCTATAAGAAACAAATGTCATAAAAGTTAGATGTTTATTATGTAATAGTTAAACATTATAATCAAACCATGGCAAAATGTTCAAATAAATGGACTACGTGTTCATATCTAAATTTGCAATGACACAATGTGAACATATATCCTTCAAAAAAGAATGTTTAAACCAACTTATATTTTTATTCAACAACATAATTTTATTGACTTTGAAAATAATATATTCCTTTGAACTATACATATCAATCATGCAAATGGTCTAAAAGAATTCCAAGTGAGATTGAATGTACCATTTTCATGTGTAAACCTTATCAAGAAGTCTTACATTCAGTGGACAATCTAGTTTAATGTATTTCAAATTGTTTCAAGTACTACATCGAATCCATGATTTGGGTTTTTCAAATTTGTTTGACAACAAATTGAATGATACACATAAAAGATTTGGCACAAAAATTACCTTGATGCACTGAAGGGAAATTTGCAAAAACAATTTGGCTTCATTGCAGTCAAACCCAATGATTGAATTATTGATCACAACATTGAAAATTTGTTGGAATCCATTTTCTTCCACACGAACCTTTTGTGCCCATTGGATAAATTTGTAAAGGTAAACTTCATTTCCATCTAAAATGAATGGTGATCCATTCAAAAGTTGAATCAACAACACTCCGAAGCTATACACATCACTCTTTGTTGATGCTTGCTTTTTTTCACGAATTTCTGGTGCCATATATCCGAGTGTTCCTGGTGTAGAAGTTGAAGCTAACTACATCTGAATTTGAATTTTCCAAACAAATCAATAATTTCAATAGATGTCACATGCATTGAATGTACATGTTGAAGTTCATAAAACCCACACCCAAAATCCCATCTAATACCAATAGGAACCCATAATTTTTTTTGAATCTTTTTCAATCACAAAAGTTCCAAGCCTTGTGTCATTACTCATGCACACATAAAAATAAATTTTGTATATAAAATGTAATTTCTTGAATTATTATATTAAATTTTTTTCAAATATTCATTTTAGATTGTGAATGTTTATCATATTTGTTCCATGACCTATAATAATGCAAATATGAAATTAGCAAGTTGTGCCCAAAAAGACTGTTCAAATTTGCAAGGTTCACAATCGCAGTAAGATATAGTGTGCATGCACATAACCAATTAAAAAAAATGGTGGGGCACATACCACATCTTCATCCTTGCCATCTAAAATTTTTGCCAACCCAAAATCAGCTAATTTTGGGGTGTAATCTTGATCCAAAAGGATATTTTGTGGTTTGATATCAAGATGGACAATGATCGGATTACATTTATGCAAATGTGCCAATCCTTGAGCAACCCCTATAATGATGCACATTCGTCGGTCCCAACCCAAAAGGTTGTCTTCATGGAGCCATTTGTCAAGAGATGAATTTGAAATGTATTCATATACCAACATATGTTTTGGGCCTTCGATACAATAGCCCAAAAGACGAACCAAATTGAAATGTTGAATTGATCCCAAAGTGCGCACTTCAGATATGAAAGATTTTTTTGCACCTTCATTGTGGGAGCCGTTCCATTTTAAAACTTTAATGGCAATCTTGGTGTCTTTCCAACAACTTTGATAAACCTCACCAAAGGCTCCTTCCCCCAAACTTGTTCCAAAATTCAATTCATTGTATGTAAAAGATTGAATATTTGAATTGAATGGCAACAATTTTATTGTGGGTTGGTATTCATTTACCATCCATTTCAACATTTTTTGAATTTGTAATATCAAATGATCATTTGGTTGAAGATGATGAAATTTATCCATGATTTCCAAGGTTCCTTGATAGTCATCCAACCTGTATTTCACATCTGCATGACTCATCAAGGCGAATGGATCGTTTGGTTCAAGAACATCAACCTTGTAAAGGTCTTCCAATGCTCCTTGATACTCTTTCAGCATCCTTTTGACATTTCCACGAGTCCCCAAGGTGAATGCATGGTTTGGTTCAAGAACATCAGCCTTGTCAAGGTCCTCCAAGGCTCCTTGATAATCTTTCAACATCCTTTTGATATCTCCACGAGTCCTCAAGGTGAATGCATTGTTTGGTTCAAGAACATCAGCCTTGTCAAGGTCCTCCAAGGCTCCTTGATACTCTTTCAACATGTATTTGACATTTCCACGAGTCCCCAAAGTGAATGCATGGTTTGGTTCAAGAACATCAGCCTTGTCAAGGTCCTCCAAGGCTCCTTGATACTCTTTCAGCATCCTTTTGACATCTCCATGAGTCCTCAAGGTGAATGCATCGTTTGGTCCAAGAACATCAGCCTTGTCAAGGTCTTCCAAGGCTCCTTGATACTCTTTCAACATCTTTTTGACATTTCCACGAGTCCCCAAGGTGAATGCATGGTTTGGTTCAAGAACATCAGCCTTGTCAAGGTCCTCCAAGGCTCCTTGATACTCTTTCAGCATCCTTTTGACATCTCCACGAATCCGCAAGGTGAATGCATTGTTTGGTTCAAGAATATCAGCCTTGTCAAGGTCCTCCAAGGCTCCTTGATACTCTTTCAACATGTATTTGACATTTCCACGAGTCCCCAAGGTGAATGCATGGTTTGGTTCAAGAACATCAGCCTTGTCAAAGTCGTCCAAGGCTCCTTGATAGTCTTTCAGCATCCTTTTGACATCTCCACGAGTCCTCAAGGTGAATGCATTGTTTGGTTGAATAACATCAGCCTTGTCAAAGTCCTCCAAGGCTCTTTGATACTCTTTCAACATTTTTTTGACATCTCCATGAATCCTCAAGGTGAATGCATTGTTTGGTTCAAGAACATCAGCCTTGTCAAGGTCCTCCAAGGCTCCTTGATACTCTTTCAACATCTTTTTGACATCTCCACGAGTCTTCAAGGTGAATGCATGGTTTGGTTCAAGAACATCAGCCTTGTCAAGGTCTTCCAAGGCTCCTTGATAGTCTTTTAGCATCCTTTTGACATCTCCACAAGTCATCAAGGTGAATACATTGTTTGGTCCAAGAACATCAGCCTTGTCAAAGTCCTCCAAGGCTCCTTGATACTCTTTCAACATCTTTTTGACATCTCCACGAATCATCAAGGTGAATACATTGTTTGGTTCAAGAACATCAGCCTTGTCAAGGTCCTCCAAGGCTCCTTGATACTCTTTCAACATGTATTTGACATTTCCACGAGTCCCCAAGGTGAATGCATGGTTTGGTTCAAGAACATCAGCCTTGTCAAGGTCGTCCAAGGCTCCTTGATAGTCTTTCAACATCCTTTTGATATCTCCACGAGTCCTGAAGGTGAATGCATTGTTTGGTTCAAAAACATCAGCCTTGTCAAGGTCCTCCAAGGCTCCTTGATATTCTTCCAACATGTATTTGACATTTCCACGAGTCCCCAAGGTGAATGCATGGTTTGGTTCAAGAACATCAGCCTTGTCAAGGTCGTCCAAGGCTCCTTGATAGTCTTTCAGCATCTTTTTGACATCTCCACGAGTCCTCAAGGTGAATGCATTGTTTGGTTGAGTAACATCAGCCTTGTCAAGGTCTTCCAAGGCTCCTTGATATTCTTTCAACATGTATTTGACATTTCCACGAGTCCTCAAGGTGAATGCATGGTTTGGTTCAAGAACATTAGCCTTGTCAAGGTCTTCCAAGGCTCCTTGATATTCTTTCAACATGTATTTGACATCTCCACGAGTCTTCAAGGTGAATGCATTGTTTGGTTCAAGAACATTAGCCTTGTCAAGGTCCTCCAAGGCTCCTTAATACTCTTTCAACATCTTTTTGACATCTCCACGAGTCTTCAAGGTGAATGCATTGTTTGGTTCAAGAACATCAGCCTTGTCAAGGTCGTTCAAGGCTCCTTGATAGTCTTTCAACATCTTTTTGACATCTCCACGAGTCCTCAAGGTGAATGCATTGTTTGGTTCAAGAGCATCAGCCTTGTCAAGGTCCTCCAAGGCTCTTTGATAGTCTTTCAACATTCTTTTGATATCTCCACGAGTCTTCAAGGTGAATGCATTGTTTGGTTCAAGAACATCAACCTTGTCAAGGTCCTCCAAGGCTCCTTGATAGTCTTTCAGCATCTTTTTGACATCTCCACGAGTCTTGAAGGTGAATGCATTGTTTGGTTCAAGAACATCAGCCTTGTCAAGGTCGTTCAAGGCTCCTTGATAGTCTTTCAGCATCCCTTTGACATCTCTACAAGTCCTGAAGGTGAATGCATTATTTGGTTCAAGAACATTAGGCTTGTCAAGGTCCTTCACAGCTCCTTCATAATCTTCTAACATCCTTCATACATCGATCTAGTTAGTTCTCATGTTGATCTTTCATTTCAATGTGATTTGAATGACAAACTTGATCATCGCCAAAAATATTGGTGCACAATTCCATCACGTGCATAATTACATGCATATGCACAAACCTTGTCCAAAATTATTGTTGTTTTAATCCATTTGTTGAATGGAATTCTTTCTTTGGCAAACATTATTATTGTAGTACTCTATATATGCAAAGTTCATGACTTTTAATTGTTGCAAAACTACTTGAAATAGCTAGATGATGTGAGTCCCAATTTTGTTCAAATTAAACTCTCTAGTATAACCCCATGTGAAACTTAGGAATATCATGTTCATGTTTTAATTAGTCACTACTTGAGCTTTGAAACAAATTCCATTCATCACAACCTTCACACCTTTGAATAAAAACACACGCTTAATTTTATTGTTGCAAAACAAATTCAGTTCAAAATGATAAATGTTTGTGTGTGAAGCACATACCTACAAGTTTTGGGAAATTGCAAAAGATGTGACATTTGAATGACCTTGATAGTTTTTGTTGTCCTTTTGTGTTGGTTGCTAGCCCAATGAAATGCATGCGATCACTGTGGCAATCAAGAAAAGCACCAAGTTAACCCACGTTAGTAGAAAATAAGAGTAGATTAGCCTTTGTGCAAATTTGAATCATTATACAATCGTTACTCTAGGTTGAATATTCATGACACTACTAATGCTTTCAAAGACATAGAACCTAAGTTTTGGTGTTTGAGACATACTAGGTTTCACATAAAAGACATGATAATATGTGAGATGAATTGCATGTGGCAATTGGATGATGAATACTCTTGTTGTTGCATTGAGCCACGAAACCCTACACATGTATGCGAGGAGATTGACGGCAATAGAAGCTCTACAACAAGCGCAATAGAAAGCTCTGCAACAAGCCCAACAGGGGAACTGACCTTGATAAAAATTTGTAGCAAGCTCTTGGATGCAAATCTGAGCCAAGGTAGAATTAGTCCATT
>Ga0209611_10010251_pt1 | contig 13854 bp, 16 predicted proteins | sample S1TSphgellanicum_3_FD_187693 | JGI IMG/M metagenome (GOLD analysis project Ga0209611, IMG submission 187693) | Host-associated microbial communities from peat moss isolated from Minnesota, USA - S1T2_Fc - Sphagnum magellanicum MG (SPAdes) (version 2) | ecosystem: Host-associated > Plants > Peat... | reverse complement strand
CTTTGGTTTCTTGGGCTTTGGGATCTTTGTTTGGGAGCTTGTGATCCAAGACTTTGAAGTGCAATGCTCTAACTTTTTTTTTGTTTATTTGTTGAACTTTCCTCTTGTAGATGTAAGTTTGGATCTACTATGATTTATGCTTTAGAGTTTTGTTTAACTGGTTATATCTTTCTATGAATGTGATCTAGTGTTTTTGGCTTTTTGCTTCATTTATTCTACTTGAATGCCCATCCATTTACACATGTCCTTTGTAAATCTACATTTTTGTTGTGTTGAGGACTTTTCATATCTTTCAGTTTTATGGACATAAAAACAAAAAGAATCTATTAAAAAGTTGTGTGGGGAGCATAACATTTTTTACACCAAAAAAAAAAAGAAGGAAACCAAAAAAATTAAAAAAAAAAAAAAAAAAACCAAAAAAAATAAAAAAAAAAAAAAAAAAAAACCCCACTAGAAGTGTCTTCCTTCATTTTGGATCTTGTGGAATCCATTATGTACTTTTTGTTTTTTTTTATGCACACATGTGATGGAATGTTGAATCACTTTTGTTATTTTTGTGGTTTTTTATTAATAAATATCCATCAACAATTGGAAGTTGCCATGCGTAAGGAGTTTAAATGGCTAGCTTTCTAATATGGGAGGATTTCCAAACAGTAGTAGTTTGCATTGTTTTTCTCTTTGCATGTCATTTGATACCAGATTACATATTACTACCATAATAGAAAGATCTAAATCTTTGTTTTGATGTCTTTCTTTGTCAATGGTGGACTTCATTGAATGGACTTCATTATAATTGTTCATTTTATGGGGTATAGAGTGGGATTCAATGTCGAGATCTTTAATTTTGTGTTTATTGAGTTTAAAACAATTGTGCATTATGATATTATTTTCCAACAATCAAGTTTCACAAGTGTCGCAACCCTAGCCTTGGGCTCACGACCAAGGCAAAGGGAATTGCAAGGGTGCAGGCCAAGAAGAAGCCCAGGAGTCAAGGCAAAAGGAAGCCCGGGAGTCACATCACATACTCCTGGGAGTGTTAGAAAGTGTGAGGGAGTATGAGGGAATGAACCTTCACACTCCCAAGGCAACTCCCACTTTGGGAGATGGAGTCCCAGTGGACTCCCAAAACTCCAGAGAGCAATTGCAGGGGTCAAACCTCAATGTTTTGTGGCGTTCTTTATTTCATCGGAAAGCTCTTGAAGCGTAGATGTCTAAAATGGGCTCGCATTGCTCATTTGAACATCTGAAACACAAGTTATGGCCAAAAGAAGGGCTGGGAGTCGAACTACCAGTTTGACTCCCGACCACTAAAAGTCGGGAATCGACCCGATTTACTTAGTTGCAGGGGGCATGCCACATATTGTTGAAAAGATCTTGACGAGAGCTACAACTTTGCTTTAGACCGCATTACAATCCAAGGTCTGTTCGCAAAGTTATGCGGCTCCAAAGTTGCAGGAGTCCCATTTGGCGCGATTTTGGGACTCCCACTCGGGAGTCCCGAGAAAAATAGCCATTTGGATGTAGCCTCCGTGGAAAGCTGCAAAGTATACTATAAGGGGGGGAAGGTGGTGGCTTCCCCTAAATCCAGGCCGTGGTGAATCTTGTGTGTCCGTGTTGCCCATGGCTCGTCCTAGCACCAAGGGTGCTCCAACTATGCACTAACCACTTTGTGTGGGTTGCGTGCAAGCCCGTGTGAGTGAGTGAAGCTTGTCAACTCTTCCTAGTCCCATCCCGGAGCTCCAACACGCCCCTCTACCCCTCAAAGTGTTATGAGTTAAGGAGCGTGCTCCGACTCTTCCTTCTTCCATTGTTTTCTACTTGGGCTCACATTTGAGCCCTTTAAGGAGTTGGGAGTACATCACAAGTGTTGATCACAACATTTTGATCAACATTCTAATGTGTTGCATTTGGGGGAGCAATCCCCTAGATTTTGTTGCTTCATTATAGTTTTTAACTTTGTTGTTATAAAGGGTTATTTTGCATACGACAATTTTTTTGTGTATGGGAGTGAACAACAATTCATTTACCTAACCTTGTGTCTTCCAAGGGGAAAACCCAAAAGACCTTGGCACTATGCTACCTTCACACACAATATGAATGATGTTCCAATTACATGTTGGTGAAGAACCCTATGTGATGGTTCTAATTTTCTGTTTGTTTCTTTTAGTAGACTGGTGAAGACTTACCCACATGTCAATGTTGAGTAGTCCAAAGGTATGGAGAAGGCTTGTTAAAAGCTATGAACTTTGATTGCTAGTATCTTGATTTGTCCCATTATGAAGAATTTTTGTCTTTCATATATGCCTTGCTTAACCTCAAACCTTACTAGAAGATGTAAGAGTCATATCCTACATTAGAAGAAAATGTGTGTGTATATATATGATAAGCATCTTTGTTGCAAAGTCCTTGTGTTCACACATGTTTTATGAATAAGGTTTTTTGCCCTTGCAAACTTTTGAAGAATTAGTAATTTGTGTTTTTATTATTATTGAATATTTTATATTGTGTATTAATCAATTGTGTCCCAAATACACCATCCTACTAAATTATAATTAATTTTGTTTCAACTATTAAGTTAGTTCAAATATAATTAAGATTATTGTGTGGCAATGCAAATCATATTCTTTCTTAGGCTCTTAATGCTTAATGTTGTAATCCATGGGTCTACACATAAATTCTTCAAGTTACTACATTTGTTAAAATCCCTAGACTAATTCGCACTAAATGGTAATTGTCCTTAATGGACAATAGTCTGTTTTTAGAATGTTGCCTAGTTTTAATGACTTCCAACCATACACTATGACTTCAACTACCCATGTTTTCGTCATAATCCATCAATTTGAAATTATTATAAAAAAACCCTTTGTTGAAGTTGTAGGCTTTTTTTTGTTGCCACCTAAACATTTATATTCTCAACACTTACTTCTTTATGACTATAAACATACTAACCTTCTTTTCATTATTTAGATGTAATTAGATTGTGGCAAATGACTAGACAATTCCAATGAATTTTTTGAACAATGTTCTGCTTTTAGACTTTATAATACATTGTTTTCAAAAAGAAGTACCACTTTGCTTGTGACTTTCAATAATTGCCTTAAGCCGTCAGACTCTTACCACCTATCTTTAATTAATCATGTCCATGTAGTGGTAGTGAATGCACCATTGTGGAACTTCTATGACCAAGACTTCAGTAATCTTTTTTTTCTACATGGGGTTAAGAATTACATTTAAGGGAACTGATTGTTGCAAAAGAAACTAAGTGACTAAAGTTCTAATGAAGATACAATTGCTATAACACTTGTGGTTGAGTAGCAACCTGGAGATTGATCCAAAAATGGACACTCTATGACTTTGAAAAAAAACACTACATTTTTTTTTAATGTGGAAATAAAAATTTCTACATGGCTTGTATTTTGTTGATAAGGTGGACTAGCTTTCCTAAAGATTTGGGATTCATTGGACATTGAACCATCGACCATCTACTAGTGGGCATGTGCAAATTGGATTGTGATTATCAATTTTTCACTTATGGGTGCAAAATTGAGTTTTGGAGAATCAATTGTTGTCTATTGCAAATCATTTGTCCTATTCAATGGGAGATCACTCTAAATATAATCTTGGGGAAGTCATTGCTAAATAGTTATGAGCTTCGCCTTGGCAAGATACTCCTCCATGGTTTATATGTTTCGATTACAAACTTTTTGTCTTATGTGCACATCTTGCCTTTTAGTGCTAGGTTTCTTCAATTTTTTGCAATGTAGGTTTATTTGTTTTACAAAATAAGAATGTACAATTGTCACAATGATGGCTTTTAAAGGAATTGAATAACAATTATCTCTCCAATAAGGAAGTGAGAATTAAATACTACACTTTTTGTTATTGTATGAGATAAGGTTCATGGAATTCAAGTTGTTGGAGACATACACATCTAATTTAAAATTTTCATACATAGGAATGATTAATCTTTTCTTATGTGCAAGTTATTACTAGAACTATCAAGAAAATCAACAAGAAGGCTTCACATGTTGCTCAAATATAAGTGTTGTGTTGAATTGGTATAACTAGTTATGTGCAAGATTGTGAAATGTTAGATCCTTCCATGATGGCTTCAAGGTTTGCATCAAAAGTATTGTGTTTTTTTTGACTTTGCAAATGGACTCACATCATGTCTAGGAACACAATGTACATGCACATGCATCAAACAAATGATCCAAAAGTAAAATTGTTCACCGTTCATGGAGTATTGGATGCTTAGAAATTTCTTTTGCAAGATGCGAACGAAGAGGTAGATGTTTGGCATAGACCAAAGGAAACAATGGTTGACATTCCCTCAATCCCATGTAGCCCTTTGTCAAGTCTGCAACCTCCAACAATCCCATTTGAGCTTTTTCCAAGCGACCAATTTCTAACAAATCAAATCAAAATGATGACTTTGACATAATTTTTTACCAACAAAATTGTGGACCTTCAAAACAAGTAGGGTGAGAACCACATGCCCATCAATCTTCAAGATTTCATGTTACACAAGTTATTTCTTTCATTTTAAGATGAACCCAAAATCTTGGAAAATAGGAACATTGATTATAATGCCTTGCCAATTGGTAAATTATTGACATTGGTTGGTTGAAAAAGGTTGAAGGCAGTCCCCTTGTCAATTTCATGGAAAAAGCTTTAGTAATTATACAACGAGTTAGGATTGCAACCTAGTAATGATAGAAAGATGGGGTTTGTGTATAAGGTGTACAAAAACACTACATCCTCCCCATTTGATGATGCCAACCATAGAGGATTCATATGAAAGGTTTGAAATGATACAATGTGAATGTGTGCGTATTTCAGGGAATAAATACAAAATGGATTACCCAAGTTGTTATCAAAAGTGTCCAATTTGTTTATTGATCAGGAAGAAAATCTTGGCTTTTGAGTATATGCATGTGGGACCATTGTTAGCAAGCCTTTGCAAGAAAAGAACCCTATGTGAGAAAATGTTATGTACTTGGAGGGCTAAGGCTAGGTGGTTGGGAAAAGATTTTGAATCATTTGTGCCCGAAATGATTAAGGAACATTTTGATGGGAACAAGTTTTGTGAATACCAAGCCTTTTGGGACCCAGAAGCAGAGTGGGAGGTCCTTATAATTTGCAATAAAAAGGCATGTTTTCATGCTTCCAAGACATTTCCTCCATCTAAACGATGTGATGAAGTAATTCAACATTGGGATCCTGAAATTCAACATTAGATGTTTGCATGCCCAAAATGTTCCTCACAAATTCATGCTCCAATATATATGTTGAAGGTACAATTTGTTATTTTTAAGACTCCTTATTCCTAATCAACCAAAACTTCCTTGCTAACTTCTATACTTAATTGGACAAACATTGTAGTGTGGCATGTTTCCAATATGTCCAAAATGGGTTATTGAACTTGTATTCAATAACCCACTATGGACATATTGAACTTCTATGCTACAACACTAAAAGCTAGAATAATCATATTAATGTTTGAAACTTGTTTTGATTTTGACACCAATATGTCAAATTCTTTCAAATGCCCATGTATGTAAAAGGGTGCGAGATAGGGTTGTGGGTGGTATTCATGAACAAGGTGATCCACAAAATTTTCAATTGATGTTTTAATGGGATGGATTTCCATTAGCTAAAACTAGTCCAAAGACTTGTTGGATAATGGATTTGGTTATTTTCAATTTCAGTAGAGAAAACATTTAAGATCTTTTGCCTCTAATGTTCATCCTTACAAGCTTAAGCAAAATCATTAAACAAGGTGATAGTAATTTTTTGTTAGCTTTCCTTGAATGGTTATAATTGATTTGGAGAATGTCTTCGTGAATGGATTCCTACTAGAGTATGCATATCCATCTAGATTGATTAATCAAGACCTTTCTACCCTGTTAGATGACAATTTAATCATTCATAAACTTGAGGGCCGTGGCATGGGTTTGGATTGGTGACCACCTTGCTCAATGCAAGGTGGGTGGATTGAAAACTGGTGGTTATTCGAACTATAAATAAAACTGTCATGCATTTCAAATGTAAAATAGAGGTTCCAATGAGGGATTGGTGGAACCATGTTAACAAATTTCAGAGGAAATACCCACCAATCATTTAGTTCATTGAAGATATGTAGTTCACATGTTCATGAAACATGCTGAAAGTAATGGGAAGACGCAAGACATAGAAATTGCAATGAAAAGTGTGAAGAAGCTTAAGCTTCAAGGTGTCGGAACCCTAGCTTTGGGCTCGCAACCAATGTAAGGGCTTGCAAAGGTGTGAACCAAGACTAAAGCTTGGGAGTCACATTTCATGTTCCTAGGAATGTAGGAGAGTGTGAGGGAATGAACCCTCACATTCATAACTAAACTCTCACTTTGGGAGTTGGAGTTTCGATGGACTTTCAAATCTTCAGAGGACGATTACGAGAGTCAAAACTCATTGAATTAAAGAGTTCCTTATATTGTTGAAAAACTCTTGACACCCCCCACATTATGAAAATTAACAAAGTGTCACACATGAAAAGATGCACACAAATATTTTGTGTCACAAAATTTTATGTGTTCACTTGTAATTACAAGAATTCAAAACAAAACACTAACAAACCTTGGTGTTAACTCCCTCTTGTTCATGCTTTAGAATCTCATAACCAGAAAAATGATATTCCAAAACCTTGGGAATAAGTACCCCCCCCTTTCCAAAACACAAAATAATATCAAATCCTACATAAAACCAATATTTTGCAATAAAAACCTGACATAATGAATTGTGAATTCAAAACATAAGAAACCTAACACAATTATCAAAATCTTAAAATATTCAAATTGGGGTTACCAAACTCATCTTTTTGAAAATTTTAAATATCTAAGCGAAATTTGTCAATTGTTACTATTATAGGTATAAGATTAATTCCAACCTCGAAAGAAAATTGGTTGGGGAAAAAAAATTAATGAGATGATATTTTGCATTATAAGAGCAACTTCACTAGTGCCCATAACATATTTTGGATGAAATATAACATTTATATGCTAATTTGAGTTAGTAGATTTGCAGAAGACCCAATGCTTGTAAATAATAATATATGATAAAATCACCACTTTTATTGGTTGACTATAAGGATTGGCCCATTGCGGTTGAATGTAAATGATTTCTCACTCTATATTGTCACAACTGCCATGTTTATAGATGGGAATTGGAAAACAATTCTACACCATGTTGGAAGTGATAAACAATGCTACTACATACATGCCCAAAGAAGGGGTAGGGGTGGAGCTGCTCTTAGAGCATTTATGTAAGAGATGATGATATGCTCCCCCAATTCACCAGAATGAAAGGGTCTTTCTGTGTCTGGAGAAAGCTAAACCTGGATGGATCTTACGCTCAAGATTTCTTCTTGTGATCAGGTTTCTTATGTCTTCATCATAGTTGACAAAGCTTCACATTCCACAAGGATGCACTTTCGTTTTTCAATGGAGATGCATTTTGATCATAGTCTTTCGTGAGAGTAGTAAGTAGATGTTCCCACCTTCAACATGCACTTTATTCTCTGGTCGATGGAGGACTTTCAGCCTGCATCACTTGAGTTCTGTATATCTAAGTTGTCAAGGAGAATCAAGTACCATCACAAATGTCTTGTTCAACTGAAAAACACATGTGGTGGCTGCGGGTGGGTAGTTTGAGAGAGACAAAAATCTTGTTAAGACTGTACAAACAATTTGATTACTTCTTTTTTGTTTTTTCTTTCTTTCTTTCTTTCTTTCTCTTCTCTTCTTCTTCTTTTTTCCCCCCAAGAGAAATTCTTGTTCCAAAAGGTTTAGACACAACAACAACGATCATGGAATTGACAAAATGGAATTTGATGTTGATGGTGGTGGTGCTGTTTCTTGGCAATGTTGCAAAGTTTGGACATCACCCACAAAGTTCGTCACTGCCACCAAACAAAAAAACACACTGAAAATCTGGTTGCAAAAAGTATGCACACACACACAAGCACGCACAGTGATAGACAACTCTGATCTAAGAAGAAGATTGCAAGTGCTGTGTGCTACAATCTATGTTTGTGCACAGGAGAAGGAATTTGCAGAAAAGAAACACTCTTGAAATTTTTCTTCTTGTTTGTTGTACCTCTGCACACACTTATTTGCAGGAATGGGGTTCACAGCACTTTTGCAAAAAATGTTGCAAGCTTTGTACCTGAGCCTTGATATGAGAAATTCAAAGCTTTTTTTTGGCTTTTGTCACATGTAAAGATGATGAGGAGGAGTTCATGATGCCTGGGTACTCCAGGTTTTTCTTCCCCTTGTTGCAATTGACGCAACAGATTTGGAGAAGAGACAACAGAGGTGTGAATTTGGTGCCGCACCAGCCTTGGGGTTTAGGGAATAGTGGCCTTGCAAGTTCACAATATAAAACCAGTAGGCAGCAGTTGGGTTTTTGTCTCTTTTGAGCTGGGTACATGGTAGGAGGTCCAGCTCTTCCAATTTTCATCAGCTTTGGGTGTTGAAGCATGAAGTCGGAAGAGGAAGGAGAAGAAGAGAAGAAGAAGAAGGTGGCTTGGCAGTGGATCTGTTTCCCATTGAGCTTTTCACGGTATGATTTTTCAGGCTCATCATCAGCTTTTGATTGTGAAGCAAAATCTTTCCTTGGAAGAAGTAGAAGAAGAAGGTGATTTGGGTGTGTTTCCCATTGAGATCTGAAATGTTTGTTTTCTACTACTCTAGGAACCATGAGAATTCTGGGACTTGGTGATGCAGCGGATTGTTGTGGTTCGGGAAACTGGCATTTTGCAGGAACGTTTGCTTTTGGTTGCAGGTTGCACCATTCATCAATTCAAGCTGTTTACCAGTCCTTTTGTTCACGATCCAACCCCAGAAGCAAATCACAAACATGAGTTTTGTGAAGACTGAGCTTGAAGAGCATGGTATAGCTGCTGCACTTCTTCTTCTTCTTCTTTTTCTTGTTCTTGTTCTTCACCTTCTTCTTGCCATCTCTGAGCTCCACATGAAAGATCATGCTTAGAGAGTTTGAGTACAATGCTGGCAAAATATCATATCATGGTAGAGAATTGCAGCTGTTGCTGCTGCATAAAATTCCAGAGTCATTGTCTATTGCAGGAGATGCCCTTGACCACCAACAAGATTCCAAGGCAGGAGTTGGTGAGGAGGAGGATGTGGAGGGGGTTGTGTCGTCATTACATGCAAGTGCACCTGATCAAGGAGCAATTCTCGCAATTTCCATAATACCTGCAACAGAGAGCAAGTGTGAAGCTGTTAGTCTCCTGTGGGGCTCCTCCTGAGGCTCCTCAACAACCTCTCACAAAATGGGAGGAAGGTCAGAAAGATGATAACAGAGGCGCAGCTGCAGCTGTAACCAAAGACCCAGCAGCAGGGAGAGGCATTGTCTCCAATGCAGAGGCCTTGAAGACAAATCTTCTTCCCAAACATGCTCCCAGGTAAAAGAAATTCCAGAGTATAGCAACATGAACATGATGAATCCACTGCAACAAGCATTTGATCAAAAGAAGATTGATCAGGCATTCAATTCAATCTGCTGGTTTTTTCCTCAAATTTGCGAAATTCAAAGGAAGTTGGATTCTGAAGCATTCATGTTCAGGATTGGGAACCCATGTGTGTTGTCTGTAGTTTGTCTGACTCCTTTGTGAGAAGGAGGATCTTGATGCCTTCTTCTTCAAGGTCGATATGCACACACATACAGGTGGTTATCAATGAGAGTTCAGACTTTCACAGTTCAGTGCTTCGAGTGTATGAAATGAACAATCATACCCACCAAGGAGCTGTATGAGATGGTTGGGGAGAAGATTCTGGAACAACCTTGGGTATGTGCAGATGCTCGAGCTTGGTGACAGGATGCAGTGTGTGAGGATCCTGCAGATCTTTGAGAGGACGAGCCTTCCATCCTGTGGGCTGTCAACAGGCATAGCATTCCTTGCGCTCCTGACGGATTCTACCACAAAATTGTAATCAGAGGCGAGACATCTGCAAAGTTTGCTGATGTGGATGTCCATAGCCCCCATTCTTGTTTGCTGGTTTTCTTTTTCTTCATATGTCTCTCTGTCTTTCATTGCACTGACTTTTACTGCTGAGGAGACCTCACAAATGCAGATGCTGCAGATGTGTTTCAAGCAAAGAAGATGCATCCTTTTGTTTCATTTAGTATGCCATCAATCTCTCAGCTGTTTATGTAAAAGGGTTTTCTCATTCTTTGGCGGTTACTATAAGACACCATGTGGCAAAACACTGCGCTCCATGGTTGATGTTCAAAGGTGAGTTTGCTACTGCACCACTTGTCACATGTAGTTTGGATCTGCTTCCTGCATTTCTCTCTGCAGCAATGCATGTTGTTTGAATGGAGTTATTTTGCAGTGGATGGACAGGTCTATAAATTTACATTTGTTCTGCCAGTGCTGAAGAATAGACCTAGAGGAGTAACAATTCACGAGTTGGTTTTGTGGGTAGTTCTACTTGGTGTTTTGTGCCATGGTCTGTGTGTGTGTGTGTGTGTGATGACACTGTTGTCTGCTGCATGTGGTTAATTGGTGCAGGTATCTGGATGATGAGCCAAGATTTGCTGAAGCAGGAGTGAATCGCTCTCAATTTTCCTTTGCACCTCCCAAGCCAGGTCCTGGCTTCAGAAACAAAGGTCCCATGTCGTTGGAAGGGCCAAAGAGAAAGAAGAAAGCATGCATGCATGTATCAATAGTGAGCAAGGTCCCTCCTGCTCACAAAAAGCAAATTTGCTACCCGCAAACTCTGGCTATCATGGGTCCCCACTCTGAGCCTGACATCTGAGCCTAGGCAATGCAGAAGCCTCTCCTTCAGCACCAAGTTGTGCAGACAAACAATGCTTGGAAGGGGGCCAATCTCTTGTATCATCACCATCAACTCTCGCCAATCTGCCTGCTGTGAAAACTGAGGCTATTGGTTCAATGAAACCATGGCTTTTGCATTTCTCGCATCAAGGTCATGCTGTAGATTCTTGGGTTGTTTTGAGGCTTCGAAAAGCCTTTTAGTCCTCTATTATCTGGTGCAGCAGTTCATCTCCATTTTCATCAATGAAGAGACTTAGTATATGTTTGGTTTCTGCATCACAATTGCAGCTACAGTTGCCAGTTAGACTGGAAGAGATCAAATTTGAATTTTTGAATGCCAAATTTCAAAAATGTAGTATTTAATTCAATATTGTGATTTGCAGTGCAAATGAAAATATAACATAATTATTAATCTTTTTACATCTTATAATGAAACGGATTTGACATTGCAGGAAGACTTTGGACTGTGGTGTAACCAAAAGTTGTACTTGAGTGAACCTCCCCTGAATGAGGTAGAGTGTGCTGTCTATCTTGCTTCACTATGCAGACACTTTTACATTCTAATCCTCCTCAACAGTTGATGTTGGCAGCTTTTCAGGAGTTGCCAGCCATCTCTTCTTCATCTCCCTTGTCTCCCCTTGCTTTACAAACTAGTGGAATCACATGATTTTGGGTACATCTGGAAGTGAATTTTGCTTTACTTCTACACTTGCATAGCCCTGAGTTCACATTTCAAAAGCATCAAATGAGGTCAGAAATTAAAGGCAACATGTATTCACCAGCAAGGAAAAGCAGAGGGTGCTGTAGATTACAAGTTGGTTGTCCAAAGTTTCTTCACCTCTGCAGCAGCAACAGCCTGCACCGCTTCTGTTGCAGGTATTGCCATAAGCTCTACGTTGAATGGAACTCTCTGTTGTGGAGCTTCAATGTGAAGGCCCTGTGCACAGGATTCCTCATTTCTTGGGTCATCACCACCTACCTGATGTCTGTGCCACACAAACGCAGGCAATCTTTTTATCCCCTTAACTGTGAGCTTTCCCTCTCAATTGTGAAAGAATTCAAAGTGGAAAACTAATTGCTATGCATATCTCCGGATCCAAAAGATCTGGAAACCACAATATAACCTCCTCAATAGTTTCTCCAAAACCTCAATGTAGTATCATTAGGATTATGGTAATCTTACCTTCCTCCGACTAGCAGAGAGGAAGTCACTAGATGGCGATGCTAAATGGGTAGAAAGGCCAGGTCTTTGAATTTCCGAGGATAGGATATCACATCCTGCCATTGCTTTGGAGTGACACTGGTTAATAGCAAACAAATTGGACAATCTGTCATTTGCAGGCAGTCCTCCAATAGTCAAACCTTATGTCAATTGATCATCTGTGCAGAGTAGTGCAGAGGCCCCAAGTGTTGCCGAAAATGAACACACAAACCGCACTCACAGTCACAAAATGGCAGCATGATATGGCACTTTATCTAGAGTCCTTGCACGACTACTCAATGAGATAGTGTAACCCGGGGGGACGGGGTACATCCCATCATCATCTTCAGGGTTGTGACAAATGGAAGAAGATGGGCGAACAATGAAAAGTTAGATTAGGTGATGCAAAACCTGATTGAAACATGGCAGCCGGTTCGAGTGCTCAAGCTGTTCACCCGCTCGGTTTTCCAAGCCGTCTACCGTAATCCTTACTGCCGGCTTTTCCATCAGTGCACCTTCCAAATGATACAAACTTCTGCAATGTCTCCAAACTCACAAACTGTTGCGATTCCAGTTCGAGTTCGAGTCTTGACCTCCAACTTCAGCTAATTAACGTGTTTCTTTGTTGCCGTCAAACGTGAAGTCCGCACCTTCCAGATTTGATCTGTCGGTTGCTGCAAAAGACCCTTGCAAATTTTGGGCAACCGAGCAACCAGCGCTGCGAAAGTGCAGTGAGATGGCCTTCCAGAATACGCGTTTTCTCGAGCACACAGCGTGGAAGAAACCAACGGCGAAAGTCTCGGTAAAATTGTAGATGCAAATCCAAGAAACAAAGGCTCCGGGGGCCACTGTGTGGTGTAGGGTTTTCGCGAGGATACATAGGAACAGCGTTCCTGGCGACGCCATATTCTTGACCTTCCGCCTGCAGAGTCTTCTTCCTCTTCTTCTTCCTGCGTTGGCTCACTGGTGTCGTGTTTCCGATCCGCACTGCGCAACGCTCCGTGTCTCCGTGGAGCAGAGTGGAACAACTTGCTTTTACATTTCTGCTTCCGTTAAGCGTCTGCTTCGAACCTCAACATTTGGCTGAATATCTTGTGACGGTTGACAGCTCTCTTCATCTCTCTCAAGCTCAAGGTACGTTACGCTGTTGAAATAATATGCTCTTTTCTCTCCGAACTTGTCTCCTTCTGGCTCTCTTCCCTTGTCTTAATAAGCGGACTACCTTTTTCTTCATTTCTTTTGTTTTTTCCGAAGTTTCGGTGTTGACTGATTTCTTTCCGTGGCTGTCTTTGTGTACGTGTCAGGTCAATCAAAGCTAAATCAAGTCTCGTAATGCCAACAGCCCACCTCTCATAGCACCTGAACGGTTCCAGTCATGAACAACAAAGATACGAAGAGCATCGTCGGTGGTGTGGAAAGAGAGGGAGCGTTTTCCTCGCCCATTTCTTCTGTGAAAGGGCATACCTCTGCGGTTGTAGACGCGCCGGGCCAAAATGAAGAGTTCAAGGCGGACACGCATAACCTCAGCAGGAGCTCCTCCGAGGAAGGGTCTACTACAAACCTCGGCAGCAGCAGCTCGGAGGAGGAGGTTGCGTCTTCAGTGGTAGCACCGTTGTATTCCGCCTCAGCACCTGAGTACCTTTGGAGTGAGGTTCGGCCGCGCGATCCAAGTTGTGCGGAGACCGGAAATGAAGAAGAGAGTTTCCGTCTAGTGCGACGAATACATCCGTCGGAGCTTCGAATAGAGCGCAAGATCTCAGAAGGGGGTCAAGCCAAAATCTTCCTTGCATGGTTGAAATACAGAACAGTGGTTGTC
>Ga0209611_10010249_pt1 | contig 13856 bp, 17 predicted proteins | sample S1TSphgellanicum_3_FD_187693 | JGI IMG/M metagenome (GOLD analysis project Ga0209611, IMG submission 187693) | Host-associated microbial communities from peat moss isolated from Minnesota, USA - S1T2_Fc - Sphagnum magellanicum MG (SPAdes) (version 2) | ecosystem: Host-associated > Plants > Peat... | reverse complement strand
TTGCCCATGTTCCAAATCCCATCCTAAAAAACACTTAGACTTCTTAGAGATAAACCAACATGTCTTACAAATCACCACTTTCCATTAGAGATAAATTATAAAAAAAGGAACCTTACATTAGAGAATACATGCCTATTCATCCCCCTATTGCAACATGTTTCCCATCCTTACATCAGCCCCATGATAGAACCTTTCTATTGTAATAACGTACTTTGTCATATTATGTTTAGTCTCAAGCTAGTTTTAGTTTGTGATCAAGTTCTTAACAGTCATGGAACCTATGTGAAAATGGATATTGGGACAACTTACATATTGAACACATTTGCTATAATGGTTTCTATGTTCAGGCCAGGGTTGACTAGATTGGATGAGTTTTGTTGGGCCTTTTATTAATTGCATTTGCAAATTTTGGCAAATAATACAAGTTCTATAATTTTTATTTTTTTTATATCAGTTTGCATAGTAGGTTTTAGTGTAGTTGTCATGTTACATATCCTACTCATGTGAGTTTTTAACCATGTTTCACCTCAGCTTGTGTAGTGTTTCCAATTTTCATAATAGCAAACACAACACCAATGCTAGAGTGGATGATAGGACATCAATGCTTCTGATAGAAATAATTCGTGGACTATCGATAGGCACTAAGAAAGTATAAGCACTAAGCAGTTCTTGCACTGCATCTGAGCTCATTGACCTAGTCCTTTTACAAAGACAATATCATCACCGAGCAGTCCTTACAGAAACCATCGGTAGGCTACCAGCCCCAATCGTCAGTACCACAACAAAACATCTGAGCCATTCAAACCATGTCCCTCCAAATTATGCCCCTTCCATTAATGGTAAACAAAACAAACGAGGCATAGAAATTCTTGGCGGCCAATGAGACCAGCCGGCTATGCATCCAGGGGTCCAGGCTTTTTTCTTTTTGGGGGCGGTAAGCTGGTGTTAATTTTTTTGTCTTTCTGGTTAAGTTCTCCATATGTTCCACTAACATTCTCAATTTCCCCCCTAAACATGTTCCCCCAGTTCCCAATCTGTTCCCAACGGCACCGTCATTTGTCCAATATGTTTTGCCCAGTTGTCTTCCTGGAAGCTATATAGGTGAGTCAATTTTGAGACTTACATGTTTTTATGAATATTTGTACATTGGGGGAGTCTCTCAAGTTTCATAACAGGTTCTTGGGCGATGTGGCAGCACCCCAGTGGGTGGCACCATGCCGGTTAGAACCCATAACTCGTCTCCGTTATTTCCACTTGCACAGGATTGGTTCAGGGCCATGACTCATGTCCAGTCACAGGGCATAAATCGCACGAAAAGGGTGTTCAAGAACCAGTTATGTCTGGTAACTGGCTTGAGGCCAGAGGTTATTGCACATAATCTCCTTGTAGCTTATGACACATAATCTCGTTTGCTCATGCAGCTTGATTCTATGTGATAACCTGCAGGTTACCTTGTCCATAATTTTTTTGTAATGGTCCAATCAAAGATGCCCATCCAACCCCCCCAAAAAAAGGGAAAAAAAAAGAAGGGAGTTTTGAGAGTTCTCACAACTAATTGATATGAATCACACTATAGCACACTCTTATCATAACAAGAAATAAAATCTTTAAGATATTTTCTTGGTGGGAGCAACTATTGTACAGTCGAGCAGAGTATCAAGTGCCAAGCAGAAGATGAATGGAAGGTGGCCAGAGTTCATAACTGTTGGATGGTTGGGGAAAGGCCAGTGAACTTCCCACAGTCTCCAGATTCAACAACGAACATTGCAGGCTCCATAGTAAACCAACTAATTTGTGTATGTACCTTTTGTATATTATAGTAGTTTGTGGACTTTGGGACCTGGGTGGGTTCAAATTAATATATATGTTTCATCATGGTAGTTGTTCCACAAGATATGTTGAGATTATCATTCAAGAATAGAGCTATAATCATTAATTTGGAGTAGATTTTATGTCCATTACTTTTTATTTACAAAAGATTCTTTGCCATAACTCACATTAGACAATATGGACCAATTTTCACATTTTCATTGCTCTAATTTGAAACTTAAATAGAATATTCATCTCAATGGATTACCTATTTTAATACAATTCATCATAATTCCCAATTTCTAAGAATTCTCTTCCTCCAATTTTTAATCAATTCTCACAAAATATGACACCAGGTAGGGTATTCCATTCATTCCCATGATCTCAATTATAGTGTAATAATGGGCACTGAAAAAGACATTTGATGGCACTAAATTATCTTACAATGGTAGTATTTTCCATCATATGCCCAAAAAAATTCAGTTGTGTTGTTTTGCAATTTTGGTGATTCTCCCCCCCCCCTCCCCCCCCACCCCAAGGCATTTTTTTTGGTCTAATTTACATTTTATAAAACGAAAATTTTCCAAAATTTCCAAAAAAAATTGATTCAATGAAAAACAATCATTGATCATATGTGATAGTATCATTCTAAATTTTTTAGAAAAGTATTAGACATTTTTCAGAATGTCTCTCAAGTTTCATAAGTGGTTCTTGAGCAACATGGTAGCACCCCAGTGGATGGCTGTATGCCGGTTAGCAACCATAACTTGTCTCCACTATTTCCACTTTCATGGGATTGGTTCCGGGCCATAACTTGTGTCCAGTACACACAGGGCATAAATAGTACGAAATGAGTGTTCAAGAACAAGGTTGAGGCCACAGGTTACTACTGTACATAATCTTGTCACTCCCAAGCCTCAGTTCTGTGTGATAACGCACAGGTCACCTGGTCCATAATTATTTTGTGATGGACCAGTCACAGAGGCCCATCACCAAAAAACAAACCCCAAAAAGAAAGAATTTTTAGAGCTTACACAACTAATTGATAAAAATCACATCCTTATCATAAACTTTTTTTAAAAAACCTGACAGATATTTCCTTGGTGGGAGCAACGATTGTACAGTGGAGCAGAGCTGCAAGTGCAAGCAGACCATGAAATGCATGGCGGCCAGAGTTAATAACTACTGCATGTTGGGAAAGGGTCAGTGAACTTCCGACGGTGTCCAGATTCAACAAAGAACATTGCATGTTCCATAGTAAACCGACTAAATGGTGGTTTACTATGGATCTTAGTCAGCACCTGTTCTATATTATAGTTTGTGGAGTTTGGTTTCAAGTTAGTATTTTTAGTATTTACTAGTGGGTTCCCGTGACGGTCGGACACAATCCGCCCGTGCCTGCAAGCCCGCGTTGCTGCATTTGGCTCTCAGGACATTGGGTTTCAGGACCTCGGTATTGGCTCTGAGGACCTGGGTTTCAGGACCTCGATAAACAGACACTGGGTTTCACTCTCAAGACCTGGGTTTCAGGACCTCGATAAACGGGCAATGGGTTTCACTCTCAGGACCTGGGTTTCAGGACCTCGAAAGCTCTCCATCCTACGGTCATCTTATCTTTGTTCCGTCACTTTTCTCTGCGTCCATCGTCACTTTTCTCCCGCGTCCAGTTTTCCCGTCACTTTTCTCTGCATCCACCGTCCGTCCATCCGGGCCGGTTCTGCCATAGAAAACGCAAGCAGTTATAGGCCGAGCCGGTTCTGCCGTAAAAAACGCAAGCAGAACGCCCAATCACCCACGGACGGACTTAGTGAATTTATATATAAGATTAGTTCATAGTTCAGACTTCCTTCACCCAGCAAATGAGAGACTAGGCAAAATATCTCAAAAGTACCTAGTTGCTGCTTGTATCTCTCTAGTCAATCTACTAGGCTCCTACTTGACCCAAAATATTTGCTCCTCTAAGAGCATCTCCAGGGTTCACCAGTACCCTAAATCTAGTTCTTGGATTGCAATCCCAGCTTGAATCATCATATCCCATCCACATTGGTTCTTGACCACGTGTTATTGTCACTCTCACGATTATTGCATGCAATCATCCCATGCCTTTCGGCACCTTTGGGGAACAGATTGGGCACTTGGGGAACATGTTTTGAGCGCAGGGGAAAATTGAAAATTCAAGAGAATGTGATGAGAACATATTGAGAACTCATGAGAACAACAAAAAAAATCCAACTTCACCCTACCACCCCCAAAAGATAAAAAACCTGGACCCCTTGCTTGCATAGCAGGTTGTTCTCAATGGCTGCCAAGAAATTCTATGCCTAGTTTGTTTTGTTTAGCATTAATGGGAGGGGCATAATTTGTGGGGACATGGTTTGAGTGGCTCAGATGTTTTGTGGTAGTACCGACGATTGCAGTTGGTAACCTACCCATGGTTTCCGCGTTCATAATTAGGTCAGGGAGCTTTGACTTAGCGACACGACAGCTCAGTGCTTACACTTTCTTTTATAAGGAATTGGAAGGGGAGGAGATATTGAGCCTTGGCTGTTGGGCTCTGCCCCCACAGGAACAGGGACTATCGCATTGGATCCAACTTTTCTAAATTTTCTCTTATTAAAACCGGTTCCACTTTCAGTGAACAGGTTTATTAGATGAAAATGTTTAGATTGTTTAACTTGAAACGAATTTTTTGATGTTTAGAGTGTGAACACAATAAATGGATTAAACGAGACAATTTCAAAGTTTTTAAAAGCGTGGCAGGGTAGTGGTGGCAGCTTTGAAATTTATCGTTGAGATATTGGCTCTGTGTAGGTAGAAAGCCCATCAACAATTGCCTAACTATGACCACACACTTATTTATATCTTCATCATATGTGCTTCATTTTGAATGATTTAAATTTGGTCCGTGTAGGGTAGAAAGCTCATCAACAATTGCCTAACTATGATCAAACACTTATTTATATCTTCATCATATGTGCTTCATTTTGAACGATTAAAATGTTATAGGAACATTATCACAAGCTTTACAAATTATCTCTAAAGTGCAAAGGAAAACGAATAATGAAAAAAGAACAAGGAAAAAAAAAACTTTTCAACTTATAGGCTATGTTTTTTTTTCATTTTTTCTTCTTTTTCGACCCCTTCTACTTTCAAACCTCATAAATTTCTTATTTTTTATTCATTTTAAACAATTTAAAATGTTATAGGAGTGCCACCTGAAGTTCTACAAATCATCTTGGAACTTTAATAGTAGCAAAACAACATATAAAGAATTTTTGGGTGTTTGGGAATTGACCTTTGTTATGTTCAGTGGTTTAGAGTTTCAAACCCCCTTTACTTTGAGGGGCAAAAAACTTTTCCATTGTAATCCATTTTCAATGATTGTTAATGTGTTAGATGCGACAAGAGGAAGGATTCAAGTTTTGTTTGGACACTAGAAATAACAAAGCCCACCCCTTGGATCCAGCTTGCCCTAAGCGTTTAATTGTTTAGTCATTGGTCGATCTACCTTATTATCATCCTTTTTCACTTTCCTTTCATTGAGCTCATATGCAATCCTTGCCTTGAAAATAGAGAAAAAGAAAGAAATAATGCATGTTCAAGAAAAGGATTGGAGAAAGATGGAAGGAGGAAGAAGTGAACTTCGCTTTCAATGCGTTCATCTACCATCGTTGCTTTGTGTAGACACTAACGTGTATTTGAATCCTTATTATGTTGCAAGAGTCTATTATGGCTATTTGGAGACTAATGTCACATTTTTTTGCAAGTATCAAAGAGTGATCTTTTTGACCTTCTTTTGTTATGTTGTGTTGATGAAACTCCAAATGTTTGCCAAAGTGCCTTGGCCTTGTTGGGTGACCTTGCCAAAATATAGTTCATTACATTACATTTAATGGATTATCCATTTGACCTTGTTTAAAAGACTTTTGCAAGATTTTTTTCAAGTTACTCTATATCATTATGTTCATTGGAATAATGTGTGGTGCGCTTTGATGAGGCAACAAAACTGTGTAGTGCATTTGTAGCTTTAGTCGGTGGATTTCTTGAACCTTGTGACCAATCGCAAACAATTGGTAGGCCTTTATCTTTCTCACATGTTTTGTGGAATTGTTGTTAAATCTTGAAGGTTGTTTTGTAGACAAATGTGGTAAAGGGAAGGGGATCTTGCATGGAGCACAACAAGGACATGAAGCAAAGGAAAATGTGTCTATGGCCATCAATGTTTGCTAGGCTATTGGTGAAGTGGTAGTCAAAGTACTTTTCTAAATTTTAAATTTTTTATCAAGGTGGGTGTCACCAATTATATTTCGTAATGTTTACATTCTTTTGGCTAACCAATCAACATCTTATGTAGAGTTGCTTACAAGTGCCTTGCAAGTCAAACAAACTATTTTTTTGATTGTCATTTCATGTCATCTTATGTCTAGTTCCCATTCTTTCCAATAGTGAGGTATGCAATAAGGCTAAGATTTTGTGCTTGGATGATTAGTGAGGGGGGTTGTTATGAATGATAGAAGTCATGGAGCAAAAGATTGTTCTCAAACATTGTGTAAAGAAAGCTTGTGTAATGTGTGGCTCATCAAGGAAATTGGTGCAAAATAGCTATAGGGTTTGAATAAATCACTCTTCGAGAACAATGCAATCACCTTGGGCAAACTAAGAAGGTGTGCATAGAGCTAATGGCTCCACACATGGATCATTTTTGTGGATCATTTCATGCAACCTTGGTGTTATGTTTTTTGCATGTAAGGATTTTTTTAAAATCTAAAGATTTGCTAAATGTTTGCATGCCTATGAATGATGTCCAGCATCATTTTAGTTTGTATGGTTATGGAAGGTTACCATGTTCAATGTTCTTCATGTTTTGTTTCAGTTTGGGTGGAAAAGCTGATGTGTCCTTTGCTTATCTTCATAAAATTTGGCAGATCCACCAAGGAGGAAACAAAAGATGGGAATCAATATTGTTTGATGTTCCCTTTGTGATGATGTGTTGCCTTGTTAAATGCTCCAAGTATGATGAATATTATTTCGGGAAATTTGTAGTGTAGAACTTTGAATAGATATAACACAAGTTTTACATGGATATAAGTAGGTATGTAGACAAGAAGGTCTTGCTTGTTTCTATTTCTAACTTGGTATGAAACTAAATATGTAAGAGTATCTAACTTTGATAATCTTCTCATTTTTTTATTACTAAAATGAAGCACTGATTTGGCATTTATTTGTAGGAAGTTAAGAACAATATTTAACAACTCTTGATATCCAACTACATGAAGAGTTAATAAATAAATATGGTATGTAGACAACAAGTTCCCGCCTTATTTGGTCTAGCTTGTGTTACACAATCTACTTTTGTCTATTATTTACAACTTCATGTTTTCTACTTGCTATAACAAGCTCCTTGCCACCATATGTCAGAGAATGTTCAAATGAACTTTTAATCTTTGCAATCTTTTACAAGGTCCTTGGTGCACAAATTCTTGATATCAGTGAGTTCTACAAATAATTGATGCAGGACTTGGAAGACTCCTCCATAGATAATGTACCTTTGTCATACCAAATGTCTGAATGTTTGACAACTTTTATATGTAACCCTATTCTACAAGGTCCTAACATTGAAGCATGGAAATGTTGTGATGTTGCTAATGAAAGGATTCTAAATTTACTAGTTGTGGCCAACATAGTGGTTGGTGCTTAACATTTTATATATGTTGGTTGGGCTTAGTCTTTCATCAAGGGGACTAGGTAGAAAAGAGGCACCATGTTTTTGAACTTTGTCTTAACAATACACAAATTCTCATTATAATTAAGAAAAGATGGACAAGGAGGTTATAATCTAATCAAGTGTACAGTCTTGGCAACTTTTTTGCATTACACCTATATTGTCTGTGAAAGGTGGTCCTACCTTTCATGGATGTTCATTGCTTATTAGTATTTGGTATCAATGAAAAACATTTCTTTTCATTCTATACATATTTCATAGATTTCGTTTTTTTGTGCTAATTCCCAACATAATTGTTGTGTTAGAAAAAACCTTGGTATTTTTTTTCATGATGTGCAATATTGTGTTTGTGTTTTTATTTTTAAATAAATCTAAAGCAATGTAGTCTAATGCAATAAAATTCACATTGTTGTTGATAAGAACAACACAGAAGTTATACCTAATAACCATATTGCTTAAAAACAAATTCTGCCACAAATCTACATAGTACATCATTTAGTACATAATACATGATACTACTGGTTGGTAGGTTAGTGTGTTTATTTATTTTTTGAAAAGATGTTTCTATATGGTTCGAATAAGTCTTCCAATTTATTTGTATTGCAACTTTTCAAAATATTTTCAATTCTTCTTTTCCTACAACTTCATTTCAAGTACAAATATTCATTGTATTTTTTCTTTCTTCTTCTACTATTCCAACTCTTGCACGCTACATTGATTCATTTTTTAGTTTCTTCATAAAAAAATCTTTGGTAGTTTTTTCCTAGGTACACATTACACATCTTGAAGGATCTTGTTAATGAAGAGTTTATTATATATTTTTCAAACCCACTAATGAAATTATTTTTTCTTTAATTTTTCAAGTTTCTTCTCTACCATTTTCTTTGTTTACTATGTGCAACGGTCCATAAATCTTTTCATCAACTTGCTTTGTTTGTTATGTGGAGTTGACCACTTCTTTTCATCAACAATCTTGTCAACCTTTGAGCTTTCCAAGTGTTATTTCCTATCCATGATGCTCTTGGCTGAGAGGTTAGTGTGTCTATTTCTTTTGTGAAAAGTTGTTTCTTCATGGGTTTAAGTTTAAGTTTTTTGATCCACTTCTCTTGCACCTTTTTAGACTTCCACAGTGCACATATGTAAATTGATAGGGTTGTTTATTTATAGGTGGAGGACCTCTCCTAGATGTACCATTTGTTCTACAAGATTTCAAAAGGATTAGAACTTGTAGTTGCCATTTTCCATTAGGTAACTAATAACCCAAATTTTCGAAGATGACACCATTTAAATTTTGATGTTTAGGAAATTAAGAACTCACTAATCATGAGGGGATTTCAATTTTTTAAAAATGTGTTCATTGAATACAAACTCTTAAGGGATTTTTATGGCATGTTCAACAACATCTTCTGCCTATTTGACTAAAATTATTTCTTCATCTTTCATAACTTTTTCTTAAAACTTTTCAAGTGCAAAGACTCATTGTGTCTTTTCTTTCTTCTACTCTATAACTTTTGCACATTTATTCATTTTGTATATTCTTCACCAAAAATTTCATCTTCTAATCATTTTTGGGAAAAATATGGGAGACTTTTGGTTGTTATATTGAATTAAATACATTTGGTCAACAATGGGCAATGCTTTCGACATAGGGTAGATTTTTTTTTTGTTTATTTGCTGATTGGGGTACATTTGGATACATTTTAATCCCAAGATTTTTGTTGTCAAATTTAGTTGTGTTAAGTTGTGCCTTTAGAAAACTTACATGAATTTCTGGGTGATCCCTACAACCTTGGGATGCATAGCATGATGCCCCATTATGTAGTGTCTACATTGCATTACAACTGTTTTGAAGGCAAATACATCCTATCATCCTTATGTGAATTCAATTCTTTTGGAGACAAGTGATTTATTCATGTAAATTGTCATGTAGTTAAAATCTATTTTGGTTGTAGGTACATTTTGTTTTGAAATGCAAATTGTTTGCTAGGAATGCTACTAGCAATGCTGGAGATGTTAGGTTTTTGTATGATGCGTAAATTACTTAGAAACTAACACAACTTATGGTTTGATGTATTTTGCACAGTTGAACAAGAAAGGAACTGAACTTGCTTTCTCCCATCATTATTATGAAGGTGCTTTCCTTGTAGTAATTGAAAACAATTATGTTATGATTAAAATCTTTCTAAGTAAGGTCTTTTGTTGTGATTACTAGGAACCTTGAAATTATTATCTCCATGTACTTGCACATAAATTTGTATGAAGGAACTTTGAAAAGTATAAAAACTAGGTTACATCTTATTTTTACTTGCATGCAAATAAATGTCATATTTGTGTCTATGTGTTTGTGTGATTGGTGTTTAAAAGATCTAGGTTTTTGGTTTTGATGCTCAAATGTGATTGTATGTTGGATATGGAGGTAATTAAGGATGACATCAATAAGTGCCATTCACCCTTTAGCAAATGAGGTTGAAGATGAGGATGACATTGAATTTATATCTAAGATTGAAGCAATTGGATCACAACTGGCATCCAATCTTGATTTAAATGCAACTTGGGCCCTTCTCACTCCACAATTCTTTGTAAATCGGTCAATGTGGTACCCTTTCCGTACTATGTCAAATTATTGCACATTTTTTTGTTGTCAATGATAGTGCAAAGATCAATTCCATCAATCTTCAAGTTATGAGGTCTATTTTTTGTCACCCTACTCCCGTGAATGTGGATTCTAACAGGAAGAATAAGGGGCTTGTAAGTTACAACACATAGTATGGGACAAGTGTTTTGAAAAAACATGTTACTAATAAACATGTAGAAGAGTATAGGAGGTGGGGTTTGTTTGTGGTGAAAAAGTCAAAAAATGGTGGAGATCAAAGACAAGCTGCAAAAATGAAGGATAATCCTTCCTTTTCAAATCACAAACTTTTCTAACAACCAACAACCTTACAACAAATTTGATCATGCACAACAAACATTTTTGGAGGATTTGGTATTATACATCATAAAAGGTTATGGACCATTATCTTTTGTTGAAAACCCATGGTTGAGACGCTTAATTTTGCACCGATGTGGTCGAGTTAGGTTTTCAACTTTGCACCAACTTGTCAATGAAGTGTTGCCAACTGTTGTGGAGACAACTAGGGAGAAGTATGTTTTACTTGCTTTTGCTTCATGTATTACATGCACAACATCATTTGATCTTTGTATGTCACGTGTTGGACATGATACTTTTGCTATGGTTGTGAGTTTCTTTAATGACTCTTGGGAGCCCAGTCATGTCATTATGCAAATATTTGAGGTTCAAAATACTACACGTGTAGTAATGGCAAATTAGGTCTAAATATTGTTAGATTCTTTTGGTTTGTTTGACAAAGTCATTACTTATGTGAAAGACAAGGGGTGTAACTTAAATACCTTAACAAATGCATTGACAAATGTGGTTTCTTGTTCTCCCCTTCAATTGGCATGCCCATGTGTTGGTTCATGTCTTGGACATGCCATGTGTAAAGTGACCCAATATGCTATTGACGATATTAAAGTGTGTGTTAGATTTTTTGAAGTGAGTTTGAAAGGTGTTCAAGCATCATATAAAAGATTATAACTTGGACAAAAAAGTTTGGGAAGGGAAAGATTCATGCATCATTGCCAGCCTACCACTTAGGATGCTGAAAATTCCTATGAAAACCATATTTGCATCTCGAATCATTTTGTTTCAAGAGATTATCAAGATGCCATTTCTATTTGCTATGGGTAGCAACAAGTGTTGCATTCGCAATTTAGAGTCCTGGATTGCCAAATTTGGTCTATTGCTCAAGCCATCACATACACATTAATGATAATTGTTAAACAATGTGTTTTAAACCAAAGCCAAGGCTATTGGTTGTTGTCAGATGCTCTTGGTTCAACTTTCTCATTGTGCATTGTGATCAAAGTTGATGTGTGCAGGATTTAGGCCTTAAATTAGTCATTCATTTGAGTGGATTTTGATTCAATGTTACAAGAATTCAAGTTGAGAATGATTAGACAAGTTCTTAACACATTGGGGCCTTTCATGGCCTTCTTTCAGTCTTACATTACAGCTAAGGCACATAACATGTTGGCAATCATGCTTGATCCTCATTTCAAAAATATGAAAGTTATATGGGATTTTGTGGGCGATTCACTTGCCCTTCAAGTTGTGGCAGAATATGATGTTAAGATTGTGTATCCATTGTTGGTACAAGCATACTTCCGTTTGGACCTAGTGAAGGTAGTCGCAAAATCAATAGGTGTTGAAGATGATGATAATTTCTTTGGGAAAAATATTTATAATGATGATGTAATCATGTCAACCATGAGAAATGAATTACATTTGTTTTATTGTTAAGCATAGGACTTGTGGAGATTGAGAACCTTTTGCGATGGTGGGTAAACCATGTAATACAATTTCCACATGTGTATTTTTTGGCTTGTGAAGTGCTAGGGATTGTGGGGTCTCAAATAGAGATAGAGCAAATTTTCAATGTTCATGGCATAATAACAAATCTTGACGGTTGGAATTAATAACTTGAATCATCTTGTCTTGGTTATCAAAAATTGGCCTAATGATGCTTGTGTTGGATGTGATGGGGGGAAGGTTCAAAATCTACATGATTACCTACGAGATGAACAAGTCATGATTGAAGAGCACAACAAGATCATTGAAGAAAAAGGTCTTTTTGAAGAAGATTACGAATTTAATTGATTCCGAGTAGATAAGAATTTTCACAAATGTTTTTTATTCATTTTGTGTTGGTTTATATGGAGTTATGTTTTGTTTACATGTTGATATTGTATGGGTGGAATTTGAGAAGTTTTTAATTGATTATTGGTTGGTTTGGAATTAGGGCAAAACAACATGGAGGTGTTCATTGTTGATAATTGGGCAACAATTCCTCTAACCTAACATGGAGGTTACAAAGATTCTTCAACATTTGATTTGCTTTCTATCTTTCATTTTGTATATTGTTTTTTAGAAGTGATGGGCATGTTTCCTTTTCCTCAAGATGTGATTTCCAGCAATTTTATTTGCCTTTTTTTTGCACCAATGGACACCAAGTAGAATTAGTTATTTTAGATGTGAAATTAATATCTGATTTTTCTTTTCACAAATGATAGCCCTATATGTGCATAAGTTTTTTCTAACATGAATCAAGTAGAAGTTGTTTCAACTTGATATTGATTTTTTATTGAATGAATGACCTAATCCAAGAACATTTCATGATTCAATGTATTTCGATTTCTGAATTTTTGGTTGGAAATATTATTATGACCAACAAATTTTTTTTAGAATGAAGTCTGTATCTTTGATCAACTCATCAAAGTAAAAGAAAAAACATATTTCATGTCACTTTATTCACTAACCCTAAAATTGAATCACAACCCGAACCGCCTCCTTTTCAAACATTAAAGAACCAACTACCCAATAATTGGTACGTTTGGAAAGACATTTCATTAACCATAACCGTAGGTTCTATTACATTAAAGAAATGTTTAGAACCGTATCCAGAGGTTCCAAATAAGTTTTAAAAATTACTAAACCCTACCCGCAGGTTCGTTTGAAAATAAAAAAACTGGTCAACACTGGTCCAGACCAGAGTGAGGGTGGGTATTAGAAATGGCACCAAAACACCCACCGAGTATCAGTCCAGGTATCAAAGTTGATACCCATGATTATAAAAATCAAATCCCTGGTTTTGATACATAACCATGGTTATCAAAAATCAACTAGGTATTATTATATATAATTGAGCTTCTCATTTTAAAACTAGAGTCAAATGACCACCTTAAAACCGCCGGGTCTTTTTCGATTCTTTCATGAAAATCAGTGGTTCTTTGAACTTTTTGAAATACCCATAACTGGAGATTCTTTGGATCCAATTTTTTTTTCATATACCCAAACCCCATGGTTCTTTGATTCAAAAATTTTTCAACTGCCCAGAACCAGAGCAGGTATTACAAAAAATCAAATACCCACTCCACACTGGTCCAGATGCAAAGGTACTGGGCATAAAGAGTGAGCTTGCAATTTTTTACTTGTTTATGTGGTACGTAATGGGGCACTCGGCCCAAATTTGGTAATGCCCTTGCCCACATGCTTTACCAAGTGTAAAGAGCAACCTTGCATTTTGTTTTTTAATTTTTACCCAACATTTTGTGGGCGAGCTCAAATTTCGAATGATGGAGAAACTAGGTTTGATTTCCATTTCAGTACATCTTTCTTGGCTTCTTACCATCCAGTTTATATGAAGGGAAATGTCTGGAGTCCTCATTATTACACCAAATAGGTGACAGATTTTTAAAAGTCTTT
>Ga0209611_10010246_pt1 | contig 13859 bp, 9 predicted proteins | sample S1TSphgellanicum_3_FD_187693 | JGI IMG/M metagenome (GOLD analysis project Ga0209611, IMG submission 187693) | Host-associated microbial communities from peat moss isolated from Minnesota, USA - S1T2_Fc - Sphagnum magellanicum MG (SPAdes) (version 2) | ecosystem: Host-associated > Plants > Peat... | reverse complement strand
TTGAAGGTGAAGGAGACTCAGTGCATATCATGGAAAGAACAAGCTGGAAGAAATTAGCCATTAGAGGAATTGTGCAAGCTTGCAAAACTGAAGCTTGTCACAAGTGATAACTAGCTTAATTCTTCCATCTTCCTCAAGATTGCAAATATGAATACCTCTGCTGAATTTTTTAGTATTTTTTTACCCTATGTAAAAAAACCATTGAATCTTGTTGTTAAGCTAAATTACTAGAGCTCCAAGCAGCAGTTAGTTTGATGAAAGTTGGGTGATACTGTAAAGACTTAAAAGTTTTTTTTTTTTTTTTGTGCTTCTCATGACCTATAAGTAGAAAACAATGGTTCTATGCATGAATTGGGTGTTGGAATTCATCTATGATATGTGTTTAGGGTTCATGCAAGTCATAAAATTTGCTCACCTCATGAGATGTTCTGGATATCAGGAGATAAGGAGGCTCCAGGCTCCAAATGAGGTACAACTTAACAATGTATCAGGAAAGGATTGGGTGAGAAGATTAGTATCTGTGAAAGTCACGAGCACTATGTCTGTGCACCTTAACTGATCAGAAACATAAGGCAGTTGTGTTCTACTTGTAGGATTAGAATAACACCAACAACTTGGAAACAAGCACCCCCAATTAGGAGCAGCTCAAATTCCAGCAAAACACATGCTATAGAGTTTGCACAATCTTGCTAACTTTAGTGATCAAATCACATGCTGCAAACTATTCTACTATAGGTATGATTCAGACCTAAAGTTGAAGTTAGAGTTAAAGTTAAAAGTTAGACCGAAAATAAGCGTTGGCTGGGTTGATGGGAGGTAATCATCATTAATTAGTTAATAGGTTGTAACTTTTTTGCCTATCTCCATTCAAGCTTCATGATATTTTTGTATGCAAGTATGTAGGTTAGCACCAAAACACTACCTACTTTCAAAAGTCGGCCCAAAGTTATTGACATGGTAATGTTCATGATGATGAAGTATGACCCTTGCCGTGCACTCTTGCTACGCTCGAAGTTATCCTCACCTCATCGTGCACTTGTGCTTATAAAATAGCTTCTCACAAAAGCTTTCTCTTTCACAAGTCATGCAAGCTCTTTGCTCTTCTTTGCCTTTGATAGGTTTTTTTGTTTTAGTCAATTTTCTATTGTTGCACATTGCTACGTTCGAAGTTGTCCTCCCCTCGTTGCACACCTTTTGTCAAAAAGGTTTCTTCATACAAAAATTGTTTAATCTTTCTATTCGTTTGGTTCCTTGAGAAGTTTTCTTTTTTGGGTTAATACTTGTTGCTATAGATCATTGTGTTCAAAGTTATCCTCATCTCATTACTCAAGCTCTCCGTTTTTCTACATTCTTAAGAAGCTTTCTCCATTTTTCTAGTCAGTTCTCTATTGCTACACATTGCACCTTGCTCTGCAGCATTCATCACTTGGCTATGCACTCCAAAGCTTTCATCACTTATTGCACATGTGCATAAAACTATTCACCACTCAAGCCCTCCACTCTTTCTATTTGTTTTGTTTGTTGAGTTCCAACTTCCAATGGTGACACCACTAAAATTATTGTTGATTGTTTTTCTTCACACTGATTTATAATTGCTAGGATTTTTTTTTGTGAAACCTGAGGTTGAGGAGGAAACCATTAGGTTGATTACACTTCTAACAACAAACTTCATGACACATGGTGTCAACTTATAGGTCAATCATGTGAGGGATAGTGTTATTTTGCATCACTTTTGGTTTTTTTGCGATTTTGATCTGTTAATGACAAAGGAGGTTAGCAATTGGGTCAAAGTTCAAAACACCACTTGGTATTCCAATTTCCTCATGAATCAGTATGATAATCAATGGTGAGTTGAACACTTCCATGTCACCAGAAAAGTTGTTTTGCAAATCACAAAGAAGTTGTAACCTTTGATTGGAAAGCAAAACACTAGTTATAAGTGCATAATTCCTCTTGTTTCTTGTTTGTTTGATATGCATGTTGCTTACTTGTTGTTACCACAATTACCTGCTTGTTTGTTGTTACAGCTATTGCTTGCTTGTTATTAGGTCCAAACAAAATAAAATATACCAAAAAAATAAACGTCTTCACTTGAACGTTGTGCCTCTCATATAACTATCATAAAGTAACATCAAATTATGTGAAAATATGTGTTAAGTAACATTAATTGGTTCTGTCAAGTTTATAAGAATCTAATTTTAAGAAAATTAAAAGCAAATGTATTTTAAAAGTAGATAAATAATATATTTGAAATCAACTGAAAAATATGTGTTCAAACTTATTTTTTGGTTAGAAAAATTAATGAAATTGATATGCAATAAGTTAGAAAATGAAAATCAACATATGTTTTAACAAGTCATAAAAACAAAATCTATTCCTTTTGTAAGAACCTACTTGACACCTACTTGAAACCAAAAGCCCATAGAGAGAAATAGATGTCAAAAATTACTTGTATTTTGAAAAACCTACTTGAAACCTATTTTTACAATTTGAAATATGAAAATTAATGCACATCAAGGTAAACATATATCATAGTTAATCATTGAAATGAAAACATTCAATGTTCCATAATTTTATTATGGATTTTATTATTATTTTAAATCTGTTTGTTCCAGTTTTTACAAGGTAATGAAGTTGTTCATTTTATCTTGCTTCCCCCTTATTGCATTTGCTTTTTGTTGTGTTGTTTTGTTATTACATGGGCATAATTCTTTTTGGCATCAGAGTTGCATGCTTGTTTTACAAGTTCATTCATGGAGTTGATTACTTTCAATGCAACGAAATGTTTATAATCGGCAAATCATTCATGAAAATGGTCTTGCACGAATTTTGTTGTTGGTATTAATGTTGTGTTTAGCATTCAAATTTGATGGCCACGCAATAAATTTTTTTTGAAGGTTATTGCAAGCTTCAAGGATTGGTGTGGTCTTCCTTTTGTTTAGGGTGCAATTGATTGCACACAAATCCACATTCAAAAACCTAAAGGAACTTTTGTTACGAAACATTTTGTACAAATCCAAAGTTTATAGCGTGCAATTGCAAGCAATGGTTGATCGTGAAAAGTGGTTTCAAGATGTTTTTGTTGGATTGTTAGGATCCATGAACGATTATAAAGTTCTTCAATTATCCAACCTTTATAAAAATGCAACTTTTGATGGATAATTTGAACCTAAACATGGATCATAGGATGGCATTAACCCCTACATACTTGGCAATAAAGGCTATTCACTTTTTCTTTGGCTCATGATCCCCCATAAGCAAAGTGCAAACATTAAGCACACATTTTTGGAAGTATTGTACAACAAATAGCTTTCAAAGGGGAGGAGTGTGGTAGAAAATGCCTTCAAAATATTGAAAAAAACTTCTAGAGAATTATTGGTCAAAAGCAATCTCCATGCCCTTTTTTTTCCTGATGTTGTTACATGTTGTTTATTGTATAACATGATATTGGATGGGAACGATGTTGATGTTAATGCATTGATGCAACAACTAGGACAAGAAAATTTACAAGGTGGAATAAAAAGGTGTCAACAACATAGGATGGATGCATGACATAATGAGGGAGAAGCTAATTTAGAAAGTATCGAACTTTCGAGATCCAACCAAAGAGTGACACTTGAAGCATATCAAAGGAATAGAAGAACGCATAGAAAATGAAATAGGTTGAATTGTTGCAATCATGTTGAAATGAAATTTAAATGAACTCACTCATGGAATTGAAAATGATTTCGATTCTGGTAGGTTTGATGCTCAAATGGAAATCTAATTAATTTATTATTTTTGGAGTTGTTTCAAGTTTTCAATTGAAATGGAAAATGTTGAATTCAAAATAAGGTCCATTACAAATTTTGTTGTCTATATTAATGAAAATTGTTCAAAAGCAAAAGCTTTCTAGCCACCTATCTTCCTTGAACTCTATCAAAAGAAATCTAGAAAACTAGGTAATGTTCTTAGGCTTCACCTAGTAACCCAATTCAACTGACAACATACTCAAGGAAGATGTAATTTACATCTCATGCAATGCATAAAACATGAGAACAAACCTTCATGAATTGGTGGAATGTTGTTGGGCTTGAAGAGACACAAGCTAGTTACATTTGCACCACTTACAAAAAACTTTTACAACAAATTAATTAGCAAAGCAACACACTGTGTGAGAAGAACATAATCATTTTGATTGTCCATGGTAAATAAGAATCAACAAAATGAAGCTAACAAATAGACAACAACAAAAATAAGATGATTGCTTTTGTTACAAATGGAAACACCTACACAAAATAAATAAATAAATCTAAACAACAAGTGATGAAAGCTCTTGAAAAGCATATGCTTGAAAAAAACAGATACAAAAAATCAAATATCTATTAAAAGTCAAATGCATGTGTTGAAGATAAAGCACTATGAACACAACACTACGAGTGGAGGCATTGAAAATGAAGCACTATAAACATAACACCATAAGCACATGCATTGAAGATGAAGCACCACAAACACAACACGTAAGCACAGGTGTTGAAGATGAAGCACCACAAGCACAATACTACAAAGAAAAACAAAAGCAACGCAAGAATATCTAAAAGAATGAGCACAATGCAAAGAGGTGAAAAGAGCAAGAGCAATGAAAAGAGGTGAGAAGAGCGAGAGCAACATAGAGAAGTTAGAAGAGTGTGAGCAAAAAACACAAAAAACAACCTTCTTGTATTGAAGGGGGCAGATGGAAAAAATGTTGCTGACAAGCCAAAAAACATTTTTTAAAAAAGTGGCCGGTACCTTTGATGGCATATCTAAACATGTAACGATATCGTCAATGGCAAGTTCACAATACCTAGGTAGCTACCACTAAGTGTGAATGGATTTGTTTAAAGGGCCCTTTCACGGCTCCATATGACTCGCATGAAACGTCATGACACCACAGCGGTGTTAGGCACCAAACCCTAAAATTCTTCAAAAACCCTCCATATTAGGTATGTTAAGGTGAATGATTACAGGGTTGTAAATTTTGGGCCATAAAGTTGAACTTCAACGTGTGGTGAACAGAGAGGTATAAAAGGTTTAAGATGAACTAATTGTGAAGTGTCAGCCAGCCATGTTATTGAATTATAAACTTTTATGAAAAACATACTTTTGCAGGAATATGGGACATGTTAGTTTGTTACATGCAGTCTCAGTAGTATATCTATGTCCTTTCATCACATCAGATTTCATGTTTGTTTTGTATATCTGAAATTTTTAGCCTTAAAAGGTTTTGGAGAACATATTCAGGGAGCTTGTTACACTTTCTTTTGGGTTTAATGCAACTTAAGACATGTCCTAACCAATGTTATGCATGTAAGTGTCAATAGCTATATATAAGACGTGTAAGTGTAAATCATTTACATTTACCTCTTCAAAAAATTTACAATTGCACTTATCCTATTGCGGTGTATATATATATTGTTTACACTTACAGGAAGCCAGTGTAAATATTTGTCAAATACACTTACACAGCCTTGTGTAAATGTTTTGCAATGTGTAAATGCAAATATTAAAATTATTTGTGAAGTCACCTTCTATTTGGGCCTCCTTTCACCCCAAACCCTTCTTTGTGTGTATCCATAGAGTAAGGAAATTTTATTAAATCTGAGAATGAAAGCTGAAACTCAGCATTTAATGCACAAGGTTCAAGTTTAATTATAAGCTTTACAAGTAGGAGCAATGAAAATATAGTGCAGCAACAGTGGGGGCGCTAAAGAAAGAGGAAAGGCAGGGTGAAGTTTAGTTCACCCTTGAATGCTAATGTTTTTTGTTTTTTTGAATCTCATCCTATTTATGATTACACTCAGGGTTCTAGGGTTGTTTTCTTTACTTTATAGATAATTTTATTATATATCTTAATGACCAGACCTTCTTGCAAAGTCATATGAATTAGTTGTGGGTGTATATTTTGAAGGTTTTGTTTTTCACAATGGGCCGTTTAGCTGGCTTATCTTCAAAAACATTATGAAATCTCCCCTCCTCAAGTTAAAATCACTTTTTTTATATTGTTATATATTTAATTATTTTACATAGCCATGTAAAATCAGATAAATATATATTTTTTACATGTAAATTTTTTAATTGAACTGCACAAAATTACATAAATATATTTATTTTTACACTGACACATTTCGTATTTTACATTTACACTTAGATGGGGTGTAAGTCCCAAATAATTTACACGCACAACACTGGTTCTAACTGTTGCTCATATCTCATGTGGAAGATGGTCTCTTTTGATTAGGCTTAAGATTTGCACAATTTGCAAGACATAATGATGGAAACCACTTGGTTACATGTTGTTGTCATAAGCCCTTGGGAGGTTAATCGCTTGCTTTTCTTAAATTTCCCAGTTGCAGTTGATGACTCTTAGCATACCCTTTTCCACCAAAAGATTAGAGAGATTTGAATCCTGGTAAACTTACTTTCCTTCATTTGTGCAGATTGTGACTTGGAAGTTTCAGACAAAGGCAATTTTAGGCTATGGTGATTATTAAACAAGGATGTGACCTCCACTAGGAGGTCCATGGTAACTTGGACAAAACCCACAAGCTTGAAGCTCTCCACTGCTTCACCCTTAGACCCTTTTGCTTATTATACTGTAGTACATGGGCAGCTCCAACACACATCTCTTGAATAATTAATTAATTTTGACTCCACGTTGAAAAATGAATATTCATCAATATTGTAAAATATTTTAATTTTCATTCAAGAACATTTTTCTTTGGAATAATTATTTTTGAAAAATTTAACATTTCTCTTTTTTCTTGCAATAGGAATTCCCGTTTGTTCCCCAAAAAACAAAACCTCTAACATTTCCAAAACTAATATAATTAGCGTGCACTAATGCAAGCTGCCAAGGTATTACAGTACATGTAGTAAATGTCGAAATTTTGGAAAATTATTGAATAGATGTGTCAAAATTTTCCAAAAAACAGGCTTTTGGAAACTCATGCGGTGACCAAAATTCAAACCTGGGCAACATGAGTGCAACATCTTACCTGTAAACAATGCAATCTGTGAACATGAATGACTTGAATGGAAACCTGAATCTAAATTCTTGATCTTATGTTTCTTGAAATGGTCGGATCTAAAATACAAGCATAGGAACCCTTTCAATCAACAATGAAGACTTCATTTTTAAAGTTTTTTTTGGTGGTTCATATTCACTCTTTGGGCTCAAAATCAAGTTTTAAGTTTTTAGGAATGGAAAACTTTTATGGGAAAAAATCAATTAGAAACACCTCAGTTCCATCGAGAGTTTTTTTTTCTTAATTGTTTTTTGAAAAATTGCAATTTTGCAAATTTAATGGGGACATACAAGTGGAGTGAAGGGTGGGAGGCACTAGTAAATTCTGCCCACAACCCTGCTATGTGGATTCTCTCTTCTTTTCACTTAGTGCAGCCCAAATTTGTAGGCAAGATCTTGCCTCCAAATTGTTGCCTATGCGCAATTTTTGTTTAGCCAGTGCCACTTAGCCAAGGTTACCAACCCAAAAAGGTGTAGCAGTTTAGCCAATCCATAATGTTGCCAACCCAGAAATTTTAGCCAATTTACCCAACCTAGAATGTTGTTGACCCATCATGTTTAGTCAATTGAGCCAACACAAATGAATTTATAATAAAATGATTAGTTTATGATGTATCCAATGCATTTAATATGTTGCATTTAAAATGGTAATTCATGTTGGTGTTGAAAGTTTTGAATTTATTTATAACAAGGTTCATAATATATCATGAAAACATGTGAATAAATTTGAAATCAATCTAATGAATATAAAAATATTATAACTAATATTTTTAAGTAAAACAATTTTGTTAAATGATTTGAGTTTTTTTTTAATGACATTTTTTTTTATGAACTTTTAATATAAATCTTAAGATAATAGTATAAAAAATTAAAATATTTCCAAAGGTTTATTAAAAAATAATAAAAAATATTCTGAAAATATTTCAAGAATAAAAAATAACTTTTAACTAATAAGGGATGAGTAATGGACCTCCTTTTATTAGGAATTCACCCACCTATAATGGTATCAACCTAGAATGTTTGCCAATCTGTAACGTTTAGCTAGTTTAACCAACTTAGAATGTTGTTTAGCCAACCCATAATGTTGAACTAATTTTAGCCAACCCATAACATCTCCAACTTAACCAACCCAAAGTGTTTTAACTAGTTTATCCAACCCATAATGGCTAGTTATTTTAACCAACCCATAAAATGTTGTTAAACATTAGCAAAGTTTAGCCAACTTTTTTATATGTGAAACATTAACAAGATTAACAAACCTCTTTTAATTGTCAAATGTTTAGTTAACATCTCCCTATTGTTGTAAAATGTTTTGCTAAGTTTCTACCAATTATTAACAACATTAACCAAGCTTTGACCAATTGTTAACAAGGTATCACCAAGGTTATACAAGGTTTACCCAACCTTTCCCAATGTTTAGCCAAAGATGTAGCCAAGGTTCCATCAATAGTATGGTTTGGCCAACCTCTCCCAAAATTTAGCCAAAATGTGTAGTTAAAGGTCAACCAATTGTAAACAAGATTTAGTCAATGGCATACCCAAGGTTTATACAAAGATGTCATCAATGTTATAGAATTTGTTTAAAATGTTTAACCAACCTCTCTCAAGGAAATTTAACAAATTTTTGTAACCAAAGGTCCCAAACATGGGGTCCACCACTTGTTAACAAGGTTTAGCCAAATGTTTAGCCATGGGTCCATCAATTATTTACATTAGATTCATGATTCCATTTCTTGGTTTAATGAAATTATGATAAAATATCATGGTGATGTCGTTAATATCATGTCCAAACCCTCACAACTTTGGTGACAACTAAAAGCCATTACCATTTGATCACCATCTCACATAGTGATGTAAATAGTTATCACAAATTTATATATGAACCACAATTTTTAAATATCAAACATTATAATTCTATTATATAATTAGGTAATTTCATAATGAAATTGCTTACAAATATACAAATTTAATATCATTGTGAACTTCATAATTAGACTAAAATTTACATTTAAAAAAAATTAAATGTAAAATTTATTTAACTAATTTTAATTCTTTAATTATGAATAATTATTTAAATTTCCATTTAATTGGATTCTATAGTTTTAAACCTCAAATGGTGAAACATTAAATTAAATTTCATATTTTAATTTTGGAAAAAACTCAAGTATTATAATTGAATTAATTTTTTATTTAAATATTTTTCACAATGAAATTAATTTCATTTTTGAAATTATAGAATTAAAATTCACAAGTCTTTAGTTCCATAATTTCATTAAAATTAATTTAACTAAATTATATTACATTTCACATGTAGTTTTTTTAATTTGTTTAATTTATTTATTTTTAAATTGCATGTCATTTTATAATATTTTAAATGTTGTTTCATTTTTTTTATTTTGATGTGAACAATTTAAAACAATAAATGAAAACATGAAATTTGTAATTTACTTTAATTTTTTACTTTAAATCTTAAAATAGTCAAAAAAATATTATTATTTTAATATTGTCACATCATCAAAAGTAACATTACAATCATATATAGATGATTAATTTTAATCACATTTGTCACATTAGTCAAGTTTAATGATTTCATGTTTTTGCGTGGGTGCCACATACATGATGTGTCCAACATGGTGTTTACTTTCATTAAAAAAAAAAAATTTAGTCAAAAAAAACATACCTAATTTTTATTTTAATCAAATCAAACATAGTTAGTGATTTTAAGCAAATTAACATTTTATTTATGATGTTATCAATGCAAAAATCATATATTTGCAGTACTGCAAAATTTAACCAAGGTTTAATGAAAAGTTTAGGTCCCAAGGGCCACCCAATTGTTTCATCCTAAAGTTTAGCCAAAGTTTCATAGGATAAGCTAAGGTTTAGCTCCCAAAGGCCAACCAATTATCTTGTTCCCAAGGTTAAAGCCAAGGTGTAGCTCCGATCACCAATTTTGTTCTATTAAACCAAAGGCATATCCAAAGGTTTTGCCAAGGTGTAGCTCACAACACCAATTGTTTAATTTAGCCAAAGGTCATGTACATGAGAGTTTTGCCAACACTAATTGTCTGGTTTAGCCAAAGGTGTAGCCAGAGCTTTTGTAGTTTTGCCAAGGTGCACCAATGCTAAGGTGTGGATGAAATGTGGGGTTTTTCCAACGTGCACAAATGCCAACGCTTGGCTAATTGTTTGGTTTTCCAAGGTGTGCCAAACTTTGCCAAGGTGCCCCACACTATTGCTGACTCTGGCCTCTTATGCCACCCCTCTAAGTGAGCAGGTACTAGAGTTGTGAGTTAAGCTACGAAAAAAAGCTCTATAAAAAACTATGAAAACTAAAGTCTTGATTCTTTTTTTTCTTTTTTTTTTAATATCATAATTTCCTTGTACCACTTGGCGCATCTTTGCCCATCTTGCCTAGGAAGAGTCTGTTGCAGTAGCCGTGTAAATTGCCTAGAAAGCCTAGAAAGAGTCTGTTGCCGTAGCGGTGTAAATAAACATTCGGCTCTTTACTGGGCTCTTTACTGGTTAGGCTTGAGGGGCTGCTAGTTGTCTGCCAAGTAGTGAGGAGGAGAGACAGATGGGTATAAGTATGTGCAGAAATTTTCAATACGGTGTACTTTGTTAGAGTTTTCTTGACGTCCTAATTGGGAGCTGACGGTTTTGCGAAAGAGGGTTATCCTTCAATTCCCAGAATAGATGGCAAGACTTAGTTTCATGACTACAGACGTTGCAACACCACCAACAACCGGATGGCAGGCACTAGCGTCAAACTTCGCTTCGGATTCTGCAACTCTGATATCAAGGCTGCTCCTTCTCTTCATTTTCATCGCCATCGCTGGCTTCGGCCTGCATCTCAATTACGTGCGAAACCGGTCATCAGTAGCTGCCCCTACTTCTTCATCATCAACAACTCGGCCTCCAAGCGCGACCGATGGTATGTTACTATGTGCAAAACTAGTCCCATGAGGGCAAAGCAAGCTAGCGTTTCTAACTGGGCTAATCTGAGTTATTTTGCTAGCAAATCATTGTCGACGAGACTTGCAGACGCACCCTAGTTCTGTGCATTGAAACCAGAGGTGACTGACTGTTTTAAATAACCCTTGCATTTTGATGGGTCGGAACTACAGGCACAGGAGAACAGCCACGGGAAGGGATCCAGATGACCAATTTGCTTGATGTAGCTGCCATCGCCCTTAATGCTTCCAGCTAAACCAGTTCCCGTAATGTATGATCTCTTAAATTTCGGTGCTTTCACTGATTAGAGATCTCCTTATCTGCTGTTATAAGTAAGAGTGTCTCCTCCTTGATGTTCGAGGCATGAGGAGAGCTGATCGGCTAGACGTGAGCTTATAAGCACATATAGTACTAGTCTAGTTCGTCACTTCTTCTGAACTCTGCATATTAAGGTATTAAAGCACACCATGTACTTAAGTATATGAAAATTAAAGTATGCTTGGCTGGAGTTGTTTGGCTGTCTCCTAATGTTGGATTTTCTGAAAATTTTAAATGGTATATTTTCTATGTCCAAATTTGCGGATGTATTATTCATGCTTTTGGTATCTGGATTTTGCTTTTTCTTTCCTTCGTTTACTACTGCTTCTGTTCCTTCATTCTAAACTTGCTTCTGCTTGCTCTATCCTAATTATTAATTTCTGGGTCCAACCAAACCTGTTTTGGAAGCCGCGCTCTGCAATTTCCCCCATCATTCTTCTCCCACTTCTGTGTATCTAGATTGGTTCCTGAAGCGCGACGCTCCATCCACAAGCGCTCTATCAACAAGAACGATTTCTTCCTCTATAGTGAACTCCCTTGTCGTCTCATGCATGGTTCTTTTCTGGCCCTGTCTTCACATGAAGATTTAGCCAGATCTGGCTACACGTTAAATACTAAAATAATTTTTTTAGAACATCCTTCTATATTTTTGGCTATACAGGGTAAGCATGTATAGACATCTGGCGATTTTTCTTGAATGTATTGTCGAATTCTGGCTATTGAAAATCTCGAAAAGCACTAGATTTTAGCATTTTTAATCTTTAATATAACTTTCTGGCTACATATATCCAGAAAAAAAAAAGGGCTGCATTTCAGAGAGAACTCAGAGGGAACCCTGCTATTCCAGGAGTTCCCTTGACTTATCACTGAGGTGACTTGCTTTTAGGCCCGGGAACATGCCATCGGTGGCCAATTCTGCCAGCCTCACTGTGCCGGGCTCACCTAGTGCGCGCGCCCGTGGCAGAATCGGCCACCGAGAGCACGTTCTCTAGTACAAAACTGGGTCCCCCGTTGTGACTTGTGACACTCGGTTCATTAGCGTCTCGATCATCAATTTCTCGTTTACTTTCACACTAGTGGACTTCATGGTCGCTGACTGGCTGTCGTTCAGATGATGAACCCACACCAAACTTCATAAAAAGAAAGCACCCAAGAAACCCAGAGAACAAGAAACAAAGGCCAATGACCAAGGACCAAAGTCTAGGCAAGCAAACAGCCAAAAAGAGGTGTGCCACAAGGAGGTAAGGGAACCACTAAGTATCCAAACCTGGTGCACTGGAACGGAAAACATGGAAGAGCCAAGAGGGCTGCCATTATCCAGTGCAATGAACAAGCAATTTTGTTCATTCTTCTGAATAAATTTTCATCCATTTTTTTCTTTCTTCATCAATGAACAAATGAGACCATGAACCTTTATTGTAAGAATTCTTCCACAGTTTAAGATTCCAGGCAACTATTCTGCCTCACAAGGGACCTCCAAATACAAAGGGAAGAATTAATTGCCTTTTCTTTATTCCCTCAAAATAATGAGGGCAGTGTGTAAACCCATGAAAGCCTTCCCCACTATTAAGAATTCATAGATGGTTCTTCAGGTTCTTGTAGACATTAATACATAGCACAAATGTCATTACATTCAACTTTCATAGAGTGTGATTTTTCTTTCTTTTCCCATCACTAGCCCTTCCGATGTCTGGGATTTAATACAGTGACAGGTCCTGGTGCAACTTTTTCATTCTCCAACAATGCATGTTCCATCACACCACATCTCCCATTTCTTAAATCAAATCTTTCTTGCTGAAGTCCTCTATTTAAGAAACTTAGTTTTTTGTTTCCCCCATGTGTTATTAAATATGCTTGCACCTGGTCATAAAAGTTCAGTGATCAATAACATTTGCTTAAAATATTCAAAGAGGTGTGGAAACATACCCCTAAATGGGTTAATATGGTATGTAGTATTTCAATTAAATGTAGCCCTTCAATCTATTTGAATTGCACGACATGACAAATTTTAATTCATTTCAATTCACAATTTTGCATTGTCATTGCCAATTCCCTAACTTTTTAATCAATCAATCAAGTCATTTTTATGTTTGTTTCAAGCATTAGTCTAGAAATGGTGTTTATTTATAAATTACTTCAAAGACTACATTCCAATGAGCTACCTAATGCAGCATTGTTGGGCTTGACCTATTTCAGACTAAATTCTATGGTAGTTTGGGCCAACAAAAGAAACTTAACACGTGCAGAATGTCCTTCAAGTGAGGGGTTTCCATGGAAATAGAAGCTTTGTAGTCCCATGGTCCAGAGAGTATTTGGTTGAGCTTGTTGGTTAGTGCACACTTAGTGCTGCAGAGCTTCTCCACATCTCTCTCTCAATGAAAAAAATATTGTCTACTGGTCTTCTTGGTTTCACCAAACTAGTGATGTATATATGGTCTCTTTTATGCTTGTATTCCAGTTCCACCCTTTGCATGCTTCATTCATTGTAGTTCATCCAATGCCCCCAAATCTTCCAAAGACTTTCATATCAAATATGTTAAGG